>Ga0209536_100004654_pt1 | contig 21630 bp, 17 predicted proteins | sample DeeMarSeWOR28_12_FD_187461 | JGI IMG/M metagenome (GOLD analysis project Ga0209536, IMG submission 187461) | Marine sediment microbial communities from White Oak River estuary, North Carolina - WOR-2-8_12 (SPAdes) (version 2) | ecosystem: Environmental > Aquatic > Marine > Intertidal zone >... | reverse complement strand
AATGGGAATAATGAACCACCCCCGGTGACTTCCATCACTAAAACGATCGGAAATACGGGGGGGGCCATTGAACTGGACAGTTTTGCGATATTTATCCCATCAGGGGCTTTCAGTGAGGATGTGAGCCTGGAGCTGTCTGTTGTGAAAGATCCCGTTCCATATCCTCAACCTGCAGTTACGAGTTTATATAAGCTGAAGGGATTGCCGGTTCAATTCGATAAGCCCATACGGATGAGTGTAAAATATCATGGAACGTTAGATGGAGATAGTTATATTGCCTGGGGCCACGATGAGACACTACCACTTGAGGATACCACAATTTTTCTTTATGAACTGATCGATTGCCAGGATTCAGCAGATTATCTGAATGGGCATTTAATTCCTCCCGAGGAAAATATGAATGAAGGTGGGCGAAAAACTGAATTGTTTGATGGCCCTGACAGTGGTGAGGTATTCGATTATTTTATGGGAATCACTTCTTACAGGGTAAAAAAAACCGATCATTTTGATTCAATCGTATATCCGACTACACTTGATCCAGCCTTTGTTGACGGTGTAACTGAAAATCTTGAATATATCTATCAGATATTTACTGATTTCGGATTCAATGAAAGTAACTTCCCCCATTTTAAGCTATCAAAGACAGTTAAACTTTTTGATTTTAGGGATCAAGAAGATATTAATTTAAAATATAAGTTTACGTACTTTCAAAGCTTGACACGTAAGAAAAATTTTAATTTTTCTTTATATTCTTATTACAATGATGCGCAGTTGAGATTATTAATTGGTCCGGAGTTTTTCGACTCGTTTTTATGGCATCTGTATTATAAAAGTGGATTTGGGTTAAGCTCATGGAAAACATTTGATAATTCCGTCCGGTACTGGTTAGAGGAAAAATGGGATCCATCTGAAAATCCCGAAGATTTTATGCCATCCTGCTTTGCGGATGAATATTACACTATCCCTCTCGATATTTTTCCCACCTATTATGAAAGTAACTCTGAAATGATAAAATTTTTATCCAAAAGGTTTGGTCAAGAGTTTATCTTGGATTATTATAAGGAATTATTCGACTGCAAAGATTTATTAAACTGCAAAAGACGATTTGAGGCATTATTCTATCGTCTTGATGAACCTGTCCATATCTGGCTACCCCATTTTTTTCAGGACTTATTTCTGGGAGGTATTTATAATTTTTCAGGAGAAGAATTAACGGATAAAATCCTTAATAAATCTCGCTTTACATCTACTCAAGCATTACCGCAACCTAACAATACGGAAAGCCATTTTATTGATGATTTTATGGATCTCTCCGCCAGAGTGTTTTATTTTAACATGAATAATCAGGAGATTACTGATAAATCATTTTTAACATTTTCGATTTCAAGCGATGATGTGGATATCCAAAATCTTTATGGATTTCTTTGTTCTATCGATAGAAATACAAAGGATATTACTTTTATTGATATAGGCACTAATATTAATATTTCAGATCCGTTGAGCTATAAAAATAAAAATTCAGATATTTTTATTGTCGTTGTAAATAGTCAAAGTAAATATCTGGGTTATGAAGAGAGAGATATCAATCGATCTACGATTCAATTGGATGTAAGTTTTATTAACGTTATACAATTAACTTACCACCGGATGCGTATCGATCTGGATTCGGTAAATATCGTTAGAAAATACAATGATAATCGGTCGGAAGCTTATGAAAACCTATACTATCAATTCAGTTTCCCACCAGAAGAAATCTATGAGGGAGGTTTTTCTATTACAAACACCTTCACCGGTGACTGGGATTATTTCGATGGTCTATTTAACTATTGGGGGGAAGTTAGCGCAACAGTAAATCCGGAAACGTTGTTTTTACATGACTTTGATTTTATGCATGGAAACAAGTATAGCAATAGTAGCGGTGAAAAGATTAGCGAATTTATGAAACGGATTATAGGGATCGATATACAATTGGAACAGAAACCAGGTCTGTTGTATTCAAAAATTAAAGGTGAAGATATCAAAGATCATATCAACACATTTGAATATATTCTGAAATACGCGGATCCAAATACAAATCAGACTCAAGGTTACCATCATGAAATAGATTTCAATGAAAACAGTATTCTTGAAATAACTTTTTATGACGAAAATTAAAATTATAAAAATTCAATTAAAATCTTTCTTTAGTGACAGTATATTGAGTTTAAGGGCCCTTGGCTAAATAGTCCCGGGTGATCGGATTACTGAAAATTATACTACATCCTGTTCCCGCCTCCTACCTGAAGAACCTGACCAGTGATCCAATCCGCTTGTTCCGAAGCGAAAAAAATAACCGCTCTGGCTATATCTTCCGGTTTTCCTACCCTGCGCAAGGGATAGCTTTCCGCAATATTCTTTTCGATATCTTCCGGTAGCCAGCCCGTTTGTACTGCCCCCGGCGAAACAACATTCACCGTAATTCCATAAGGACCCAATTCCGTAGCCGCGGAACGTGTATAACTTTCAATGGCATATTTACTGGCCCCATAGGACACATTGGAGGCATGGCATCGGGCCCCGTCGGTAGTTATATTTATAATCCTTCCCCATCGATCCTTTCCTTCAATATGTCTTTTGGCAAACTCGGTAGTCATCAGGGCCACTCCGCGGCTGTTCACTGAAAAATGTTCGTCAAAAGAATTCGAGGTGAGGGTCTGAGGTTTGTATTCTCCGGCAAAAAAAGGACCTTTTGCTACCTCCGATTCCGGAAGAAAGGTATCAAGGCGGTCAAATGCAGCATTATTGACCAAAATACTGACCTTACCGAGGTGTTTTTCAGCCAGGTCAAACATTTTCGGGATATTAACCGGATCTGAGAGATCCGCCTCCCACTGGTAACAGGATACATCCATCTCCTGAATTTCTTGTTTTACCCAATCGGCTGACCGCGCAATTTCTCTTCCATAATACGCACGCCCCGGTTTTTTCGCCTTATTTACATTTTCATTTGTTTCCCCATATAATTCAGGGGATTGCCTTAAATAATTTAAAAACACCTTCGCTCCTTCCCTGGCAAATGAAATGGCTGTAGCGGCGCCAATTCCGTGGTTGGCACCTGTTATGATAGCTACCTTGTCTTTAAGGCCGGTGTTGATCATGTTTTTAAAAAATAAGTTTATGAAATAATATGTTTAATGAATAGACTTTCCAGATGGTCACGCCTGAACTGGTATTTAAAATTTAAAAATCAAATCGCCTGATAATCTATTTGAAAATTAATGCGATACATAATCCAGGCATACTATGCTGAAAATAATTTATGAATAATCGGGATTAATATAAAAAATATCCAATGCTTTTTAGTGAATTTAATTATCAGGTCTTTCCTTCTTGATTATCAGAAAGCCCCCGTCCGTGTTATGTATTTTCCGGACATAAGGCCATGATTAAACCACCGGGAACAGCCATTATTCTGACAATTGTTAAAGTAGATTGTGATATAGAAGTATATATCAGATTGAATAACAGTTAAATAAACGCTGTTAACAAAATATTAGTTGTTCTCTCCCTTTATTCTGAGTACAATTCTTTCAGGCGCAAGTGATCCTTCATCATCTTGGGGTAGCTCGGCCGGTGAGGGATGCATTTGATGATAAGTTCCTGTACACGGGCCAATGCTCTTACGAACAAATCCTGTAAAATATTGGACTTCAATCCCAGCATATCACCGATCTCTTTGCCAACCAGGTATTTGATTTGACTTTCCATAATAAAATCCAACCCACGTGGTAATGCCTCTTTGTAATGCGAAAGAAGTGAACGTGTCAGGGAAATACCTTCAGGACTTTTCCTGAAATTCCGTACCCTGATCACCCGGTCGATCTGATGGGCCTCATCCATCGTATCGGTAAGCATTTCCAGATCGATTTTCATCAGATATCCCACCCATTTCCACAAGTGTAGAAAAGCATGTTGTTCTTCATCCTTAAGGGTAAATCCTGCTTTTTCCAGGGCGCATAAGACGGTATAGGAAAATGCCAGATTGGTACCAAGCATATCCTCCTGATTGACAGGAAGTCCCCAGGATAAATCCCACTTTCCGCTATTTAAAATATGATACCTGGCCAGGGCATGGATCAGCCTGACCTGCTGCACCGCTTTATATCCAATCCCGTTTTCTTCAAATGCCCCCGGTTCTGAAATGCTGATGACAAAGGAAGCTGTGTCGAGTAATCTTTTTCCAGGTTTATTTCGGATCTTTTCCGATATGTACAGCACTTTATTTCCCGGAGATGCCGCATAACAGGTGGGAAGGGATACCGCACCTAACAGCATCATGATTTCCAGGGCGTATGTACGATAAAAATCGGAAGCCTGTTTGAGCAATTCCCTGTCCAGCCAGGCAGGTGCTTTTGGTTTCTGATGAATAAAACGGTTCAATGCCGGATTTGCGGATCTGAAGTCACGGAGATCATCGGATGGAATTGCCGCCAATTCATACAAACTTTCCATCTTTCCTGCATCAAACAACTCTTGCACGAGATGGTCGGCTTCGTTATCCGCTTTTTTCCTTGTTTCTTCTGAAATACAAAAATCGAATTCCATGAACATTCTTCCCTGATTTATAACAAATAAAGGAGCGTATGGTTCGGTAATTTTCATTTCAGGATGGAAAATCGATGCGAATAGTCCGGCATTCGTAAGGAAATTTTAAATTTCTTCGTAATTTGAGGATTTGAATAGGTGAAAAACAGATAGTATCAATATGCAAGCTTTATCAGAAAAACAAATTCTAGATTTCCATCGTGATGGATACATAATGGCCCGGTCCCTTTTTGACGAAGAAGAGATCGGACTCCTTAAAAAATCTGCTGTTGAGGACAGGGAACTGGATAAACATGCCTTTGGCCGGAAGGACGGCGAGGGAGGAACCGTCAGACTCACCTTATGGAATCATCCGGGAGATACTATTTATGGCATGTTTGCGCGTTGTCAAAGGGTGGTTAACAAAGTGGAAACCCTACTGGAAGGAGAAGTATATCATTACCACTCCAAAATGATCCTGAAAGATCCTGAAATTGGCGGAGCCTGGACCTGGCACCAGGATTATGGTTACTGGTACCAGAATGGGGTTTTGTTTCCCGACCTGGTTAGCGTATTCATCGCCGTTGACAAAGCGACCAAAGAAAACGGATGCCTGCAGGTGATCCGGGGGTCCCATAAAATGGGCCGGGTGAATCATGTACTGACAGGCGATCAGGCAGGGGCGGATATGGAAAGGGTCAATGAAGCCCTGAAACGCCTCGACCTGGTGTATTGTGAAATGGAACCGGGGGACGCCCTCTTTTTCCATTCGAATCTTTTACACCGGTCGGATCAGAACAAATCGCAATATCCAAGGTGGTCATTAATTTGCTGCTACAATGCAGCAAGAAATGATCCCTATAAGGAATCTCATCATCCGAGATACACACCCCTGCACAAGGTGGATGATTTAATGATCAAAAAAGTAGGTATAAAAAGATTCAGCGACGATCAAAATAATACGGGCTGGCTCGATCCCGAAAAAGATGCCAGTTCTACCTCCCTTAATTCATAAGTACTTTTAAATTCCGAAACGATGCAATTATTTTTTCTTAAAAAAGGCATTTTTTTAATCCCAGGAATTTTATGGATGGTTTTTTTTACCAATTGTCAGTCAGGAAGAGAAGCCCCCCCCAATTTCGTGATCATTTTTACGGATGACCAGGGATATGGTGATGTCGGTAATTTTGGTGCTTCCGGGTTTACCACTCCCAATCTGGATAAAATGGCTCATGAGGGTATGCGATTCACTCACTTTTATTCAGCCCAGGCAGTATGTTCGGCTTCCAGAGCCGCTTTGCTCACCGGCTGCTATCCAAACAGGATTGGTATCTCCGGAGCCTTAATGCCCTGGGCGGAGCATGGAATTAATGACAATGAGGTTACCATAGCCGAAATGTTGAAAGAAAAAGGATATTCAACAGGAATCTTTGGAAAATGGCACCTGGGTCATCATAAACAATTTCTACCACTGCAGCATGGTTTTGATGAATACGTCGGCATACCATACAGTAATGATATGTGGCCGGTGGACTTTGATGGATCGCCCATTACCGAAGAATCCTCAAGGCCCTGGAAAGCCAGGTATCCTCCCCTTCCATTGATTGAGGGCAATGAAAAAATAAGGGAACTTACGACCCTGGAAGATCAGAATATTTTAACAACACTCTATACCGAAAACGCGATTGATTTTATAAAAAGACACAAGGAAAAACCATTTTTCCTTTATGTCGCCCACTCAATGCCTCATGTTCCCCTGGGAGTTTCTGAACAATTTATGGGTAAAAGTGAACAGGGGATGTATGGGGACGTAATGATGGAAATCGACTGGTCGGTAGGTGAAATCCTGAACGCATTGGAAGAAAATAACCTGGCGGACAATACCCTGGTGATCTTTACGACTGACAATGGACCGTGGCTTAATTTTGGAAATCATGCCGGTTCCACAGGAGGACTCAGGGAAGGAAAAGGTACCAGTTTTGAAGGCGGCCAGCGTGTGCCTTGTATTATGAAATGGCCGGGTCATATCCCTGAGGGAGAAATTTGTAACAAGATTTCCGCCACGTTGGATATTTTGCCTACCCTGGCAGAGATCACGGGCCTTTCATTACCGGATCATAAAATCGATGGGATTTCAATTCTTCCTTTACTGGAGGGTGATAAAAATGCGAATCCGCGCAATCATCTGTACTTTTATTATCATCAGAACAGCCTGGAGGCTGTGCGGAAGGACCACTGGAAACTGGTATTTCCCCATCCATCAAGATCCTATGAAGGGGTTTTACCCGGGAATGACGGCTGGCCTGGAGAATACAATCAGATCGAAACGCATTTGGCGCTGTACGATCTGCGCAGGGATCCGGGAGAAGAATATGATGTAAAGGAATTATACCCGGAAGTGGTGGCTGAACTGGAAACACTGGCCAATCAGGCGCGACGGGACCTGGGTGACGATCTTTTGGGTGTAGAAGGTGAAAATGTCCGGAAAAGCGGACGGATAGATGAATAACGTTCAATTAAATATTTATCAGTTGTCAAGGCAATATAAAATCAAACAAGGATGTAATTCGAATATATCCGAAGCTTACGGTAAATTGAGCTTCATTGCATCAGGTAGTTATACACGGAAAGAAGTTGTTTCAAAAGGCTTACGTTATTGGTCACGCAAAGCTCGGAAAGAAAACGAAAAGATCTCAATTAATTAATATTCAACTAGTTGCCCATAGCGGTCTTTGCACCTAACTGGCGATCATCCTTCGCCCGCCGAAGGCGCGGTGCGAGAATAGTGTTTTTGATAAAACCCCAAAATGTTTTTCAGAAAAAGTTTGAAAATCAGCTGATTATTTCAAGGCTGAAATTACCGAAATACATTCTAATCCGGACTACCTCATTTGGGATTCAATCAATTGGTTTTTCGTTCATTTCCAGTTTAACCAGAGGCCGCATGCGGACTGAGCAAAGAGTAAAATCCGACAAGATAAAAAGACTACTGGGTTGGAGACCTCCTTTACTTTTAAGGGGAAAGGTTTATCCCTCTTAAAGTATTTTTGCCCCGAATAATCGGTCATAGACAATAACGACCACTAGGATATATTCCCTTCTGGAAGCTCATTTAGCCGATTACCGTCTAATTAATTTCCTTTATAGAATAGATGATTCAGGTGGTACCGGGCACCAAAGCTTATCCCTCCATTATAAGCTTTCGTATCGAAATCACTGCTGGGAACTTTGTTAAAACCACCATTGTATCGGATGAAACCACCCAGACCTAATGGTTCATAGATATATGATACCGCCAGATTAAAACCTATCTGCACTTTACTTACATCTTCCTTAAAATCATAGGTTTCTTTCTGCCCATTATATTTATATATCTCCTTTGCAGCGAGTAGAAATGACAAGTCCGGCCCGGCCTCCACACGAATTCCTTTGTACACATCGTAGGTGAATGTAAATGGAATAGTAAGATAACTTAATCTATCTTTTAGTGTTTCACCGGATCCATCATCAGGATACCTGGCTCCAAATTGATTATAAAACAATCCGGAGTAAATTCCCATAGCCGGATAATCTTCACAGAAGGTCCAGTGGACATATCCTCCAAGTCCAATACCCCCTGTATGCTTAAGGTCCTCATCCTTTGCATCTTCACCCCAGTAGCTGGAGGTGCGGTAGCTTATTTCAGGACCATATTTGAAATTACCTTCTTCCGGATTACAATTGGGTCGTGTAATGCAGCATCCGTAACTAATGAGAAGGATTCCCAGAAAGGATAGGTTACATAATTTTTTCATGGTTCAGTTCGTTAGGTACAATTTTTTGTTCAAATGCGTTAAAAACAATAGATTCTCGCACCTTTATATTTGTGCAATTTGCCAAATTAGAAATTAGTTCTATAAAATACAAATGCAATTTATCGATTCACAATTGCCAGGTTGACTGGGGATGGTTGAAAATACTTTTCATGTCTTTTACGTGAAGCGGTTTACTTTCAGCCAATCCGATATAAGCGTAATACGTTGTCTTACATAAGAGCGGTATTCATGGAAATGGAAGGATCTATTTTTTGATTTTTGGCCTCACCGAATAAAACCGAATTACCGGTATGTGGTGGATCCTTGTCTCTCGCCGGTCGGCTTCGTGTCCACGTTAAATTAGGGTCTTCGGGATTTCCATCGTCGCGTTTCCTCATTCCGCGTCCGTCAACGATCCCGTCATTGGCAGGATTATAGAGCCCGCCTGCCTGTCAATTCAGTTCATTTAACTGGTCGGGCAGGTCTTCCTGCGTGCTGCAGGCAGGTTCGAGTCCCCAATAAATCGGGGACCTCGGGATCCGCACTTCCACACTTGTCAGCTGTAGCCCTGGCGTAAGCTGATCTCCATACTTCCAAATCTCAACGCCTCCTCCTTTACACATTTCCACGTATCCAGGTATCCAGGTATGCATGTCTCCCTTCAAAATCCCATTTTTTTATCCACCAGGTTCAACATCGGAAATCCATTGACAAATCGATGTACGTTCTCCACAAACACATCCTGCATTCTGACCGAAGAATACTGCGACCTTCCGGAAATATGTGAAGTTATGATCACGTTCGATTGATCCCAGAGTTCATGATCGGGTGGTAAAGGTTCCGGATCGGTCACATCCAGTCCAGCTCCTGCCAGCTGTCCGGTTTTCAATGCAGAGAGCAGGGCGGGTGTCTGAACCAGCTTCCCTCTCGAAACGTTGATAAAATAGGCTCCTTTTTTCATCATGGCAAACTGATCCGGGCCGAACATCCCTTCGCTGGTTTTGGTGTGGGGTGCCGCACTTACCACTACATCCGCATGGGGCAACATCCATTCAAGCCCTTCATCCTGCACCAGCCTGACTTCATCGCAAATATCTCCAATCTGCTCTTTATATTTCGGAACAATGTCAACGGCAATCACTTTCATATCCATTGCCCTGGCCCTCCTGGCAATCTGACTGCCAATACCTCCCAACCCCACGATTCCCAGGGTCATTCCCTTCATTTCCAGCATATTTCCAGAACCCTGCCACTTACCCTCCCGCATATTGCGTACCTGGGAAACCATTTGCCTTGTTAAAGAAAAAAGCAATCCAATGGTATGTTCCCCGATCGCGGGTCCATAACACCCTTTTGCATTGGTAAGGATTACATCGCTTTCCATAAAAGAAGGAAAAAGGTAGTATTCTACTCCGGCGGAAGGACTTTGCACCCAGCGTAATTTTTTCGCTTTTTGAAATTGATCTTCGGATATACCACCGAACCAGGCATCTGCCTCTTCCAGCTGATCCGCATTATCCCGTGTGTAAATAGATATCTCAGGGGAGACAGCCTTCAGTTCATTCAGGTGCGCCTCCGAAAGACCGGACCACAACATGATTTTAAGTGGAAGTCGGGGAAGTTTATCATTCCGATCCGCTCCCGGACGATCCTCATGAATCCGGCCGTAAGAGGCCAGTGGAAGGGCCGACAAGGCGGCGCCATTTGCCACAAAGCCCTTCAGGAAGCTTCTCCTTGAATTTAATTTAGTTCTATTTTTCATTGGTATGGACCTTTGTATTGTTTAAAAAGTAGAAAATACGAAAAAAAATCACGCGAAACTATGAAGGGGTAAGGATATGTTATTAAAAAAGGGGATATGTTTAATTCACGCGGATCAGCTTTTCGGCTTTTTTTATAATCTTTCCAAAGGGTTGTAAATCGAGTCCGTGATTTTGAACGACCTTTAAAAACGGATCCTTGCCATCCGGATCAACCGCCACAAGTAATCCGCCACTGGTTTGAGGATCGCAAAGCACCATTTTCTGAACTTCATCCAGGGTGCTTATTCTTTGTCCGTAACTGCTGAAATTACGTTCGGTTCCTCCAGGGATGGATTTTTGACGAACATACGAATCGATTCCCGGGATTACAGGGATTTGATTGTAAATAATATCAGCCGATACTTCACTCGCCTCACATAATTCCGAAAGATGGCCCAATAATCCGAATCCGGTCACGTCGGTCATTGCTTTCACAGCTTCGATTTCACCAAATTCCATTCCTATATCATTGAGCCTAAGCATCAGGTCGACTGTTATTTTTAAATCGGCAGGATCAACCAGCCCTTTTTTATGAGCGGTAGTCATAATGCCTATACCAAGTGGTTTGGTCAGGAATAGTTCACAACCCGGAGTAGCTTTGCTGTTCGATTTTATGTGTTTTATATCGATCATTCCGGTTACTGCCAGGCCAAAAATAGGTTCGGGAGTATCGATGCTATGACCGCCAGCCAGCGGAATACCGGCACCATTACATGCCCTGCGGGCCCCCTCAAGTACCTGGCCGGCTATTTCGGACTTGATTTTTTCTATTGGCCATCCTAAAATCGAAACGGCCATCAGGGGCTTTCCTCCCATAGCATAGACATCACTGATTGCATTCACTGAGGCAATCCCTCCAAAATCAAATGGGTCGTCAACGATGGGCATAAAAAAATCCGTCGTGGAGATGATGGCTTTCTCCCCATCTATTTCAAATACTGCCGCATCATCCCGGGTATCATTTCCCACGAGGAGGGAGGGATGCTTCGTTTTCGTCCCAGAATTTTGTAAAATATCATCGAGGATCCTGGGGGATATTTTGCACCCGCATCCCGCTCCATGTGAATAAGCTGTCAATTTTATTTCGTCCATTCTATATAGATAATTCGTTTACTCTGTTAATGATTATTCTCGCATTTTCAAAAGCGTCTCCGGATTCACTCTTAATTTTAACAGGTTCCAGATCTTTATATTTTGTCTGGCTGAAAACATATGATTTATCATAATACCTAAGTAAGGAATCAGCGGCTTGATATAATTCCCCTGATTCAATGAAACCAATTACTTTTTTTACATTATTGCCCCCAAAACGCTTCTGGATTTTCCGGGTTGCCCGTATCAGGACATCCTTTTCAAAAGCACCATACTCTTCCACCAGTCTCCCGATCCTTTTTTCATGCGGGATTTCCAACTCAACGATGGTTGTATGATTCATTTTTTCCCACAATGTTTCCGGTAAATAAACTTTGCCAATTGTTAAACTTTCACTCTCCACCCAAATACGTTTATCCGGATCCAGCTGGATCAGCACATGATGCAGGTTGTTTTGAAATTGCTGTGAGGTTGGTTGCTCTCCAAAACCAATGTCCCCGAAAGCCGAACCCCGGTGATGAGCAAATTTTTCGAGATCAATTACCTGTTCCCCCATTTTTTCCATATTCCGCAATATTTCCGATTTACCCGTACCCGTGGACCCCTGAAGGATAACCAGTTTCCTTATATTTTCAAAATCCTTCAATAATTGCTGGCGATACGCTTTGATGCCGCCTTTAAGTACATAACACCTGATTCCAAGCAGCTCAAATAGCCATGCCATCTTCTCACTTCGCATCCCACCACGCCAGCAATATATCTTAAGTTGATTTTGAAAAGCCAGATTTTTACCCTTCCCTGATAGCGCCTTCAATTTAGGGCCAACGAATTCCAATCCCATTTCAATAGCATCTTCCCTGCCGGATTTTTTATATACCGTACCCACACTTGCCCGTTCTTCATCTGAAAATAGGGGAAGGTTGATCGAGCCGGTAATATGACCGTTAGAATATTCGGATGGAGATCGAACATCGATGATCGGGATACGTTTTTGATCCTTTAAAAAATTGTTCGCTTCTAAATACTCCATATTCTAAACTACACATCCAGATTCCAACAAATTTACGACAACCAGGGAGTTAAAAAGGATTCATCACTGAAATTTTTATCAACAGGATGCAACCTGACTCTTGGGTAAGTAGTCTGATATATAAAAGACGTACAGATGGATAGAATTTCACGTGTAGCCCTTTTTATCATTTTGATATCCCTGTCGATATCCTCCCACGGTCAGGGATTTAATGTTCCTTCCAAGGATTGGGGAATCGGTTTCGGAAATTCCACCCGTTTTACCGGATTAAGGTTCAATTTCATCGATCGAAATATAGAAGAGGTCAAAGGAATAAATTTTACGGTCTGGTATGATAAAAATTTTGAAGATCATACGGGATCATTCAAGGGTATCGGCATCGGGTTGCCCATGGCGGCAGGCACCAAATATCGCTATGGCCTTTCCTTAGGGATCTTTGGTGTGGGTGCTTCCAACGATCTGGCCGGTCTAAACCTGGGCGGATTAGGTGTTGGCGCCGGACAGAATGTAGCAGGTTTTAATATCGGGGGACTGGCCGTTGGGGCAGGCAAAAACGTAGCTGGATTGAATGTGGGGGGATTGGCCGTCGGATCCGGCGAAAAAATAACCGGATTGAATGCAGGAGGGCTTGCCCTTGGCTCCGGAGGTGACATCGCAGGTTTCAATTTTGGCGGACTGGCCGTTGGGGCAGGTGATGATATCCAAGGAATCAGTCTGAGCCTGCTCGTAGTAGGAAGTGGAGGTTCGATCCAGGGAATTTCCGTGGCCGGTCTTGTGGTTGGAGCCGGTGAATCAATGACAGGTATTAATGTGGGTGGACTTGCTGTGGGATCCGGTGAATCCGTAACGGGTATCAGCCTGTCAGCCCTTGGAATAGGAAGTCCTGAGATTAAAGGGCTGAGTGCAGCGCTCGCCGTGGGTGGTGCTAAAGTAACGGGATTTTCCCTTGCACCGGCTTATTTCAGAATCGAGGGTGAAAGTGGATTCATGAAAGGAGTATCGATCAGCGCTTTTAACCATATCCAAGGATCGCAGAATGGATTGGCAATCGGTATTTTTAATTATACCTCTGAAATAAATGGATTACAGATTGGTTTATTGAACTATGTGAGAGGGAACCGGAAAGGAACCCGTCTTTTACCCCTTTTCAATTCCAGATTTAATTAGAAGAATAAGGAAGGATCCGCCTTCAAAAAGTAAAACGAAATCTCATTTTCAGACCTCAATATCCTAATCAAATTCAAATTTGGGTCGCACATGCAATATTTTTATTGGAGATACCAATACTAATCTCACTTATCAGAAGGGTACAACTGGGTGTTAAGAAATGGAATTAATGCCAGAATCAATGCATGTTCATAGTAATTTGCACGATCAATGATCCCTCTGGTCAGAATGCCGACCGCCCCATCTTTTTGTTTGGAATTTGACCTCCTGAATACCAGGTCATCGGCATGTCCTAATTCGATCCCCTGATGTACCAGGGACCTGATCTTTTCTGGTAAAGGGAAGGTGGCCGTTCGTGCTTCTGCACTTTTATGATGATTGATAATTACCATCCAGGCAAATGCATGCATGGTATCATGCAATTCTTCGATTCCACCCTCAATGCCCACCCAGAAATCTCCTTCCGGATGTGCTTTTTTTAGATTTTCAGCACGGTTCCATGCACCCGTATATGTTTCGTTGTCGGTCATCGGTTGATCGTTGACACCTGATTTTGCATTAATTCCATAACACCGGAAATCGATATCCGGGAAGACAATCCGGAATGCTCTTTCCGTGCAGGCGATTTTTACGGGATTTTCGGATGCAATAAAAATCCTTTTCAAGTTAATCCAGTTCTGTTTCAACCATCGTACTTAACAGATCATCAAGGGTTTCTCTTCTGCGAATTAATAATGCCTTTCCATTCAATAACAGTACTTCTGCGGGCCGAAACCTCGAATTGTAATTGGACGACATGGTGAATCCGTAAGCCCCGGCATTTTTTATAGCCAAAATATCTCCTTCCCTGACCTCGTTCAGTTTCCTGTCGGCTCCCAGGGTATCTGTCTCACAAATATTCCCCACCACCGAATAGACACGGAATGTTCCATCCGGATTGGAAAGATTGAGGATATCATGATAAGATCCATACATCATGGGCCTTAATAAATGGTTCATACCCGAATCAACTCCTACAAAAACAGTAGCCGGGGTCGTTTTTACTACATTGGCCCTTACCAGCAGATAACCTGCTTCACTTACAAGAAATTTTCCCGGTTCAAACCAGATCTCCAGATCTTTTCCGTATTCCTTACAAAAGTTGTTAAAGGATTTGCTCAGTTTTTTTCCCAGCGAATGTATATCGGTGGTGACATCGCCTTCCCGGTAAGCCACTTTGAACCCACTCCCAAAATCAATGAATTGAAGATCGTTAAACTCTTTTGCGACATCGAAGATGATTCCGGCAGCCTGGATAAAGACATCCGCATCCAGAATATCGGATCCGGTATGCATGTGTAGACCTTCCACCCTTATATTGTTGGTATTTATTACCCGGTGCACATGCCGCATTTGAAGAATGGATATGCCAAATTTGGAATCGATATGACCGGTGGATATATTGGAATGCCCCCCTGCCATAATATGTGGATTGATCCGCAAACAAACTGGAATTTTCTGATGATAGAGGTGTCCGAACTGTTCTAAAATAGATATATTATCAATATTTATCTTCAACCCAAGTTCGATCCCTTCCTGTATTTCCTTGAATGAAACGGAATTCGGGGTAAATAAAATTTCTTCCGGATCGTACCCCGCCTTCAATCCCAGATGAGCTTCCTGAATAGATACCACGTCGAGGCCAACCCCCAGTTTTTTCATGATTTTTAGAATCGATAAATTGGAAAGGGCCTTTACTGCATATTTGATCTTCATGCTAGCGCCTGAAAACGCTTTTTGCATTTCCCTTACCTGCAATTCAATCTTGTCGGCATTGTACACATAAAGTGGTGAGCCAAATTCCTTGCAAAGATCGGCTATATCAATACCCTGTATGCAATAATGATTGTCCTCGAGAACCATATCAATATGTTTAGGCCGCAAAGTTAATGCGAAAATTTTACATAATTTTCCTGCATGCCCTGATATCTACCCCTATAAATAAGGATGTAATCCGGATGGCCCTGGAGGTTAACCGGCATAAATCAACTGCTGGTATAATTAACCGAATATAAACGATAGATGAACCGGTGGGATCGGTTCTTCGATCCCTTCATCTTAGGAAAGGGTTGGCTTAAAGGAAGGCATATAAAAAGAAAGGTCCCTGTTATCCTCATTCCCTTTTTAAAACAAATTACGCCACTCCTATTCCAATCTCAGTCTTTTGTTGAGGACCTTTCCCTGCTGGTGAATCTGTATAAGATAATCGCCTTTATTAAAATGTTTCACATTAATTACGCGGTTAAAATTTCCTGTAAAATCCTTCTCTTCCACTTCATACATCAGATTGCCTTTCCTGTCCAGGATCCGTACAATCACCGGTTTTTTAGATCCTGTAAATGCTAAAGTAAATTCACCCTCATTCGGATTTGGATAGTAGTTAATATTTTTTAGGTTTAAAGCCGGCATACTGGAAATATTAAAATCAGAAAAATCATCATCTGATGCGGATACATCTGTAATGCTCGCTTTTTCGATTACTGATTTTTTTATTATGACCTTGTCCGGAGTATTATTTTCACGTCCCATCCATTCCATCTTATTCACGGATCCATCCTTACGGATCGAAAAATTACCTTCACCATCCTTCATGATGATTATCTCCTTTTCCATTCCTTGATGATCTTCCTCTGATTTATCTTGCTTCATCAATTTTATCTCATAGGCATGAACCATCCGGTTGGAATCGGCTTCTGATAAATACGTTAATATATGCTGGCCAGGATCACCCACATCGCTAATTACAAAATTACCTCCTTCCGTTTTGATCACTTTGTGCCCTGCACTGTCCGTTGACTGAATCCATTCAAATTCTTCGGGCATGGCGCCGATCTTTATATTGAATGTTTCATCTTTTGCATCCGAAACCTGAATGGATAGGGTGGTATCCGATTCCATTTCCTCCAGGCTGCCATATGTCTTTTCAACAACACTGGATTTACCGTCTTCTTCCGTAACCACTTTTACCCGATAGGATGTACCTTGTTGTTCACCATCAACACGAATCTGGATTTCCTGTTTTTTTGTTTTTTCCTGTGCTTTCAGAGGTTGAACCTGAAAAGCAATAAAAAATACCACGAATGCAAATTGTAAAAAGGTTCTCATGTTTACTTTATTAATCGTTTTAAATTGAACAAAGGTATAATCCGATTCCATTCAAAATAGTTAATTCCCGGTTAAAGAATGTTAAAATTTGTTAAATATAAATCCATAAATTGTTGATAACGTTAGATTTGTAGCATGACTAAACAGAAAATACGAACCATTATTGTATTAATGACCTTTGCCCTGTTCAGCCTGGTAAGTTATCAGGTTTACTGGATAGATAATGCCATAAGGCTGAACGACATGCAATTTAGTCAAAATGTCCGTGATGCGCTCCACAATGTAGTTTCACGGATGGAAAAAAATGAAGTATATCATGCAGCTACCCGCTATTTGAATAATCCGCTTGTTTCAAATCGATTTTTATTTCAGGATACAAATAAAATTAACAGCTATAATCAGTTTGAAATTCAATCACAGCATATACAAATGGGAGACACGGATCGTAACCTGGGATGGATGACGGATATCGTGGTGGAAGATTCTGTCGTGATGGGAGAACAACAGATTAAGATCAGTTATCAGTTTCAAAATTATTTTTCTCCCGAATTGATCGATCCTTCGGAGGCCTTTGATGGCATTCAGGACAAAACGACTAATTCCAGAATAAAGAACATCGAGAACTTTGATCAGGAAGTAAGAAGAAGTATTCAAAAATTTGCTCAGAAATCACGGATGGTCACGGTCGTTTTGGATGAACTTATGGGAAACAGCGGGCCGATTGAAAACCGGATTCACCGGGAGCAACTCGAAAATCTTCTTAAAGAAGAACTGCAGGCAAGGGGGATCGATCTGGAATACGAATATGCCGTAGTAGACAAACAAAAAAACCAAAGTCTTTTTGCAGATTTTGTGGCAGATAATAAAAATCAGGTTCTTTCCTCAGATTTTACCATCCGGTTATTTCCCAATGATATCTCCGGGAAAGAATACCTGCTCAGCATTTTTTTTCCTAAACAAACTACCTTTCTTATTAAACAGATCTGGCTGACGATGGCATCCTCCTTATTCCTGGTACTTCTGATCGTTTTTCTTTTCGGATATACGATTTTTACTATTTTGAAACAAAAAAAGGTCTCCGAAATAAAGAATGATTTTATCAACAACATGACCCATGAATTCAAAACACCCATATCTACGGTATCCCTGGCCTGTGAAGCTTTGCAGGATAATCATATTAAAAAAAATAAGGATTTTGTCAACAATTATATCCGGATAATTCAGGATGAAACCAATCGCCTGAGAAGACAGGTGGATAAGGTATTGCAGATGGCCACCCTGGATAAAAAAGAATATAAACTTAAACTGGAGAAAATTGATGTCCATGCGGTGATTGATAAGGCAATTAACCATTTCAACCTTCAGGTAGAAAAAAAAGGTGGCAAGATTGAGAAAAGACTTATTGCGGAAAATCATCTGGTGCTGACAGATGAAGTTCATTTAACCAACATCATCTATAATCTGTTGGATAATGCCAATAAATATTCTCATCAGAATCCCTTAATCCAAATTGATACCGAGGATCACCATCAGGGAATTCTGATACGAATCAGGGATAATGGAATAGGAATTTCCAAGGAAGTTCTGAATAAAATATTTGAAAAATTTTACCGGGTGCCAACAGGAAATCTACACGATGTGAAAGGTTTTGGGCTCGGCCTGGCCTATGTAAAAACAATGTTGATTGCATTAGGAGGCCATATAAAGGTACATAGTACACCCGGAGTTGGAAGTACATTTGAAATTATCATACCTTTATCCACTCATGGACAAAATTAGAATTCTGGTAGTGGAGGATGATCCGAATTTAGGACAGATTCTTAGTGATTACCTCCGATTAAAGAAATATAACCCCACCTTGTGTGGCGATGGACTTGCCGGACTTGAAAAATTCAAGGAACAGGATTTTGATCTATGTTTACTCGATATTATGATGCCTAAAATGGACGGTTTCACCCTGGCCAGGGAAATCCGGAATTTAAATAAGGAGATCCCAATAATATTTCTGACTGCAAAATCCATGAAAGAAGATACGATCGAGGGATTAAAAATTGGCGCTGATGATTATATCACCAAACCTTTCAGCATGGAAGAATTGCTCTTGCGGATTAATGCGGTACTCCGCCGCACATTCAAGGATAAAAATCACCCGAAAAATATTTTGCATTTTGGTAAAAGTGTTCTTGATTTCAACAAACAGATACTCACCATACAGAACGAGGATATCAAACTTACCAATAAAGAATCTCAACTCCTGCGTTTACTCTGCCAGAATAAAAATGAGATTCTTGACCGAAGTGCCGCTTTAAAAATGATTTGGCGAGATGATAGTTATTTTAATGCGCGCAGCATGGATGTTTATATTACCAAATTGAGAAAATACCTTAAGAAAGATCCCAGTATTTCGATCCAAACCGTTCATGGAGAAGGATTCAAACTGCTTGAACACATGGCTTAATCACCGTTATTTTTAATACAATTTTTCGAGAAATTTCCTTTTTGTAGTTATCTTTAACATAACTTAATTTTTTAATCATGATCAAATTAGTCCCTTCCATCAGTGTGATCAAAGGAAAGGTAATTCGCCTCATCAGTGGTGATTATGAACAGGAAACGGAATATGAAAAAAGTCCGGTTGATTTTGCCCGGATGTTTGAAGAAGTCGGTCTGGATGTAATTCACCTGGTTGACCTGGAAGGTGCTATTAAGGAAACGCCCGTAGCCTATAATGTACTGGATACCCTTTCCGGACATACCAACATGAAAATTGAATTTGCGGGTGGTATAAGGACAGATGGCGATATATTAAAATTATTTGAATGCGGGGCAAGTTACATCTCGGTCGCCAGCGTTGCGGCCAGGGATCCTGAACTTTTTACTCAATGGATTTTTTCGTACGGACGGGAAAAAATATCACTTTCTGCGGATGCGGTAGATAATAATGTGGTAATCAAAGGATGGCAGAAAAAAACGGATATCAACCTTTTTGATCATATCAGCTATTTTTATGAAATCGGCCTGAAATATGTTAAGGTCACGGATGTATCCCGCGACGGAACTATGGTGGGTCCAAATTTTGACCTGTATAAAAAACTGGTGGATACCTTCCCTAATGCATCAGTAATTGCCAGTGGTGGTGTACGGTCCATTCACGATATTAAAAAACTCGATGAAATCGGCATTTATGCCGTGATATTCGGAAAAGCTTTTTACGAAGGAAAAATTACACTTGAGGATCTGAAAAAATTTAATCAATAAGGCGAAAATAATTTCTGACAGACTTTCTTAAAATCAATATTTAATCAGAAATAGTATAAGATAAACCGATATTGTGGTTTGAATGATGTTTTGTCCGAAGCTTTATTCAGAGAATCTTCGATGTTAAAAATATTCCTGTACCCTTACTGCTTTTTAATGCATTCGGAAGATATTTGATACATGGATTATTTCAGTTTCAGATCATTTAAAAAAGAGGACATCCCCATAATGAGGAAAGCCTTTAATAAGGCTTTTGAAGACTATCTGATCCATATTCGACTGAGTGAATCCGAGTTTAAAAGAAAAATAATTGAAAAAACAAAAATTGATTTTAAATATTCGATCGGGAGTTTTTATGGAAACCAACTGGTCGGTTTCCTTTTCCACACCGTTGAACAATACCAAAATCATAAAACCGCATACAATGGAGGCACAGGTGTGATCCCTGCTAGCAGGGGTAACCAACTTACCTATCACATGTATCAGTTCCTTATTCCTAAGTTGATAAAAAATAAGGTTGAAAACTGCGTTCTTGAAGTAATTTCTAATAATAAACCTGCGATTAAATCTTATGAAAAAACAGGCTTTAAAAAATCAAAATTTTACCATTGTTTGAAACTTGATACGGAAAGCAAATACCTTCAAAACGTACGACCTGAAAAAATAAACCTGGTAGAATCCCTTAAACCCAAATGGAAAATTTATGAAGAATTCTGTGATTATGATGCAAGTTTTCTGGATACTTTTATCATGCTAAAGAAAAATATCAAATTTGAGAAAGTAGTCGAAGCATACCAGGGAGAAGAGCTGGTCGGATATATTATTTATAACAAAAAAATGGGTCGTGTGGCTAATATCGCAGTTCATAAGAAAAAAAGGGGATTGGGAATAGGCACCAGTTTAATCAAACGAATGTATACCGACTGCCATAAGAAACCTATTTACATATTGAATGTAGATGAAAAATCTTATAATCTTTTGAATTTTTTCCTCAGGGTTGGATTTAAAAATGATATAGACCAGTTCGAACTGATATTAAAACTTACCAGTTAGTGATGCCTCTAAAATTTTCCGAAATTCCAAAAATTACTCCGGGAAGGTTTCTTCAATTGAGCGAGGATCTTGAAATTTCGTTTCTTTCAACGGATTCCAGAAAGGCCGTATTTAATATATCTAGTTTGTTTTTTGCCATTAAGGGTAAAGTTCACGATGGCCATCGATTCATCCCGGAACTATATTCCAACAAGGTACGCCAGTTCATCGTGGAAGAACCGACATTTGATATTTCACCTTTTCCTGCGGCCAATTTTTTCCTGGTTGATAATTCCATTCTTGCCTTACAAAATATAGCAAGTTGGCATAGAATGCATTATGATCTGATCACGATTGGGATAACGGGGAGCAATGGAAAAACCATGGTAAAAGAATGGCTTTCCCAACTTCTATCCTGGAAATATAATGTGATAAAAACTCCCAAAAGTTATAATTCACAGATAGGTGTGCCCTTGTCCGTGTGGCAGATCCAGCAGTATCATACCATGGGTGTTTTCGAAGCAGGGATCTCACAATCAAATGAGATGGAAAACCTTCAGAAAATTATCCGGCCTTCTGTGGGTATCCTTACCAATATAGGCCCGGCTCATGATGAGGGCTTTTCATCTAGAATGGAAAAACTGGTAGAAAAATTAAAACTTTTCAACCAATCACAAACCCTGATCTACCATAACAGCGAACCGTATATAAAAAAAACAATTGAAAATACATTAACCGATATCGAAAA
>Ga0209536_100004653_pt1 | contig 21632 bp, 18 predicted proteins | sample DeeMarSeWOR28_12_FD_187461 | JGI IMG/M metagenome (GOLD analysis project Ga0209536, IMG submission 187461) | Marine sediment microbial communities from White Oak River estuary, North Carolina - WOR-2-8_12 (SPAdes) (version 2) | ecosystem: Environmental > Aquatic > Marine > Intertidal zone >... | reverse complement strand
AAGGTTGATCCTCGGTATCTCCCTGGGGCTTTCGGCCTCCTCTGCGTGGCAGCCGCCGCAGAAGCTCCGCTCCGTCGGTTTGCCCGGACGGTAAGAACGAGGATGGGCCCTGTGTTCCTCGGGAGCCTCGTGACACGTCGTGCACTCGAGCGCCGCGTGGTGCGAGACGGCGAGCTGCGTGGAGATCTGACCATGACACGCGGAGCATGCGCGTGGCGTCACGGGGGGGACCGGCGCGTGCGGCGTGTGGCAGCCCTGGCACGGCATCCGCGGGTTGTGCGCCACCGAGTCGATCTGCGGGAAGCCCGTCGGTCGCGACGGGTTGTAGGCGTGACACAGGGTGCATTGATCGCGCCCACGCGGAACCATGGGCTTGACGTCCATTGGAGCGTTCGTGTGCGCCGCCGCAGGCCCGTGGCACACTTCGCACGACAGCCCCCGGTGATTGCCATCGGCCTTCATCTCGGCGACATCACTGTGGCACACTCCGCACTCCCGCTGCCCTGCGTACTCGATGGGGTGCGAGGCAACGAGATCGAGCGCCGCTGCGCGGTAGTGGCCCTTGTCGCCGAAGGACTCGGGAACGAGGAGGCTCCGCGCTATCACCAGCGCGGCGACCGCGACCACGAACACGAGTGCCAGTCGGGGAACTTGCTGCGGTATCCTCACAAGGCCACCCCAAGGGAAACGGGAGCGCGATGCTGTTCAGGAACTCGGACCCAACCGTCGGCAGAGGCTACTTTGAACGAGGTGAAGCGACTATGAAGGATGGTTCACACTCATCCCGACCATGACCACTCGCATCAACGATCGCGGCTCCAGCCGGCACGGGTTCGGGTCGAGCCTAGTGCCGCCCGCCCAGGATGAGCCCGATCAACCCCACCGTCAGTGAGATCCCGCCAACCACCCCGAGCACCCGGAGCAGCCCCCTGGACACGCTCGCCACGCCAACCTCACCGAGGATCATCAGCGTGGCGTCGACCGCGAGGATCACGATGCCGAGGATGAACAGCCGGATCCACTTCATGCGGTGCGCATACCGGCCAAGCGGGAACCGGCACTTCGGACAGACATCCCCACTGGGGGGACGCCAGACGAAGGACCACCGTTTGCCCTCACCTGTCGGCTCGGTCGGCTCACCGACATCGGCCGTCGGCGTGACGAACTTCCCGCATCCTGGGCACTTCACGCCCCTGAGCGCGTCACTGATGCGGCTCATCCTCACCTCCTCGCGACGACACAGGTTCTCGATGGTCCGTCACCTGCCGCCGGCCCCCACATGCCTCGCGCAGGCCGGCCCGGCAGAAGATGCGGCGTGGAGGCGGATCGCGGAAGGAGCCGCATGGACTGGACGCTGCCGGCGCTATTATTACCCGTGTGGGGCGGGTGCATGGGTGCTCAGCTGCTTGCCACCACGTCGTTCGGGGTTTGGACGTCGACGACGCTTCCGCCGCGAGGCCCTCGGAGTCGGGTATGACGCACAGCGAGGCATTCACCGTCGTGACCGACATCGTCGATCTCGCCGTCACCATGCAGGGTGACGCCGTGACCAGGATTCAGCTGGGGTACCGCGGCAGCCGACCACCGGCGTCCGCTGCGGAGCGCCAGGTCGCCCGAGAGCTCGAGCAGTACGCGCGGGGGCAGCGGCGTACCTTCAGCTTCGCCGTCTCACCCGACGGTACCACCTTCGACCACAGCGTCTGGACGCACGTCGCGGCCATCCCGTACGGCTGCACGCGGACGTACGGCGAGATTGCGCAAGCGCTTGGCCGTCCGGGTGCCGCACGCGCCGTCGGCGCGGCGAACGGCCGCAATCCCGTGCCACTGGTCATCCCCTGCCACCGGGTCGTCGCGGCGGGGGGAGGACTCGGCGGCTACGGCGGAGGATTGGATCTCAAGCGGCGCTTGCTCTCGCTCGAGCAGCCGCGGCTGCCCCTCACGACCGTCGCACGGACGTTGGTCCTCCTGCTCGCATCCGCGGGAGTCGCGGCGGCGTGCGGCACACCCGAGCGACCGACCTTTCCGTGGAACACGGTGGGACCGGACACGACGGCCCCGCGGATCGAGTTCCTGGCCCCCCCAAGTGCGGACAGCATCTTCGACACTGGCGATCAGATCTCGGTCACCGTCAGGATCACCGACCGCTCCCCCGTGATCTCGGTGGCCAGCAGCGTGCTGGGCGTCATCACCTTCGGGTTCGATACGCTGTTCCCCGACGATACGATCTTCGAGGTGACCTACCCGATCGCCACGCCCCTCGGGGTCACGGGAAGGATCGAGCTGCGCGTGGTCGCGACGGACACTGCCCAGAACCGGGCCAGCGTTGGTCGCGGCTTCGTGCTGCAATGACGCGAGTGCATCTGTCCAGGCTCACGACCCGGAACTTCCGCAATCTCGCGGCGCTGGACGTCGAGTTCCCGGCGGAGGGGGTGGTGGTGCTCGGGGAGAACGGACAGGGCAAGACCAATCTCCTCGAAGCCGTCTACTATCTGGTGCTATTCCGCTCGCTGCGGGGAGCACGGGACCGGGAGTTGGTGCGCTTCGGTGAGGCAGGGTTCTTCGTGGCCGGCGACGCAGGATGCCGGGTTGCCGTGGGGTACGAGATCGCCGACAGGCGCAAGAAGGTGACGGTCGACCGAGCCGAGGTGCCCAAGCTCGCCGATGGGGTGGGTCACGTGACCGCGGTTGCGCTCTCGCCGGCAGACCGTGCCATCGTCGCCGGTGGGCCGGCGGGGCGGCGCCGGTTTCTCGACATCGTCCTCGCCCTGACACGGCCGGGCTACCTTGGCGCCCTTACCGGTATGCGCCAGGCGCTGCGGCAGCGAAACGCCGCCCTCCGTGCCGGGCGCGGGGGAGCGGCACGCGCCTTCGACCCGCCGTTCGCCGATGCGGCGGCGCAGGTTGCACGCGCGAGACGTGAGTGGACCGACCGCTGGTCCGAGCGGTTCCGGGAGCTCGCCTCGGCGCTGGGAGAGTCGCCTGAGTCCACTCTCCGGTACCGTCCCGACCACCACCGGGAGTGCGACGCCCCCGACCACCTTCGGGCTGCACTCGAGGCGGCGCTCGAGCGCGACGTGCGGCGCGGGGTCACCACCGTGGGGCCACACCGCGACGACGTGCACCTGCTGCTCGACGGACGTGACCTCCGGACGTACGGTTCGGCAGGTCAGCAGCGGACGGCGGCCATCGCCCTGCGCCTGCTCGAGGCGGAGAGCCTGAGCGATGCGGGCGGCACGCCGCCCATCGCGCTGTTCGACGACGTGTTCGCCGAGCTGGACCGCGGGCGCCAAGAGCGGCTCTTGACCCTCATTAGCGGGTCGCTGGGCGGTCAGGCGATCGTCGCGGCTCCGCGGGAATCGGAAGTTCCCGAGGCGCTGCTCGACCTCCCTCGGTGGCAGATGAGGAGTGGAACGCTTGTCAGGTAAGAAGCCCCCTCCGGCGACCCCCATGGATGAGGCGCTGAAGGCCTACCTGCGCAAGGCCGGCATCAAGCGGCGTGTGGACCAGGCAAGCGTGATCCCGGAGTGGGCCGATCTCGTGGGACCGCAGATCGCCGCCGTCACGACACCCCACATGGTGACGCAGGATGGCAAGCTGTTCGTCGGGGTAACGTCGGCGGCGTGGATGCAGGAGCTGCAGCTCATGTCGCCCGAGATTCTGCGGAAGCTCGGGCGGCGGGGCAAGAAGGTCCGCCGTATCGTGTGGCGCGTGGAGGGCTGAGCGTGCAGGCACCGACGCCCGCGGCGCGCGGAGGAGTCCTGCGCTAACCTGCTTTTTGGCAACCACTTAGCGGGATTCGCGGCGATTGCTTTCGCCCCGCTGACTGGGTATATTTGAAAGACCCTCGGGGGTCACGCAGTTGGCCCCCGTTTTTCGTTCTCGCGACACCTCCGGGACCATGGCGAAGCGCATCGACCACAGCAGCTACAGCTCAGATAGCATCCAAGTCCTCAAGGGGCTCGAGGCCGTCAGGCGCCGACCGGGCATGTACATCGGTTCGACCGGTCCGCGCGGCCTGCATCACCTCGTGTACGAGGTCGTGGACAACGCCATCGACGAAGCGATGGCCGGGTACTGCAACACGATCGACGTCACCCTGCATCACGACGGCACCGTCACGGTGCAGGACGACGGACGCGGTATCCCGGTGGACATGCACAAGACGGAGCGCAAGCCGGGCGTCGAGGTTGCGATGACGATGCTGCACGCCGGCGGCAAGTTCGACAAGAACACGTACAAGGTCTCGGGCGGTCTGCACGGCGTGGGCGTGTCGGTCGTGAACGCGCTGTCCGAGCGGCTCGACGTCTGGGTCTACCGGGACGGCAGCGAGCACCACATGTCCTTCGAGCGGGGCAAGACGACGCGGCCGCTCGAGACGATCGCCAAGACCAGGCGCACGGGCACGAAGGTGACGTTTCGGCCCGATCCCGAGATCTTCGTCGAGCTCAACTTCGACTACTCCACGATCGCCAATCGACTACGGGAATTGGCCTTCCTCAATTCCGGCATCCAGCTGGCCTTCACCGATGAGCGGGGCGATGAGCCGCGGCAGGAGGTATTCCTCTACAAGAAGGGCATTGCGGAGTTCGTCGAGTTCCTGCGCGGCAATCGCAAGGCGCTGTACAACAAGCCGTTCCACTTCACCACCAGCAAGGACGACGTCGAGATCGACCTCGCCATGCAGTGGGACAGTGGCTATCAGGAGAACACGTTCTCGTTCGTCAACAACATCAACACGCACGAGGGCGGAACGCATCTCACCGGATTCAAGGCCGCCCTGACGCGGTGCCTGAACGAAGTGGCCAAGACCAAGGGGCTGTTCAAGAAGGACACCGTCTCCTTGAGCGGTGACGACGTCCGCGAGGGACTCACCGCCGTGCTCCACGTCAAGGTCCGAGAGCCGCAGTTCGAGGGTCAGACCAAGACCAAGCTCGGCAACTCCGAAGTCGAGGGCGTCGTCCGGACCGTCGTCTACGAGCAGCTTGGCAACTGGCTGATGGAGACGCCGTCGGCCGCGCGTGCGGTGATCGACAAGGCGCTCAGCGCCGCCCGGGCGCGCGAGGCGGCGCGCAAGGCGCGTGAGCTCGTGCGCAAGAAGAGCGCGCTCGAGAGCGGCGTGCTGCCCGGCAAGCTCGCCGACTGCTCGCTCACCGATCCCACGATGTGCGAGCTGTACATCGTGGAGGGCGATTCCGCCGGTGGATCAGCCAAACAGGGGCGCGACCGATCGTTCCAGGCCATCCTGCCGCTTAGAGGCAAGATCCTCAACGTGCAGAAGGCACGGGTGGACAAGGTGCTCTCCAACGAGGAGATCCGGGCCATCGTCACCGCCATCGGCACGGGATTCGGCGAGGACGAGTTCAAGCTCGACGAGGCCCGGTACCACAAGATCATCATCATGACGGACGCGGACGTCGACGGCGCACACATCCGCACGCTGTTGCTGACGTTCTTCTACAAGGAAATGCGCCCCCTCATCGAGGCGGGCTACGTCTACATCGCGCAGCCGCCGTTGTACCGTGTGGCCAAGGGCAAGGAGGAGTTCTACGCCTACGACGACACCGAGCGCGAGCAGTACGTGAAGCGGCTGACTAACGGCAGCGGCAAGGGCTCGGTCGCCATCCAGCGCTACAAGGGCCTCGGCGAGATGAACCCGGAGCAGCTGTGGCGCACGACAATGGACCCCGCCACCCGGACCGTCCTTCGGGTCGAGCTCGAGGATGCCGTCGAGGCGACCACACTGTTCGAGACGCTGATGGGCGACGAGGTCGAGCCGCGCAGGGCCTTCATCGAGGAGAACGCGAAGTACGTGCGGAACTTGGATGTCTGACGGATAGACGGATAGACGGATAGAAGGGGTGACGGACGAGCGGGTCGCTCATCCGTCACCCCGTGGTCATTAGAAACTGATCGTGGCCATCAGGGCGCCTGCATTGCGCCACATCCGACGCTTCTGCGGGAGATCCTCTACCGCAACCCCCAGGTCGATCAGCTCGCGCAGCGGCAGGTCCTCCAGCCGCACTCCCAGATCGTGCGTGTACATCGCCCAGTCGAGCTTGAGGCTGACGTCGAGTCCCCCGGGCAGCGACGGCATCTGGCTCCTGATGGCCAGCAGCTCCAGCCCGGCCCCGAGGTGCCACGTGTTCGGCAGGAGATTGTCGAACGGAAAGACCGAGGGCTTCCGGATCCAAGGGGAGTTCGGCTCCGATAGCAGATCCCCGGCTACCGTCAGATTCTCGATGCGATACCAGCTGAGGCCATAGCCGGCCTTGAGGTATGGCTGCAGGGCACCTGTCGCCACGTTGTACCTGAGGCTGCCGGCGTATTCCCACATGTTCAGGTCGCCACGGATCGGTACAGGCTCCTCCACGCCGCTGAACGGCAGGTCGGAACCGAGTGCGCTGCGCGCGTGGCGAAGCGTGTTCTCGCTGGTGAATCGCTTGCCGACGAAGAAGGCTACCTGGTATTGCGCCGACCATGCGTCGTTGGCGAAGTCCTCCGACGGTAGCGCCACCGCATCGGGAGGAATCTCGTTGTCGATGAGGTACTCCGCGAGCGCAAGCAACAGGGGATTGAACTGCACGGTGTTGTAGATCAGGTCGAGGTAATCCGGCGTGATGTTGTGCGCGGTCACGCCTGCGCCGACTCCGAAGAACCGGAAGGGGATGTCCTCCTGGGGAAGGAACTTGGGGTGCCGCGCCTCAAGGGGCAGCCGGAGCGGCGCGAAGAGGCCCCGCCAGACGAGATCGAAGGGCGGCAGCAGGCTGATGGTCGGCAGTGTCAGGTTCAGCCACCCGTAGCTGTTCACCAACTCGTCCTGCCAGTCGGTGGGGAAGAACCGCGGTACCTTGTGCGGGTCGTACAGTGCGTAGTGGTTGGTCACGCCGGTACGGTTCCATCCGCTGTTGAACGGCGGCGCCACGACAGAGAGGTTGCCCGTCTCCACGTGCGGCACCACGCCGGCGAACGGGGACTCCACCGCCGGGTAGCCGAATCGGAGCGGCAGGAACAGCCAGGCCCAATCTCTCCGGACCCCCGCATCCAGCAAGGTCAGATCACTGACGCGCTCGTGATCGGGCACCACCAGAAGGCGATCCCGATCGGCCAGCGAGACGGCGCTGCCGCGCTTGAAACGGGAAAGGCGAGCGGTCTGTTCATCCGTCGGGAGCGAGAAGAACTCCTGGTGATCGAACGTGGCCCGGATCTCCTCGGCCGCTCCTGCCGGTCCGATGTTCTTGTACAGCCCGGGGAACGGGAACGAGCCGTGCGAGTCACGGTTGGCACCTCCGGGTGGCGAGAGCACCTGGTCGGTCCCCTTGTTGTCCGCACCGATGAAGACCACGGGACGGGTGTTGATCGCGGTCTCGTCAGCGTCTCGATACGCTCGGCGCCGAATCTCCTCCCAGAACCAGTCCTCCCCGGCGCGATCTCGCAGCCGCAGCGCCACGGCAGCTTCCCAGCGATCTCGGGGCTCGTACACGTTGGGGCTCGCGTAGTCGAGCACGAACACCTTGCCGTGGTAGTAGTACTCGACCCGCCGGATCACGAGCTGATCGTCGCCCGAGGAGTCGAGCCCCGCACCATTCAGCACTCCCCGCATCACCGACTCATCCAGCCCGCATGTTACGTGGCCCCTCGGCGCCACCACCACGTTGACGTGCTCCCAATCGCCGACGTGGTTGTTGCCGCCGTCGTTGAACGGATAGAACAGCCAGTACTGCAGCACGAGCTCGTATCCCGCGCCACCCGCGCAGGTCGGTACCTCGGCGAGGAACGGGTGCGCGAAGGCGCCGAGGAAGTCGCGGTACTGCTCGCGGATCGCACCGGACAGGGGGTCCTCGTACTCGGCCTTCCATTCGGCGGCGGAGTACCCCGGGAACTCGAAGTACATCACCCGGAGCTCGTCCCGCTCCGGTGGGAAGGCCTGGGCACGCTCCATTGCACTGGCCGGGCGATCCGGATGGTAATCGAGGATCAACTGCCGCAGCAGACAGTCGTCGGACAGTCCCATCCGGGCGGGATCTGCCGGCGGTGTGCCCGGGGGCGGCAACGGCTCCTGGCAGGGCGCCTCCGCCAGTCGGTTCCAGTCGATGCTCTCCCGGCGGACGACCTCGCTGCCCGGCGCCGCACTGTTCCAGGTATCGATGTGCAGCGGGTAGGAGCCACTCTGCTGCATGAACTTCCGGAAGTCCATTGGGATCGCGTACGAGTTCAGCACCATGTACGGCGCAAACCGCTCAGCCAGGGTCAGCAGCACCTCGTGCCGGCGGTCGTCGATGCCGTCCCGAGGCGCCTCGTCGCGGTACGCGGGATCCGCGCGGTCTCCGAACAGCTGGAGCCGGGCACTCGCCTCCGTCTGCCGGGAGGCCCGCGGATACTCCAGCGGGACGTAGCGGAGATACTGATCCGACGGTATCTGCTGCGAGGCGGCTACGGAGGTCGTCGCAGCGAGCGCTGCGGTGATGATCGGAAGGATTCGATACATGCCTCACACCTGTCGATACGGCCAATCCCCAGTCAGGAGCCAAGTTAGCTCCGGGGGCTACGGCAGACTACTGCGCCGCCACACCTGACAGGCGCGCAGCGTGGTCGAGTGGGAGCCGGCGCGCACTCACCGGGCCACCACGGCTTGACATATAGCAATATTGCTATTACTGTATCTTGCCATGCCAAAGACCACGACCCCGCTGGTGCGGTCCATCGAGCCCGAGACGCTCGCGCGCGCCGCCGACATCATCAAGCTGCTCGGTCACGCCGAGCGGCTGAAGATCGTCGAGGTCCTGGAGCACGCCGAGGCAACGGTGAGCGAGATCCAGGACATCCTCGACCTGCCTCAGGCGATCGTGTCACAGCACCTCGCGAAGATGCGGGGCTGCGACATCGTCGCGGCAAGGCGAGAGGGCAACCACGTCTTCTATCGAATTGTCGAGCCGAAGGTGCACCACATCCTGCACTGCATTCGGCACTGCGACATGTAACCCAACGAGGCGTTTTTTTCGGGCACCGAGATATGGTTATCGCATTATTGCTACTAACGGCCGGAGTCCAGGCATCGCCTGCCGACACGACATACCTCAGTCTGTCCACGGCGGTCGAGCGTGCGCTAGAGGCCAATCCCAATCTCATGGCGCAGCGTGCTGCCGCCGACGCCGTCGCCGCCCTGCCGGCCCAGGCGAGTCCGGCCTTCCTGCCGTCGATCGAACTGCAGTTACAGGGCGTCCGCACGGACGATCCCGTGGCCGTGTTCGGCCTCAAGCTGCGCCAATCGAACTTCACGGCACCCGACTTCGACATCGGGGCGCTCAACAACCCCGACCCCTACGGCGGCTGGAACGCCGTGGCCAACGCGCAGATGCCGCTGCTTGCCCCGGAGGGCTGGTACGGATACGCCGCTGCGCGGAAGGCAGCCGATGCGAGCGCCGCCGGAGCGGCTCGCGCAGAGGGTGCGACGCGGTTCTTTGCGATCCGCGCCTACTGGGACACCCAGCTGGCGGCATACCAGGTCGAGGCCCTGGACAGTGCGCTCGTCTCCGTGCGCGCGCATCGGGAGCGTGCGGAGGCCATGCGCGCGCAGGGGATGGTGACCGGACTCGACGCGCGGCTGGCGGGCCTCAAGGCCTCCGAGCTCGAGGTTCGCCGGCTGGCGGCGCAGGCACAGGCCGACGTGGCCGTCAGCGCGCTGCGCGCCTTGCTTGCGCTCCCCGACTCTCAGCCCGTCGTACTCACGGACTCGCTCAGATTCGCCGAGGCTCAGTCGACCTGCGACGGTCTCGAGGAGGCCGAGTGCTCGCTCGACGCTCGCGGAGACCTCATGGCCTATCGGATTGGGGCAGACGCCGCGGGGCTCCAGGTCAAGCAGGCGTGGTGGTCACAGCTGCCCATGGTGGCGGCGTTCGGCTCGCTCGGCCACTACGCGCAAAGCGCGCCGTTCTCCGACGGAGCTGGCGCCTGGACCGTGGGCATCGGGGTGACGTGGCCGATTCTCAAGGGGCTTGCCGGACCGGGGAAGGTACGGGCCGCCCAGGCGGAACACCGCGCTGCCGTTGCCAAGCAGGAGGCGGCCGAGCACCAGGCCCGGCTCGAGGTTCGGGAGGCCACGCGCATGCTGGAAGCCGCGCGCGAGCGGGTGGCCGTCGCCGCCGCAGCGGAAGTCGAGGCCCGCGAGGCGCTCGACCACGCCGGGCTCCGCTACGCAACCGGGGCGGCCCCGATCACCGAATTGCTCGACGTCCAGGCAGCCCGGACCGCTGCAACCCTGAACTACCTCTCGGCACGGCGTGACCTGTTCGTGGCCGCTGCTGCCGTCGACCTCGCATACGGAGTGTACGATCGATGATCCGCCGATTCCTTGCACCTGCACTCGTCATCGGCGTTGCCGCCTGCGGCGGCGAGCCCGAGGTGGAAGCCCACGCCGCCGACGTCCCGACCAATACGCTGACCGTGACCGCGGAGCAGCTCACGGCCACGGTGCCGGTGGAAGGCACCGTTGCCGCGCGGCACCGCAGTGAGATCACGACCCGGATGATGGCGCGGATCACGAGCCTGCCGGTGACCGTCGGCACCGATGTGCCGGCCGGTGGCGTGCTCGTTCGTCTCGGCACCGAGGATATCGCCGCCAACCGGGCCAAGGCGGAAGCCGCCGTCGCCGCGGCACAGGCCGCCCGAGACGAAGCCGTCAAACACGCGGCCCGGATGGACACGCTCTATGCCGAGGACGTCGTTGCGCAGGTTCAGCGAGATCAGGCTCACCTGCAACGGACCCAGGCAGAGTCGCAGCTCGCGCTCGCACAGGCGACGTTGCAGGAAGTCGAAACCGCCGCCAGCTACGCCACGATCCGGGCACCGTTCGCCGGGGCCGTGGTGGCGCGGTTTGCCGATCCGGGCGACATGGCTGCACCGGGCATGCCGATCGTGATCCTCGAGGACACCGAGCCCCGCGATGCCGTGCTGGCCGTGTCGGTCGATCTCGCGCAAGCACTCGAGCGCGGGATGACGCTGCGCGTCACCATCCCCGATGGCCGGACGACGATGGCCCCAATCCGCGCAATATCGGCAGGCGCCGATCCGATGACGCGGACCGTTGAGGTACGGGCCGAGTTGCCGGCGGACTGGCCGACCGGTGTCGCTGCAACGGCCCTCATCCCCAGCGGGAGCTTCACCGGCGTCGCGATCCCGGCGGATGCTGTTGTCCGGCGAGGCCAGCTGACGGGGGTGGAGGTAGTCACCGATGCGGGCGTCGCGCTGCGCTGGATCCGCCTCGGTCGGTACCTCGATGACAACGAGCGGGTGGTGGTCCTGAGCGGCCTCGAGCCCGGGGATCGGATCGCCCTATGAAGACCGGACCGTCAGGCGCAGTCGCGCAACGCTTCCTGAACTCCAAGCTGACGCCGCTCCTGACGGCGGCGTCCTTGGTGCTCGGTATCGGAGCGGTGATGTCGACGCCGCGCGAGGAGGAGCCTCAGATCCGCGTCCCGATGATCGACGTCGCCGTTGGCCTGCCGGGCGCGTCACCGCGGGAAGTGGAGCGACGCCTCGTCGAGCCGCTCGAGCGCGCCATCTGGGAGGTGCCGGACGTCGAGTACGTGTACAGCACCGCGCAGTCGGACGGTGCGATGGTGACCGCCCGCTTCAAGGTCGGCACGGATCCCGAGATCGCGCTGACCCGGCTGCACGGGAAGTTGATGGCGAACATGGACCGCGTGCCGCCCGGTGCGACACCTCCGTTCGTCACCTTGCACGGCATCAACGAAGTCCCAATCCTCACGCTCACGCTGTCCGGTGGCAGTGACGCGGGCGACGGCTACATCCTGCGGCAGCAAGCAGCGGAGTTGGCGGCAGAGCTGAAGCGGATTCCCGACGTTGCCGAGACGTGGGTGATCGGCGGATCCCCGCGCGAGGTGTCCGTCACGCTCGACCCGCAGGCTCTCGCCGCTCGCGGGCTCTCGGCAGCCGTCGTGATGCAGGCGCTGGGAACCGCAAACGCCGAGCTGCCGGCTGGCGACGTCGTGTCCGGCAATCGCAGCATTCCGGTGCGTATCGGCCATCTCCTCCGCAGCGCCGAGCAGGTGGGCGAGGTCGTGATCGCCGTGGTGAATGAGCGTCCGGTCCGTCTCAGAGACGTGGCCGCGATCTCCGACGGCCCGGCCGAGCCCGACCAGTACGTCGCATTCCTGCCTGGGGGCGGCGCTGGCCCCGACTTCGAGCCCGCGGTGACCATCGCCCTCGCCAAGCGCGAGGGCAAGAACGCCGCCACGATCGCGCACCACGCAATGGAGCGCGTCGAGGAGCTGCGTGGCAGCGTGGTGAGCGAGGACGTCCGGATAACGGTAACGCGGGATTACGGTGAGACCGCGACGGAGAAATCCCAGGAACTGCTGTTCCACATCCTGGTCGCGACATTCGGCGTGGTGGTGCTGGTCTGGGTCGCGCTGGGCTGGCGCGAGGCGGTGGTGGTGCTGGTCGCCGTGCCGGTGACGCTCGCGCTGACCCTGCTGGTGTACCGGCTGTACGGGTACACACTCAATCGGATCACCCTGTTCGCGCTCGTGTTCGCCATCGGCATCCTGGTAGACGACGCGATCGTGGTGGTCGAGAACATCGCACGCCACCTGGGACTCCGGCACCGGCATCCAGACGAAGCGGCGGTGGTTGCGGTCGACGAGGTCGGGAATCCGACGATTCTCGCGACCCTCACGGTGATCGCGGCCATCCTACCCATGGCCTTCGTCTCGGGGCTCATGGGCCCATACATGCGGCCGATCCCGGTCGGAGCGTCGGTGGCAATGCTGTTCTCGCTGGCCGTGGCCTTCATCGTGACCCCGTACCTCGCGGTGCGGTTGGTGAAGAATCACGGCAGTGACGAGCCGCCGACGGGCAAGCCGGTGGAGGCGACGGACGAGGAGGTCCCCACCGGTCGGATCGCGCAGTGGTACCGCGGCATGATGGACCGGTTGATCGGTGACGGGCGCCGGCGGATGCTTGCCTATGGCGGCATGGTCGCACTGCTCGTACTGTCCGCAGCGCTCGTTCCGCTGCGGCTCGTCACGGTGAAGATGCTGCCGTTCGACAACAAGAGCGAGTTCCAGTTGATCGTGGACATGCCGGAGGGGACCTCGCTCGAGCATACGGCCGAGGTCGCGCAATCCCTCGCGCTGGTCGTCGCGCGAGACGAGGCGGTGAGCGACGTGCAGACGTACGCCGGGACCGCCGCCCCGTTCAACTTCAACGGGTTGGTACGGCACTACTTCCTCCGCCGCGGCCCCACTGTCGCGGACGTCCAGGTCAACCTCAAGCCGAAGCACGACCGCTCGGAGCAGAGCCACGACATCGCGCTGAGGCTTCGCCCAGCCGTCGACTCGGTCGCGCGGGCATACGGCGCGTCGGTGAAGCTGGCGGAGATCCCACCCGGCCCGCCGGTCCTGGCAACGCTGACGGCGGAGGTCTACGGCCCCGACTACGACACGCAGATCGCGGTAGCCGAGCGGGTGCGCGACGTGTTCGACGCCACCGATGGGGTCGTGGACGTCGACTGGACGGTCGAAGCCGACCACGCGGAGATCCGGGCGGCGATCTCGCAGGCCGAGGCGAAGCGGGCCGGGACGAACCCGGCGGAAATCGTCCAGACGATCGCAGCCGCCATGGGCGGTGCGAGCGCCGGCCTGTTGCACGACGAATCGGCTGCAGAGCCGGTACCCATTCGCGTGCGGATCGCGGACTCCGCCGCCGGATCCCTTGGGGACGTCTCGACTCTGCCGATCGCGACGCCACGCGGCGCGCGACAGCTCGGGACGCTCGCCAGCCTCGATTCGGCCGAGGCGGAGACTCCGATCTTCCACAAGAATCTCCGGCCCGTCGTGTACGTCACGGCCGACGTCGCTGGACGGTTGGAAAGTCCCGCGTATGCCATGATCGAGATGGGGAACCCGCTCGACGAGGCGATCCCGGATGTCGAGCGGTACTGGGTCGCCTCACCGACACTCACCGAGGAGCCGTTCGTGGTGTGGGACGGTGAGTGGCAGATCACGGTCGAGGTCTTCCGAGATCTCGGCATCGCCTTCGGCGCGGTGCTGCTGCTCATCTACGTGCTGGTCGTGGCGTGGTTCCAGTCGTTCACGGTACCGCTCGTCATCATGGCGCCCATCCCGCTGACGCTGATCGGGATCCTGCCGGCCCACGCAACGACCGGGGCGTTCTTCACCGCCACGTCGATGATCGGCATGATCGCCCTTGCCGGCATCATCGTCCGCAACTCGATCCTGCTCGTGGACTTCGTGGAACTGGGCCTCGAGCGTGGCCACTCGCTGCGGGAGGCCGTCATCAGCTCCGGCCTGATCCGCTCGCGGCCAATCATTCTGACCGCCCTGGCGGTCGTGATCGGCGGGATGGTGATGGTGCGGGACCCGATCTTCGAGGGTCTGGGCATTGCCCTGATCAGCGGCGCGGTCGTGGCGACGGCACTGACCCTCGTGGCCATTCCACTCCTCTACTACGAGATGCACAAATGAAGCTGCTGCTGATTTTCGTCGATTCGGACCACGCCAAGGACGTCGAGCGGATTCTCGACGATCACGGTGCGGCCGGCTACAGCACGTTCCCGAACGTCCTCGGGAAAGGGAAGACCGGCCGGAAAATGGGAACCCGGGCGTTCCCAGGATCAAGTGCGCTATACTTTGTCGGAATTGGCGACGAGGGCTGTCACGGCCTGTGCGACCGGCTGAAGGAACTGCAACAACAGGCGGGGCCCGAAGAGGGACTCAAGGCGTATACCATTGACTCCACGGAGATACTCTGACCATGGAAATGATCATCCGGCGCATCGCCGGGACTTTCGTGTTGACCTCGCTCGCGCTTGGCTACTGGGTCAACCCCGCGTTCTACCTGTTTACGGCGTTCGTCGGGGTCAATCTGATCCAGTCGAGCTTCACCCGCTGGTGCTTGATGGAGACCATCCTCGAAAGGGCGGGCGTGGCCAGAAGGTAGGGAGTGCCGATCGCAGATCGGCGTGTGCCGATCCGCGACGGAAGGGAAGATCGTAGGGTGCACATCGCCGATCGTCAATCGATCAGCTCCCGTGCCGTCCGGAACACGCCATGCCACATGCGCCGGGTCAGGCGTCCGGTGTTCGTGTTCTGCCGGCTCGGATGGTACGAGCAGAGCAGGAAGCGGCCGTCGGGGAGACGGTGGAGCGCACGGTGACCGAAGCGGGGGCGTTCGGCGGGGATGAAGCGGTTCCACCACCCCGACGCTCTGAGCCACTGCCGGTGCGCCACGTGCCCCAGCACGAGGGTCACCCGAACCCGATCGAGCAACCGTAGCTCGTCCTCGAGGTGCGGCTGGCACTGGTCCAGCTCATCCTGTGTTGGGCGGTTGCCGGGCGGTGCGCACCGGGCGGCTGCGGTGATGTAGCAGTCCCGTAAGGTCATCCCGTCGTCGCGGGACTCCGATTCGGCCTGGCTGGCGAAACCGAAACGGTGGAGCGCTCCGTACAGCCAGTCGCCGGAGGAATCACCGGTGAACATACGTCCGGTCCGGTTTGCCCCATGCGCGGCGGGGGCGAGCCCGACGATCAGCACGCGCGCGGCAGGATCTCCGAAGCCGGGAACCGGCGCGCCCCAGTACTCCCACTCCCGAAAGGCCCGGCGCTTTTCGCGCGCCACGGCCCTGCGGTGCTCGACGAGCCGTGGGCATCTCGTGCAGGAGAGGATGGCGTACTCGAGCGTGCGCAGGGAGTCAGGCACGGAGGATTCGCTTCCACGCCGGGAGACTCCGCTCCCCGCGGTCGGCAGCACCCCCTACCAGAGGACACTGTCGATCGTGCGCCCGCCCCGACTCGCTCACTCCCGTTGGCGGAGGGAGGAATCCGCTGGTGTCAGGTCGTCCACCCGCCAACGGTTGAGCTGATAGATCGTCTCGCCCCCGGTGCGCCTGACCCAGAAGCCGGTGTCGGTCGAATCGAAGGCGAGGGACGCCAACTCCGACCGGTCCGATCCCATCAGGTGGACCCGGCGGTCGGGGAGGTCGAAGTCCGCCGCGCGTGCCTCCTCCGGGGTGGCAAAGGCGGCACCCTGCGCCTCGACGCGGGCAAACGCGTCCAGCAGTCGGGTCACCCGGGCGGAGTCCACGGTGGCGCCGTCGTCGAAGACCCACGTGCCGCCCTTGCGCACGAGGGAATACCGCGCGCCGCCGCGCTCGACCGTGATCCCGTGAATGCTGTCGGGTTCCAGCGTGACAATCCGCTTGTCCCGCCAGTCGGTGACATTCCGGTCGAGGAGCGGAATCAGCTCCCCCTCGACCAGGAACACGTCGTCGTCCCCCGGTTTCCGCGCGTACGCCGACCGGAACGAGCGGCCCTGTGCACCCACCAGCACCTCGCCGAGCACCTGCTCGCCGCGCCCGATGGTGAGTCGCTTCGCCGAGGACGTGTCCACCCCCATACGCTCGTGGGACGACGGGTTCTGCGCGATCAACTCACCCGCCGTGGGCTCGGCAAGCGCCCCGAGGAGTGTGCCGACGGCATCGGGCGATGCGTCGAACCCATTCACGGTCCACGTCGTGTCCGCGACCCGCTCGAGCACGATCGTGTCCGCGTCTCCTGCGATGGTGATGGCATCGACTTCGGCCGGCGACAGTGCCGGCAGCAGGGGTGTCTCCGAGATCGTGTCACCGCGACGTCCAAGGATCTCGACGAGCCCCCACAGGAAGACGGCCAGGGCGAGCGCGAGCGCAATGCGCTTGAGCTGGGCGGCACTCATGCGGACCCCCCTGCGGCGACCGACGCATACGTGTTCCGTGCGCGCTGCTGCCGCCGCCACAATCGGATCGCAGCGCCCAGGATCAGGAGGAGCGGCACCCCGGCGACGTTTGCCCACTTCACGATGTCTTGGGTCGTGCCGCTCTCGAAGACCAGCGCCGGCGGACGCCGATCCTTCGCCCGGATGCCGATGAGCGCATCGTCCTGCGCGAGCCAATCGACGGCGTTGAGGACGAAGATGAGGCCTTCGGGCGCCACCTGCGCGTTGCGGTCCGCCACGAAGTCCGCGTTGCCGACCACGACCGCGCGCCCGAGCGCAGCGTCGGCGGAGTCGGACGAGGCCGGGCTCACCAGCACAGCGAGCAGGCGCTCCGCGAGACTGTCGCGCGGGAAGTCGCGCTGCGGCGAGAGGAATGCACGTCCGGCTTCTGTTCCCGCGGCCTCGCTGGTCACGAGCAGCGGTGTCACCGCACCGCTGGGCGCGCCAGTCGTGTCGATCGTACTCGCCCACGGCAAGACCGCGGTCTCGAGATCCTGATTGACGACGGACTCCCGCGTGCTCAACGCCCGGGGCCAGAACGGATACGCCACGAACAGACGACCGCCTTGCACCGGCATGCTGACGCGCTCGTTGGACGCGAGATCGTACACGAGATCCGACCGAACGGTGACCCCCCACCGCTCGAGCAGCCGATTCCAGCCGACCGGACGAGCCGACGCCATGAAGCCCTGTTGCGGGTCGACCCCCATGCCGGAGGCCATGACCAGCAGGTCTCCATTTCGATCGACGAAGCCGCTGAAGCGATCCAGTTGCGCACTGTCGAGGAAGAACGGCGCGCCGGCCAGGACAAGCACGTCGATGTCGTCGGCGATCGGAACGCTGTCGTCCACTTGGACGGCGCGGACCTCGTAGTTCCGCTGCAGCTCCTGTCGCAGCACCGCGTACGAGGCACCCTGTCCGGGCGGCACGGCCGTCGCCGACGCATCGACAAAGCCCACGACCTGCCGCTCGGTGCGGGTGAGCGCGCGGATGAACGACAGGAGCTGGTACTCGAGGTCTTCGGTGCGCTGCACGATGGGGATGGTCTCCGTGCCCTCGGCATACTGCACCGCGATCCCGAGGTAGCCTTCCTTGACCTGAAGTTCCGATTCCCCGATCACGTTGAACTGTACGGGAGGGATGCCGAGCGTCCGCGCATCCTGCTCGGCGTCCGGATCGTCCTGCGGATCGGATTCGACCACCCGCACCTTCCCCTCGCCAGCCGAGCGGAAGTCGGCGAGCAGATCGTTCACGTCCCGTCGAACGATCGCGAACTCCGTCGGCAACTCCTCCGAGACGAACAGCTTGATGGTGACGAGGTCGTCGAGGTCGCCGAGGATGGACCGGGTCGCGGGTGAGAGGGTGTAGGCCTTCCCTGGCGTCAGGTCGAGTCGTCCGCCGATGTTCCGGCCGAACAGGTTGACCACGACGAGGAGCGCCACGACGAGGGTGAGGCCGAGCCTGAGGCGTCGACGGGTCGTTCCCACCTTCGAGAGCTTGCGGCCCATGAGCGCCCCGTACGCCAGGGCCAAGAAGACGGCCGCGAGCGACAGGAAGTACAGCGCATCGCGCAGGTCGATCACACCGCGGGCGATGTTCTCGAAGTGCCGCAGCACCGACAAGCTCGCGACCGCGTTGCTCACCAGCACGGGTAGGCCCGCCACGATCGGATCGACTCCCACGAGGATCAGCCCGAACATGACGGACACACCGGCGATGAACGCGGTGATCTGATTCGGGGTGATGCTGGAGGCCCACAGGCCCACACCGGTCAGACCGGCCCCGAGAAGGAGTGCACCCACGTACTGGGCCACCATGACGCCGACCTGGAGATCCGCCCCGAACGACAGTCCGAACGCCACCGGGAGCGTCAGCAGCAAAGCGATCCACACGAACAGGAGCTGTCCCAGGAACTTGCCGCCCACCAGCTCCAGCTCGGAGACCGGCTGGGCGAGCACCACTTCGAGGGTGCCGGATCGCAGGTCCTCGGACAGTGCCCGCATGGTCACCGCGGGCACGAAGAACAAGAAGATCCACGGCAGCAGCTGCAGCATCGGCCGCAGCGACGCCACGTTCGTCAGGTATGCCTGGCGGAAGAACAGGAAGTCGGTCACCACCACGAACACGACCAAGAGGATGTAGCCGGTCGGGTGATCGAACAGCGACCGCAGCTCGCGCCGGGCAATCGTCCACACCGTCTTCATCTACGCCCCGCTCGTCAGCTGTCGGAAGAGATCCTCGAGACTCCGTGTCTCCAGATGGAGCTCGTACAGTGTCCACCCGTGGGACTTCGCAGCCTCGAACAGCACCGGCCGGACATCGGGTGTGCCATCCGCGGCCAGGGTGAGCCGAAGCCGCCCTTCGCGGCGCTCCACCAGCGTGATCTCTCGGACACCCGGTAGGGCCGCAGCCGTGCTCTCCACATGCTCTCCTGCGGCTTCCACGGTCACGACGACGGCTCCCTCGGCCTGCTGCGTCAGCAGCTCGACCGGACCATCGGCCGCGATCCGGCCGTGGTGGATGATGAGCAGCCGGCTGCACGTGTGTTGGACCTCGGAAAGGACGTGCGTCGAGAGCATGACCGTCCGGTCCTTGCCAAGCTGCCCGATGAGCCGCCGGATCTCGACCCGCTGGTTCGGGTCGAGTCCCTCGGTCGGCTCGTCCAACACGAGGAGATCGGGCCGATGCAGGATGGCCTGAGCGAGGCCCACTCGCTGACGGTACCCCTTGGAGAGATCGCCTATCGGGCGGTAGAAGACGTCCCCGATGCCCGTCCGATCCACCGCTTCGTCGAGCGCATCGCGCCGGCTGGATCCATGCAGATCGCGCAACCGGGCGATGAACTCGAGGTACTCCGCCACGAGCATGTCCCCGTACAGCGGGTTGTTCTCCGGCAGGTACCCGATGCGGCGCTTTGCCTCGTGCGACCGCTCCTCGAGCGGTGTCCCGTCGAGTCGGATCTCGCCGGTGTCCGGCTCATAGTACTGGGTGATGAGGCGCATCGTGGTGGACTTCCCGGCGCCATTGGGCCCGAGGAAGCCGACGACCTCGCCGCGGTCGACCTGAAAGGTGACCCCGTCGACGGCCGTCACGCCGTCGAATCGCTTCGAAACGTCGTGCAGAGTTAGGAGCGTCATGGGAGTGCCATCGGATTGCGTGGTGGAACGGGCAGGAGTCTACAACGGCGGATCTCGCCCTTCAAGCCCCTGCGGTCACTCTCTTGCGATCGCCGACGGATCGCTTACTTTGTGAAGTAAAGTGCTTTGCCATTGGGGCCCATTCGGAGGAGGGGCGTGTGACGATTCCCACGCAGCACGACCGGGAGCACGCGAAGGAGACACTCGACTACATCCGCCGCACGATGGAGTCGGCGACGTCGTTCACGGCCGTCTCGGGCTGGGGCCTCGTTACCGTCGGATTCGTGGGCCTGGTCGCTGCGTGGCTCGCGTGGAGCGGCGGTCGTGACGCCGACCTCCGCATCTGGCTACCCACGGCCTTCGTCTCGGTCGTGATCGCCTCGATCTCCAACGTCGCCAAGGCGCGGCGCACCAATGTGCCGATCTGGTCCGGTGCGATCCGCCGGTCGGTCTGGGTGATCGCCCCGGCGCTTGCGGCCGGCGGGGTCTTGACGCTCGCGCTCGCCCGCGATGGTGCCACCCACCTCCTGCCCGGGATGTGGCTGGCCCTGTACGGCGCCGGCGTGACGGCGGGCGCAGAGTTCTCGATCCGCGCGATCCGGTGGATGGGGATCTCGTTCCTCCTCCTCGGGGCGGTTGGCCTGCTGCGTCCGGACTGGGGGTTGCCGCTCCTGGCGGCGGGATTCGGCGGACTGCACCTCGTGATCGGCATCAACATCGTCGTGCGCCATGGCGGGTAGCAACGTCGCCGAGTCCCTCGACCGGCTGATCCACGAGCGCATTCGGCTCGGCATCGTCTCGGCCCTCGCGGCCGAGGACGGCATGAGCTTTGCCGACCTGAAGCAGGTGCTGCAGACCACGGACGGGAACCTCAGCGTGCACGCCCGCAAGCTCGAGGACGCAGGCTACATCCGCGTGACCAAGGGATTCGAGGACCGCCGACCCCGGACGCAGTATCGCCTCACGGCAAAGGGTCGGCGGGCGTTCGAAGAATACGTGAATCAGATGGAGACCATCATCAGTGAGGCGCGTGACGCGCTGGAGCGCTCATGAGCGGCATGCACGTTGGGATCATCATGGACGGCAACGGGCGCTGGGCCCGCCAGCAGGGCAAGCCGAGGTGGCGCGGCCATCTCGCCGGTGTCGACAGCGTGCGCGACGTCGTCAGGGGTTCCCCGGACCTGGGTATCACCACACTCACGCTCTACGCGTTTTCGAGCGACAACTGGAAGCGCCCGCCCGCGGAGGTGGGGCGGCTGTTCTACCTCCTCAGGGAATACTGCCGCCGGGAGACTGCCGAACTGGTGGACAGCGGGGTCAAGGTTACCCACCTTGGCCGCGAAGATCGGATTCCGGCGTCGGCGCTCGATGAGCTGCACCGGACGATTGCCCTCACGGAAGGCGGCATGCGGCTTCACCTGAGGCTCGCCATCGACTACGGCTCGCGTTGGGCGGTCACCGAGGCGATGCGGCGGCTTGCTGCGGAAAGCGCCGCCAGGCAGCTGGATCCCGCTGACATCGACAGCGCGACCATCCACCGAGCGATCGCGAGTGGGGTGCCCGATCCCGATCTCATCGTCCGAACCGCTGGCGAGCAGCGCCTCTCGGACTTCTTGCTGTGGGAAGCCGCCTACGCCGAGCTGTATTTCACCAACCTGCTGTGGCCGGAGTTCCGGCGGGGCGACCTGGCGGTCGCCGTCTCCGA
>Ga0209536_100004651_pt1 | contig 21645 bp, 12 predicted proteins | sample DeeMarSeWOR28_12_FD_187461 | JGI IMG/M metagenome (GOLD analysis project Ga0209536, IMG submission 187461) | Marine sediment microbial communities from White Oak River estuary, North Carolina - WOR-2-8_12 (SPAdes) (version 2) | ecosystem: Environmental > Aquatic > Marine > Intertidal zone >... | reverse complement strand
GGCCTCCTGAAACGCATGCTGATAGTCAAGTACCGGATGTTCACCTGCTGATAAGCGTATAATCCTGTTATCCATTGAGACAGTTGCATTTTCAAGTTTATCCCTTCCATCATATCCAGTCTCAATAATAAACCTAGCCGTTGTTTTTGGGGGAATAGTTTCATCAGGGATAAACCAGAGAACCGTTTGATCGCCTTGCTGAACCTGGCTTTTCAGTGGCACCTTTTTCCCTGCCTTGTCTCTATATACCTTTATGGATATGGAATCATTGTTAGCACTGAAATCATCAAGATATATTTTGACAGGTATCGGCAATAATGCATGCTCACCATTTGTTATGGTGAAATTATTTTCCTGCGCATTTGCCGCACAGATCCAAAGTAGACATATCAGGTATATCAGACGCTTCGTAATGGTTTGCAAAAATCTTATGGTTTAGGGTGCTTTTTTGTGAACAACATGTATAATTATACTAATTGTCAATAAATGTTCTGCAATAAATAGCAATAAAGCTTTTAATCAATGTCGCATCGCAAATACAAAATTAAAATGTAAATATACACAAACGATTGTGTATATTTGAGATAGTTTAGCGAGTTTTTCAAATTTCATAATGAATTTCATCCTAACATGAAATTTTCAAAGCATAGCATATGATAAATGGAAACAAGCATATTACAATATATGAAGTAGCTCAGGCACTAGGTGTATCTATAACCACTGTTTCAAGAGCATTGCGAGATCATCATAGCATTGGTAAGGAGACAATAAAGAGGGTGAAGAAGAAGGCATTGGAGATGGGCTATGAGCCTAATGCAATTGCCTCAGGACTTAGAAAAAAGAGGACTGAAACTATAGGTGTTTTAGTTTCTTATATAAACAGGCCTTTTATATCCTCTTTAATAAGTGGTATTGAGGAAGTGGCAAATCTCAATAACTACCATGTAATCATCACGCAAACCTATGATAAATATGAAAAAGAGATCCAGAATGTAAAAACATTATACAACAGCCGGGTAGATGGATTGATTGTTTCCCTGGCGATGGAAACTGTCAATTATGCCCACTTCACTCCATTCCTGAAACAGGGTTATCCATTAGTTTTTGCGGATAGAGTAGCATATGAATTGGATACGGATAAAGTATTAATAAATAATTTTGAATCTGCATTTGAAGCAACTTCCCATTTAATTGAACAAGGATATAAACGTATAGGGCACCTGGCCGGGGCGCAACACAGGCATACATATAAAAGGCGTTTTGAGGGATACTTAGCTGCCCTTGAAAGTAAGAATCTAAAGGTTGATGAATCTTTAATTTATTACTCTAAACTCAATCATGATGATGGAAGAAACGCAGCAAAATTTCTTTTAAGCCTTCCTGAAAAGCCCGATGCGATCTTTTCTGCTAATGATACTGCGGCTGTTGGATTTATGCAATATGCAGAAGAAAACGGGTTTTCTATTCCGGATAAACTTGGTGTAGTAGGTTTTAATAATGATCCCATATCGTCTTTGATAAAGCCAAAACTAACTACAATGGATCATCCTGCAATAGAGATAGGTAAAAAAGCAGCAGAATTAATCCTGGATAAGCTCTCAGGAAAAAGCCAAACCACCATTCCGCATACGGTTATATTTAAAACGAAACTGATTGTACGGGAATCCTCCATTAAAAAATAATTCTATTCTACTCCTAATCTTACTGAGATAATCGCCTACAGAAGATAATTTGGCATTTAATAATAAATTATTCACACAATCGTTTGTGTGAATTCAATTCTTTTATATACCTTTAGATTGGACAGTATTTGTAAAAACTAATTTTAATCTAAACACAGTAAATTATGAGAACCATTTTTACCAGAAAGGTTCATCACAATCTAAAAATGACAGGACGTAAGTGTGCCATCATTTTAGGATTGATGTGCCTTAGTTTGATTACCTATGCACAAAGCAGGGAAGTAAGCGGTACGGTCACCAGTACAGAGGGTGAAGCACTGCCTGGAGTAAACATCATCATTAAGGACACCAATACAGGTGCAATAACCGATGTTGATGGAAATTATAGCATGAATGTTCCCGATGGGAGTACACTTATTTTCAGTTATGTTGGTTACAAAGTACAGGAGATTCCTGTAGGCAACCAAAGTATAATTGATGTTGTTCTCGAGGCTGATATTTCGTCACTTGACGAAGTAGTTGTGGTCGGATATGGAACTGTTAAAAAGAAGGACCTGACAGGTGCTGTTTCCCAGGTTGATGCCTCTAAAATAGCAAACCAGTCTCCAAACTCTGTAACAGATGTATTAAGAGCTAATGTTCCAGGGCTGAATGTTGGATTTTCTAATTCTCCCAAAGGTGTGAGTGAGTTGGAAGTCAGGGGAAAAACTACGTTGAATGCTGGTGCGCAGCCTTTGATTGTTTTGGATGGGATGATCTATAATGGTGATTTATCTGACATCAATCCTCAGGACATTGACAAAGTCGACGTCATGAAAGATGCCAGCTCAGCAGCTATTTATGGATCGAGAGGATCAAATGGCGTTATATTAATCACCACCAAACGAGGTGCTTCAGAAAAACCTACCATCAATCTTAACACCATGTTTGGCGTTGCGACACAGGCATTTAAAAATGAGCCTTATGGCCCGCAAGAGTATGCAGACTGGAGAACCGATGTCTTTAACAGCATCAATTATGGGGTTGATGATAAACCAGGGTACTTTAATCGACCTACAGAACTTCCGGCCGGTGTAAGTCTTGAGGATTGGTTGGCTTATGATGGCGCCACTGGTGATCCTACGGTGGCCTGGCTCAACCGGATTGGCTTCCAGGATGTAGAAATTGGGAATTACCTCGAAAATAAGAGCGTGGACTGGTACGATATGATATTTCAAAATGGGTTCCGCAGTGACGTGAATCTAAGTTTATCCGGGCAAAAAACAGGACTGAGGTATTACTGGTCTGTAGGTCACACAAGTAATGAAGGTATCATAGTAGGAGATAAATTTGAAACAATACGAACCAGGTTGAATGTGGAAGCTGATGTCGTCGATTGGTTAACAGTTGGTTTAAATTCCCAGTTTGCAGTTCGTGACGAAGGATCAGTACCAGCAGAATGGGAGATGTTCTGGAGAGACTCTCCGTGGGGTTCTGAATTGAGCGATGATGGAACCACACTCAGGTTTAGTCCACAGGATGATCCTGGTACCGGAGCAAGGCACCCATTTTTGCGAAGAACCTATACGAACAGAGATCGTAAATTTAATACACTGAATTCAAGAATGTATGCCAGGGTATTGTTGCCTTTGGGATTTTCGTATGAATTTGCTTTTACCAACCGGTACGAGTGGAATCACTATTACAATCATCAATCTTCAGAAAGTCCTGAATGGGCTGAAGGTAGCGCATTCCGTCAGTACGATAGAATCCAGGAATGGCAGATTGATAACATTTTGAAGTGGGATAAAACCTTTGGAGATCATACGTTTAACGCCACTTTTTTAGCGTATGCTGAAAAATACCAGGGATATTTTGACTATGCGGGGAATTCCATATTTAGTCCAAATGATAAACTTGGGTATTACAATCTTTCTCTGGGTACAGCGCCAGTCCTAAGTGGTACTCCAGATGGAAGCGATACATTTCGTGGTGATCAAACAAGTACAGGTGATGCCTTAATGGCCAGGCTCAATTACAGCTTTAAATCAAAATATTTATTGTCAGCTTCAGTAAGAAGGGATGGTTATTCTGCCTTTGGACCTGAAAATAAGCGTGCAACCTTCCCATCTATTGCCGGTGCCTGGGTAATTTCTGATGAAGGATTTTTTGGTTCTGAATCCATTGATTTCCTAAAGCTCAGATTGTCCTGGGGTGAAAACGGCAATAGAAATATTGGCCGATATGCTTATTTATCAACCTTAACTTCAAATAAAAATTTGATTATTGACAATGGCACAGTAACGCCGGTAGCGACATTAGATCCTGCCACCATGGAAAATGCCGGGCTGCAATGGGAACGTACCAAAGCATTCAATGTTGGGCTGGATTTCAGTATTCTTGGCGGCATTGTTGAGGGATCCCTTGATGCGTACTCTATGATCACCAATGACTTGTTGGTCGATCGAGCCTTACCTGATGTAACGGGCTATACCAGTGTGTTATCCAATTTGGGAGAACTTCAGAATACAGGTTTTGAATTCGCTGTGCAAACCAGGAATATTACCAATCCAAACTTTGCCTGGACATCCAATTTCAACTTTTCACTGAATAGGAACAAGTTGAATAGCCTGTATGGAGATTTGGATGAAAATGGTAACGAGCTGGATGATCCGACCAACCAATGGTTCATTGGCCATGCCATTGATGAATTGTGGGGACAGCGCGTGTTAGGTATTTGGCAGGTGGGGCAAGAGGAAGAAGCTGATGTATATGGCGTCGTCCCGGGTGATTTCAGGATATTGGATAAAAATGATGACGGGGTATTCACTATTGATGACAATGAATTCCTCGGTTTTGCCAAGCCCAGATTCAGGTGGACTTTCATAAATAATTTTAACTTATGGAAAAACTTCGATCTAGCCATAGAAATTTATTCTTATTGGGGAATGCAAAGGGCTTTCAATCAGGCAAAAAATCGGGATAGCTTTATCGATAGAACCAACTCCATACAATATCCTTACTGGACGGAGGCTAATCCATCGAATGAGTGGGCGAGACTATTTTCAAGTGAAGGCAGCGCCTCATATAATGTTTACAGAGAGAACTCGTTTATTCGTCTTCAAAATATAACACTTACTTATAATGTACCAAGTGCAGTACTTGATAAGATCAATATTCAGGGCCTTCGTGTATTTGGTAATATAAGAAATGTAGCTGTTTGGGCACCTGATTGGGAAATATGGGATCCTGAGGCCAGTGAGGTCGATGGAACTGCTGGTACAGGTCCCACTCCGAGGTATTTCACACTTGGATTAAACCTTACCTTATAATTTGAACACTTAAAGTAAGAATCATGAAAAATATAAAAATAAAATCAAAAGCTCTATTAACATTGCTTTTTGTATTCGTTTCAATCATAGGTTGCAAGGAGGAATTTTTAGATCCTGAACCACTTTCTTTTTATACACCAGACAATGCGCTGAATGATGCCGATGGGATGTATGCCTTACTTTCAGGTGCACATAGAAGGTTGCGTGCTGAGTGGTATGGTGATGGTGCTCCAATCATTACGGAGAACATCTTTTCAGAAGTTGCAGTGGAAGGTACGACTGATAAATCCGGCCCTGCCCAGGATCTTAATTTATTGATTACTCCTGATGCAAACCTGAACAGTGCCGATAGAAATAGAATCGGTTGGTTCTGGAATGAATTTTATGAAAACATAAAATTGGCAAATACGGTTATCACGCGATTGGATAATGCCGAATATGAATCTGAAGAAGAAAGAAACGCCGTATTGGGAACTGCATATTTTCATCGAGCATATGCCTATTATCGGTTGACCCAACAGTTTGGAGATATACCACTTCTTCTTGAAGAACTTACCACTCCCAAACTTGACTTTGTTTCTACTGCCAGGTTAACGATCCTGGAAAAAATGCAGGACGATTTGAATTTGGCAGAAGATTGGGTCCCGGTAAATGTTTCTCCAGGTGAAGTAAGCAGAGGCGCCGTATCCCATCTTTTGGCTAAAGTTAATCTGGCTCTTACAGATTTTGATGCAGCCATTACGGCCGCAACGAATGTTATCAACGGACCATATGCCCTAATGACGGAAAGATTTGGTGTTGATAAGGATGATCCTACAAAAAATGTGATTTGGGACCTTCACCGCCCGGAAAACAAAAGTTATAACACTGAGGGAATCCTCATGAGTATCTCCCGACTGGAATTCGCAGATAATGGTAGTGCCACATCGACAAGTGCTATGCGGCAGGCTGTTCCACTCTGGTGGCGGTTTATCAACACACCAGATGGCTTTAATGGCATGTCAGATAGCCCGGATGCTGAAATTCCGTATGTACTACAATATGGCAGAGGTATTGGAAGAAATCGTGGTGTTCCATACAGTACAATTGATGTATGGACAGATCCAAATGACCTTAGGCATGCGCCGGGGAATTGGATGAGAATGGAAGACCTTACCTACAATGCAGCATCTCTAAAGACAAATGGCAGTACCTACTATGATAAAAATCTTGAGCTTAAAAACGCTTCCGGTGTAGTATTGTGTTCTGATACAATCCGAAATTGGTATGGATGGCCACATTATAAACTTTTTATACCGGATCCTACTGCATCACGACCTGCTGGTGGACATTCCGACTGGTATATATTCCGATTGGCAGAAACTTATCTTTTGCGTGCAGAGGCTTACTTCTGGAAAGGAGATCTGGCCAATGCAGCAGCGGATATTAATATGGTTCGAAACCGTGCTGGTGCTGCAGATATTTTACCAGGAGATGTAAATATTGCTGCCATCCTGGATGAACGCGTACGAGAATTATACTATGAAGAGCCAAGAAATACTGAACTTACAAGAATTGCATTCATTTTTGCAATGACCGGAAAAACAGCATACAATGGGAAAACGTATAGTATGGATGATTTTCATCTCGATAATTTCTGGTATGACAGGATTATGGAAACCACAAATTTCTATAACAAAGGAGTATTCACCATCCATGGCGATGAGTATACAATGAGTCCGTATCATGTATTGTATCCAATTCCAGCGTCATCGATAAACGGAAACACCCAGGGTACAATCAATCAGAATTTAGGTTATCCTGGCTCAGAGAATAATATTCCACCAGCTACTACATTACCTGAGGGATCATAGTTCATGAAACCTATTTGATAAAATCACTGAGGCACCATAAATGTGGTGCTTCAGTGATTTTAATTGTTGTTTTAAAAACTTGAATACTCGCTTTTGTAGGGCTATTTTATCAGACATCCGGAATTAGTAGGAGTCTACACCAAATAATTTTTGAAATCATTTTATATGGGAAAAGCTTTTGAAGTACAGCATCCTGATTTCAATTTAAGTCCACACACGGGGATGACAAAGCAGCACTATGTTGATTGTGCCAAATATGTATTAAGTCGTGCATTTAATCATGTTGGCTCGATGGATACGCCGATTACCTTTCCCAAAGTTCCGGGTAAGACATATCCCCAACTAAATGATCCTGACTGGCGTCATCGATCTTTGGAGTTTGAAGCTTTGGAAAGAACGTTCACACTTGCAGGACCACTTATCCACATTGATCCGGACATAACCCTAAGAGATATCAAACTCAGAGAGTATTATTGCTTGCATTTTTATAATGCATTTACTCCCGGACATCAAAATTCGTTGCCGTTGCCGGAAGATTTACCAGACTCCAACTACCAGTTCACATGCGAATTCGGTGGATTATTCAAAACTTTACTTTTAATGCCGGAGACACTTTGGGATTATTTCACGCAAAAGCAAAAAGATGAAATGGTCGTAACCATTTCAAAATGGGCGCATCATCGGACCACCCAGAACAACTGGCGAATTTTTAATATCATCACTCTTTCATTTCTTAAAAAATATGGTTATGAAATTGATGATGAATTATTGAAAAATCATCTATTGTGGGTGGCTTCCTATCATTCTGGTAATGGTTGGTATCTTGAGCAAACGTACAATTATTATTCGATAAGCCTTTTTATTGTGTACACAACCATTTGGAACAGGGCATTTGGTGATGAACATTATCCGGAAATAGCGGATAGTATCGAAAAGTCTGCTCAGAAATTAATGGAGTCGATTACCAGTTTTTTTGCGCGTGATGGCTACATTAATATGTGGTCTAGGAGTATCTGTTATAGGACATGGGTCTCAGGGGCTTTTCCTGTTGCTTTTATGTTAAAAAATAAAACGTTATTGGATGCTGGCTGGGCCAGACGGCTTTGTTCGGGATCCATACTGCAATTTGTTGGTCGTGAAGAATTTTATGATAATGATATTCCCAGTCTGGGGTTCTATGGACAGAAGGAATATATGATACAAAACTATAGTTGTGCTGCTAGTCCCTTTCTTATGTTTTTACCATTTATCTGTCTTGCTTTGCCTGATGATTCGCCATTTTGGACAGCTAGAGAAAACAATGGAAAGTGGGAAAATATTGGAGACAATTCGAATAAAGTAATACTCGATAATCCCGGCCTCGTACTTGTTAATCATGGAAAAACCGGGACATCAGAAATAATTCCTGGTAAGGTGTATTATGACGATCCGAATTATTCCAAGCTTGTTTACAATACTCATTTTCCATGGGAGGACCATAATCCTCAGGGGGGAACTTCAATGGAATATAGTTTTCGCAGTCTTGATCCACGAGATCTTAGAGGGGATGATGTCAATTTCTATCTTACTGGCCTTACTGTAGAAAATGGTTCAGATAAAAGCAAGTATTATACAACCTCACAAAGTATGCTTTATAATGGTGTTGTAGATGATGTGATATACAGGCAGGCAATTATGAGAAAACCGCCAAATAACGGGGTGGGCTATATCATTGATCTTGCTGAAATTACAATTCCGGGCGGTGTCATTAGAGTTGATCGTTCCCGGCTCGCATTTGAACATGAGCTAACACTTGGTCATTTCGGACTGCCACATATTAAAGGGATCAAGGCGATAATAAATCGATTCGAAGACGTAAATAAAAAGGTAATAACTGCATCCATTCCCGGAAGAAGTATTGCAATGATTGTATATGCCGGATGGGATCATGTAGACAGTTTGGTTCATGCCAATAGAAACGCAGAAGCAGATGATAGCACTGTTATATATGCCCATACGAAAAGAATGGCAAAAAATCCTTCCATGGAATTAATGATTTCAGTCATGCTGCATAAAATGGATAATTCCAGGTGGACGGAAGAAGAGTTATCCCCAATTAGGGAATTTAATATCATGGACATTACCCCATCCGGTTCACCATTGGGAGCTAATATTATGCTAACCGGCAATAAAGAATATTATATAGATTTTAAAAATATTGATGGGAACAGATCCTGTTAAATTTTTTCCAGGAAAGGAGCACATGGTAGATCTATAAAGGATCAATCCAAGACAAATTAATTAAACGGTCATATTTCTTGATTGTTCTTGCGTCTAAAACCATTGCCTGCTTATTGAAAGCAGAAAACTATTAATGTGCTCAGCTGGTCACTGGATAGCAATAGGATTTCATTTATCAGGAATAGCTACATTCCGCAATGGCTCAATACAGATAATACCTCGAAACGATTCTCAAGGATCATAGCTTTTGCCGGCTAATACATATTAAAGTAACAACTGATTAGTTACTAAATTCAATCATCATCGTCATCCTCTGCTTTGCCATCATATTTTGAAGGATAAGGCAGATGACCTCTTACCGAAAACCACAAAATTCTATTTAAAAGATCATCATTGCCAGAATCGATGTGTTCGAATTGAGGTTCCATACTTTTGATTGCATAATGCAAGGCTCGGCCATTCAATCCTGTAACTGGTGGATTCATCTCATCCAATGCAATTTGATTAGGGGCTGTCACGTAAGGAGTGAAATCGGGTGTATCTGTAAAACAATCAACCATTGGAGAGGCTATGGCATCCTGGATGTTCATTGGGGGAATGCCTAAAACCTGTTCGATGGTTCTCACCATTGAAGGCTGATTGTAATTGGTATGGATAGTTATTCCTTTTTTAGAATAGGCACTAATCACCAGCACAACTGTACGATAGGCAGAAACATGATCCCATCCGGCTTGAGAATCATCTTCTGTTACCAAAATAAGCGTATTTTTCCAGAATCGACTATTACTTACTGCTTCAACGATTTGCCCCAATGCAAGGTCGTTGTCAGCTACCATTGCCCGGGGTGTCGGGTAATTTGGATTTGTTCCGGCTGTATGATCGTTAGGTAATGCCATGATCATTAGTTCGGGGAGTTGATCTCCTTCCATGGACTCATAATTTTTGAGATCTTTTATGAAAGCATCAGCTCTGAGTATGTCAGGTATGGCATGATGATCATACCCCGGAAAAGTGTTGCTCAATAAATCGCGTACGGGGGCAATGGTGGTTATATTTTGAAATTCAAATGGTTTTTCCTGCAAAAATCCCTGGTAAATGTCAGTCCATTTTAATTGACTATCAAATTGCGGAACGCAGGCCTCCCCGTAAATTTTTACAGTTTTACCATGCTTCGTAGCATTATCCCATAAAAAACCAGTAGGAGCATAAACCAGGGCATCGGTTTGCACATGCGGATAACTCCTGAACCAGGCGCGCATATTTTTTTCAATATAATCAGTAACAATAGAAGCATCTGTCCATTGATGGCCTTCCGCGGAACTTTTACCGGAAACATAATAATTGTCCAGCAAACCAAAGCGTCGTGCTAATTTATGCGTATTTGGCGTTACCTGTTCACCAAAGGTACACAGCAAAGAATCTCCTTCACCTTCAGGCATATCACCCAGTACCTGGTCGTAGGTTCGGTTTTCTTTGATAATATATAGTACATGTTTAAAAACGGATGGTTCCCCTATACGTTCCGGAATTGGTTTTGGTGGAATATTTTCCCTTGGTTCCAGCTTTGAGGTTAAAGATCTGGATAGCGCATTTACAGTAATTACAGTTTCAGTGTGTTTTTGTAGTTCTTTCCTATTTGGCAGATCAATGATCGAAATGGAAGCATACATATGATGGACATTATAGGCAACATTGGAAGTATTCTGCAACATCATGGGCAAATTCGCACTTTCAGCTTCCAGGTTGGTCACAAATAACCGTCTATCTACAGACAGTGAAATGGATGATGGATATACTCCAGTCGGAATAAAACCCAAGATTTGGCTAGGCTTCATTTTGGAAGCATCACCTAAATGTTTACCAATGGATATTACGGCCAGTGCGTTGTCAAGACCATTGGCGACATAAAGAGTTTTTCCGTTTTTTGAAATTCCCAAGCCCTGGGGAGAGTCACCAAAATAGGTATTGATATCATTTTGCAACCTCACTGATATGGTTTCAACCACCTCATCGGTTCCGGTATCGATGACCGAAACATTGTCACTATTGGAATTGGTGATAAAAACAAGCTTCCCTTTTTTATCATGAATTATTTCATTAGGGTGTAGCCCAACAAGTATTTCTTTCAATAATTCTCCGGTCAGGTGATCATAAACGGATACACTTCCTTCCCTTGTTGCTCCAGTTTGCTCATCTACCCTTGCTACTCCCCAGGGTACACCGGCAATATTTATGTCTCCTGATTCCGGCAATCTTCCACCCCAGTTTGTAACATAGATTTTATTATTGGCATATGTAAGTCCATAGGGAGCGACGCCCGTTGATTGAATCCATGTTGTATCTCCAGTAGCAAGATTTTGCTTTATGATCTGATTATTGCCATTGAGCACGACATATAAATAGAATTCATTTGATTCCTTATTGACGACAATTTCATTAGGCAATGCAGATCTTGCCCCTGGTTTTGAGCGATAATAAAATTGCTTGGTGATTTTGGCTGAAGTGCCATCCCAACTGGCCTGAAAAACAACAGCCCTGTTGTTGCCAACAATTGCGCTCCAGAAAACATAATCAGTGCCAGCAATTGTTGACCAGCAAATTCCCGAATAGGTACTGAGCCCTCTGGAAAATTCAGGAATATCACTATAGAGGAGTGTATATACGATTTGATTGGTTTGGGTATTGATAAAGACCAAACTAAAACGTTCTTCTACGACAAGCCATTTTTCATCAGGGGAAAGTGCACAATCCAGCGCATGATTTTCTAATTGTGGATCACCAAAGAATATCTGATGTCCTGCTGGTTGAATGATCCTGTCATATGGCAAAGCGACCTGTTTGGGTTCTTCTTTGGCAACTTCCTGAATCTGCTGTGCAAATGTGCTAATCCATAAACACAGGAGAATACATATAAAGGATGTCGATTTCATATTCATTTTAATCAATTTAATGGTGATGGATTTAAAATTGCCGGTTGATTAATTTCATCGTCCGGAATCAATTACAAAAAATACAAAAAAAGTTTAAAATATCTTTGGTTAACTATGTCTCTGATCCAAATTTAATTTAATAAAAACAAAACAATATATAGCAATCCGGTAGCATTAGTTAATTTTCAGAAATCGTCAGCACTTTAAGGTTAAATAAGAAAATCGATGCTTACGGCCAGTTACTAAAAAAAATGAGGTAGAAACAGTCTGTATCCGTTGAATTTAACATTTCAATTTCTTCTGATGTCAAAAAAAAAGTCTCTGGAATATGAATTACCAAGATATAAGCAATCCCTGATTTTTACCTACCTAATGCATTCTCCTAATGATTATTATTGAAATAAATTAAAAACTTATGATCGATTTGGGAGAGATACCAACATCAATTGCGGTTATCAACCGAAGGCGGTGGGCCATATACAAAGCGGGGCTGATAGTCAGGTTGCCTATAGGTGTCATTTATAGGCATAATGTTTCAGTGGTGCCTCATATAAAAACCTATAGTATGGTATATCAATTAATTTTTAAAATTTATTAACATGTTTTTAAGCCTTTTTATTAGATCAATTATTTCATGTAATTGTTTCCTCTATCCTTTGAAAATGCTAAATTGAGATATAATAAATGGCATTTTTTAAGTAACTATATGTTGGAAGCGCCAGTTAAACATACTAAAAGTAAAAAAACACTCACGCAGGGTAGGCAAACACTTTTTCGGGTAACCTATCGCACACAAATCAATTTAATTCGCATTGCGGACAACAAGGCAAATATGATCATGGGCATTAATGCCATGATCATTACTATCCTGATGGGAATAATTAGTTCAAGCATGATCTTTTCCAATGAAGGATTAGATGGGAACTTGCTTTTAATCATACCTGTAGTACTTATCATGTTGACTGCACTTTTTACTGCAATCTATGCTATTAGAGCGGCTAAACCCCGATTGCTAAAACTAAACGCAAATAATAGCAGAGAAAACAGTAAAAAGAGTCTGCTGTTTTTTGAAAATGTTTGGGCCTATTCGACTGAAGAATATATTAAAAAGATGGAGGAGTTACTCGAAGATCCTCAGGAGATATATCAGCACATGATCATTGATATTCACAACCAATCGCGGGTTTTGCATCGGAAATATTTTCTTTTACGTAAAGCATACGTCGTATTTATGATCGGGTATATAATTAGTATCGTGTCATTCCTGCTTTTATGGTTATTACTTTAATTCGACTTTTTTCAACGCAAGTTTAATTTCCTGCCTTAGAAATAATTTGTATTTTGCAAGGATGAAAGAACTGCTTTCTACAAAATCAGCAATTATTATATTGCTACTAGCTTTTTTATGTGTGATCTTTTGGGTGGCTATACCTGAGGAAATTATTGACTATAATTCCCAGGTAAAGCCCATATTGAATAAACACTGCATTTCCTGCCATGGTGGTGTGAAGCAAAGTGGTGGATTCAGCTTGCTTTTTGAAAATGAAGCAAAAAGCAAAACTGAATCTGGATTACCTGCCATTATTCCCGGACATCCAGATCAAAGTGAAATGATCCGTAGATTGACAAGTGATGATCCTGAGGAACGGATGCCTTATGAAAAAGAGCCATTGAGTAAAAGTGAAATCAGAATTTTAAAGAAATGGATTGAACAGGGAGCAGTATGGGCTACGCATTGGGCATATGTACCTGTTAAAGAGGTTAAAGTTATGCAGGAGTTTGCAAAAGATGGTCAGTTTACTTCCTGGGCAAAAAATGATATTGATTATTTCATTTACGAAAAATTAAAGGAATTGAAACTCAATCCTTCATTTGAAGCTGAACCGGCGATCTTAGCCAGAAGACTTTCCTTTGATCTTTTAGGATTGCCGGATTATCAAGGTTTATCGAATGATTTTCTACAGAATCCGTCAAAAGAAAATCTTAATAAATATATTGATGAATTGTTGAACTCCCCTCATTTTGGAGAAAAATGGGCCGGAATGTGGATGGACCTTGCCCGATATTCTGATACGAAAGGTTATGAGCGGGATGATGCACGAACCATCTGGAAATACAGGGATTGGCTAATCAAAGCATTCAATGCGGATAAGCCTTACAATCAATTTTTGATAGAACAAATTGCCGGAGACCTACTGCCAAATCCAACAGATGCCCAGCTGATTGCCACAGCATTTCATCGCAATACGATGACCAATGATGAGGGTGGTACCGACAATGAAGAATTCAGAGTTGCGGCTGTTATTGATCGTGTAAATACTACCTGGGAGGTGACCATGGGCACCACCTTCGCCTGTGTACAGTGTCACAGTCATCCTTATGATCCGTTCAGGCATGAGGATTATTATAAATTCATGGCATTTTTTAATAATACCAGGGATGAAGATACTTTTGATGATTATCCTGTATTCAGGCATTTTGAAGCATCAGATAGCGTGAAATTTATTGAACTTAAAACCTGGTTGAGCCGAAATGTTGAGGAAACCAGGGCCAATGAAATTTCAATCTTTTTAAAGACATGGCAACCGACTATTAATTCGCTGACCAGCGATAAATTTGTAAATAGCGAACTGGCGGATACAAAATGGCTGGTGTTCCGGAATAATGGGTCAAGTAGATTAAAGCAAGTAAATTTCGAGGGAAAAAACACGCTTATTTACCGATACCGGAGTTTTCTTCCAGGCGGCGTATGGAGGATAAAATTAGATAGTCTTGATGGACATTTATTGAAAGAGATTCGGGTGGATGATACAGGAAGGAGATGGAAATTCAATGAAATTGGTTTCAACGAAGTTACTGGTTCACATGATCTTTATTTTACCTATTACAATCCAAACCTGAAAGATCCAAGGTCAAATGGATTGATGTTTGACTGGTTCTATTTTACTGAACAATTCCCAGGAGAAAATGCCGATGGATATGAGAACGCCAAATCATTGTACTGGGAATTAACTTCTGCTAATACGTTACAAACTCCAATTATGCAGGAAAATCCACCGGAAATGGCCAGGGATACCAGGGTATTTGAGCGAGGGAACTGGCTTACTCCCGGTGAGTTGATTTTGCCTGGAGTACCTGAAGTTTTAAATCCATTGCCAGAGAATGACCAGCCAGATAGGTTAAGATTGGCTTATTGGTTGACAAATGATGAAAATCCATTAACTGTCAGGACCTATGTGAACAGGATTTGGGAACAATTTTTTGGATTTGGGATTGTAGAAACACTTGAGGATTTTGGTACCCAGGGAATTCCCCCTACGCATCAGGCTTTGCTTGATCATTTGTCATGGAAATTTATGCATGAATTCAAATGGAGTACTAAAGCGCTTTTAAAATACATTGTTTCCTCTGCTACTTATCAGCAAAGTTCAATAAGTAATCCAGGACAATTACAAAATGATCCTCAAAATCGATTTTATGCCAGAGGTCCCAGGATTCGGCTCACTGCGGAACAAATTCGCGATCAGGCCTTGGTGATCAGTGGATTGTTCAGCCCAAAAATGTATGGCCAAAGTGTAATGCCTTATCAACCTGAAGGGATTTGGAATTCTCCGTATAATGGCAGAAAATGGATCCAAAGTGATGGCGATGATCAGTACCGCAGGGCGATATATACCTATTGGAAGAGAACCAGCCCTTATCCTTCCATGTTGCTCTTTGATGCCATGGCCCGGGAAGTTTGCATTTCACGGAGAATAAGTACAAATACGCCACTGCAGGCATTGGTGACTTTGAATGATAGTGTTTTTGTAGAAACGGCCATATATTTTGCCAGGCGGATGATGCATGAGGGTGGCAATGAGGTTACTGACCAGATCAAATATGGATACAAACTCATGATGAATAAAGATATTTCTGATGAGAAACTGAATGTTCTGGTTGATCTGTATAACTCCCTAAACCAGGGATCCCTGATTAAAAATGTGACATATAAACCTGTTTCAGGTACGACAGAGAAACATGCTGAGGCGATGAATATAATAGCCAATACTATGCTTAACCTGGATGAATTTTTAACAAAAAATTAAGATATGAATATAGATCGGGATCGACTAAAGAGGTTAGAAGAACAAACACGAAGGCATTTCATAAAAAACTGTTCTCTCGGATTGGGAGGTCTTGCTCTTTCATCCCTGTTTGCAGGATGTGGTTCATCTTTATCAAATAAAAATCAAGTTTCTGGACTTATTGAAAATCCAAATGGGCCAAAAGCCCCACATTATCCTGGAAAGGTAAAAAACGTCATCTATATCCATATGGCTGGGGCACCATCACAATTGGAATTATTTGAACATAAGCCTGAACTCATTAAACTAAATGGTCAGTTATGTCCGCCATCTTTAATGGAAGGAAAGCGGTTTGCCTTTATCCGGGGTATTCCAAAAATGCTTGGCCCACAGGCAGAATTCAAACAACGAGGAGATAGTGGAGCTTGGATATCGAACTATTTACCACATCTTTCTACTATTGCCGATGAACTTACTTTTCTTAAAGCTGTGCATACAGACCAGTTCAATCATGCACCAGCACAACTCCTTATGCATACTGGAAGCCCCCGTCTCGGCCGACCAAGCATGGGATCATGGGTGACCTATGGATTGGGATCAGAAAATTCAAACCTGCCAGGATTTGTTGTCCTGACTTCTGGTGGCAATAATCCGGATGCCGGAAAAAGTGTGTGGGGTAGCGGCTTTCTTCCTTCGGTTTACCAGGGGATTCAATGTCGTTCCGATGGCGATCCGGTATTATTTATCAATAATCCAGAGCATATCGATCGCGAACACAGGAAGGCTTCCATCGAAGCAATCAATGAAATAAACAAGCTTTCTTACGATGAATTCAAAGACCCGGAGATCTTGACGCGTATTTCGCAGTATGAGTTGGCTTTTAAAATGCAGGCAACGGTCCCGGAAGTTATGAATATTGCAGGTGAACCTGCATATATCCATAAAATGTATGGTAGCGATCCAAATAAATCCATATTTGCAAATAATGCCTTGCTTGCCAGGAAACTGGTCGAAAAGGGTGTACGATATATCCAGCTATTTGACTGGGGATGGGATACACATGGCACTTCAGAAGATGGTTCGATTGATATTGGTTTGGTCAATAAATGCCGGCAGACGGATAAAGCTGTAACTGCTCTTGTTTTGGATTTAAAGCAAAGAGGATTGCTGGATGAAACCCTGGTCATTTGGGGAGGTGAGTTTGGGCGCACACCGATGCAGGAAAACCGCGAAGGTAAAACAAATCCATTTAAAGGGAGAGATCACCATGCTGATGCCTTTACCATGTGGATGGCAGGTGGGGGTGTAAAGAAAGGATTCAGCTATGGAGAAACGGATGAAATTGGCTACAGTGGAATAAGCGGTCAGGTCTCGGCATTTGATATTCAGGCGACGATATTGCATCTTTTGGGTTTCGATCATGAACAACTTACCTATCAATTCCAGGGGAGACCTTTTCGATTGACAGATGTACATGGTAGAGTGATTGATGAAATCCTGACCTAAATAATAAATATCCAAGAAAACTATAACTAAATTAACTAGACCAATTTTTTAACAAAGCGCTGTATTTTTTAGATGAATCTGATTAACTATTTAGGAAAATTTCATCCACTTGTTGTACATCTTCCCATCGGAATGCTTACTTTTTTTCTTTTTCTGGGGATTTTTATTTCCAGGGATAAAATGCAAAGGGCTTACCCTACAATTAGGCTAATGCTACTTGTCAGTGCGCTTTCAGCAACAATCTCTTCCATTTCAGGTTATCTGCTTGCATCTTCCGGCTCATATGAAGGCAGGATAGTTACAGTGCATCAGATTCTTGGAATTACTTTGACAATCATCAATTGGATTATTTTTTTATATCTTAAATACTTACTTGACTTTAAGCCTATCATTTACAGAGGAGTCTTAGTAATCATGTTTGTGATCATGATCCTTGCCGGACATGCGGGTGGTTCTTTGACCCATGGTGCGGATTTTTTGAGCCCGCCGCCTTTAGGAGCATGGTTCTCTTCTGAATCAGGTATTAAAAAGAAAATTAGCCTTAACTCAACTGCATATGAGACAACTGCCTTCATATTTACGGAAAAATGTGTAGTGTGCCATGGTGCAAATAAGCAGAAAGGGAAGTTGAGGTTAGATTCAAAAGAACATATTCTTTTAGGTGGTGAAAGCGGAACACTATTAACTGATCATGCTAAATCCAGTCTGTTAATCGAGCGAATAACACTACCATTAGAGGATGAAGACCATATGCCACCAAAGGAGCGAAAACAGCTTTCTGATATTGAAATTGACTACCTCGTTTGGTGGATTGAAACCGGTGCAGAAATGGGACTTTCCCTGAAAGAATTAGCGCTGCCAGATTCGTTATCCAGCATTTTAACTCATGGAAATGGGACGGAAAATCCCAACATTGCGGGAGTTGAGGTAAAGCAAGCTGATGAGTCAGTCGTTAATCAGTTGAAATCACTTGGGGTTATAGTTACACCTGTGGGGCAAAATTCCAATTATTTATCTGCAAGTTTTGTGAATGTTTTATCGGAAAATTCTACCGTTGCAGTAGACGAATTAGAAGGCATTAAAGATCAGTTAATTATACTTAACCTGGATTATCATCAGCTCCCGGAAAATTCGTGGAATATTATTGGGGATCTTACTAATCTCAGAAAGTTGAGCGTGAAAGATTCAAATCTGGACGATGAAAAAATAAAACAACTCCAGTCGCTTGCACAATTGACATCATTAAACCTGGTCGGGACAAAGGTGAGTTTATCTGGATTAAAAGGCCTCGAGCATATATCAAACCTGAAAAAAGTGTTTCTTTATCAAACGGAAATTCAGGGTGCTGATTTTATTGCTATCCAGCAACTGTTCCCCGATACCGATATAGATACGGGTAATTACCTGGTTCCTATTCTGGAGTCCGATACGACAGTGTTGAGGTTAGAAGATTTATCGCGTTAACTTTTCTTTTTACTGGTTTTTCATAAAATTGTAAATTATTGATATTCAATTATTGATCAATTGATTTTATAGAAGATGAAAAGATCTCAAATCAATAAAGCGGTAAAGGAGTCTCTGTTATTTTTTAACTCGCACGGATGGACCTTGCCTCCAGATCCAAAGTGGGATGTTACGGATTTCGGATTGGATGATTTCGAAAAATATGGCTTGGTTTTAATTAACCTGGCCGATGAACCGGAATACTGTGAAAAGCTAATGTATGCCAGAAAAAATCAGGTTACGCCGGCCCACACCCATAAAAAGAAAAAAGAAGATATCATTTGCCGGTTTGGTAAACTGGCCATACAGGTGTGGAACGGCCACCCAGAAAAGATAACTTCAGATTCCTTAAGGCTCAGCGTTAATGGTGAACCACAAGAATTCAGGTCCGGAGATGTTGTGAGGTTAATCAGTGGTGAGCGTGTGACTTTGGTCCCGGGGATATATCATGAGTTTTATCCCGAAACGGAGGAATGTATCATTGGTGAAGTATCTACTGCGAATGACGATTTAAATGATAATTTTTTTGTTAATCCTGATATTGGGAGATTCTCGCAAATCGAGGAAGATGAAAAAGCCCTGGTAAAATTAGTCAGTGATTAGTATGAGAGAAGGTATATATTGTGCGGGCAACTGGATCATCGACGATATCAAAATTATTGATGAATATCCACATCAGGATGGTTTAACTAATGTACGTGCCATAAAATCCAATAATGGAGGAGCACCTTATAATGTATTGAAAGACCTGGCCTTTTTGGGCGCTCCAATTCCTCTTTATGGAGCTGGTTTGGTCGGTGAAGATGAAAAGGGGAGACATATTCTGGAAGACATCAAGCACTGCAAGATCGATATCTCCAATCTTCACACTACCAAACTTGCTCCGACGTCCTATACGGACGTAATGACTGTTGCTTCCACGGGAAGAAGAACATTTTTCCATAATCGAGGAGCGAATGCACTTTTCGGAAGGGAAGATTTAAATCTAAATGTCAATGCCAGGATCTTTCATATGGCTTATTTGTTGCTATTGGATAAAATGGATGAACTTGATGAATCAGGTAGATCCGTTGCATCCTATATTTTCGAAGAAGCGCAGCAATTGGGTTTTAAAACTTCCTCTGATATTGTCAGTGAAGCCAGTGACCGGTTTCAAAAAGTTGCTCCCACATCATTGCCCTACCTAAATTATTTATTTGTCAATGAATATGAAGCCTCGCGATTAACAGATATTGATATCATGGAGTATGGTAAAATAAGTATGGGAAAAGCAGAGAAAGTAGTTGAGTTGATTGTTGATATGGGAGTAAAAGATTTTATCATTCTTCATTTTCCCGAAGGAGCTATTGCTTGTGATGCTAAAAAACAAAAGACCATCCATCCATCGCTGAATATTCCTGCTGAATTGATTAAAGGAAGTGCAGGTGCAGGAGATGCGTTCGCAGCCGGAGTACTCCTTGGGCTTCACGAGGGTTGGCCTATTCGTGAATGTTTGAGGTTGGGTACCTGTGCCGGCGGTTCTTCTTTATTTGATGAAAGCTGTTCCGATAGTGTAAATACTGTTAAGGAAGTTTTAAAACTGGAGTCGAAATTCGGATTAAAATCCTTATAGCATCCCTTTTTTAGATAGGCAAATAGATATTTTTAGTTAGTTTTGCCATCAATAAAAATCTCAAAGATGAACATGTCCTCTTTTTTAGCTAAAGCAATTCCGCATGTTATTGCCATTGTTTCTTTTTTGGTGATCAGTATATTCATGTATCGCCCCATCATATTTGAAGGAAAGGTCATGGATCAGAATGATATCAATCAGGGGAAAGGAGCGGCTAGCGAAATTGTGGAATATCGCGAAACAACTGGACATGAGGCATTATGGACCAATTCCATGTTTGGAGGCATGCCGGCATATTTAATTAGTTTGAGATGGAGTGGAGCAACAGCAATAGATACACTACAGCGAATACTTTTATTAAACATGCCCAGACCAGTTGGTGAGAATTTTCTGGCATTTCTTGCATTTTATATACTTCTATTAACATTTAAAGTGAGGCCATACATTGCAATAGGTGGGGCTTTGGCATTCGGTCTCAGCACTTTTTTTGTCGTGAGTATTCAAGCCGGACACATGTGGAAAATTCGTGCCATTGCCTATATGCCTCTCGTGCTGGCAGGAATAAAGTTAGTATTTGAAAAAAAATATCTTATTGGTTTTATTTTGACTTCCATTGCTCTGGCATTGGAGATCAATGCCAATCATCTGCAAATAGCCTACTATTTATTTTTGTTACTTCTAATTTATGGAATTTCAGAATTCATTGGGGATGCTAAAGAACACCAGATAAGTGTTTTTCTTAAAAAGACAGGAATCCTTGTTTTAGTGGGAATACTTGCTGTTGGATCAAACCTCGGAAGACTTTGGACCACTTATGAATATGGGAAGTACTCAATCAGGGGAAAGTCAGAACTCACAAGCACGCCAAACGAAAGTAAGGAAGGGTTGGATCGCGAATATGCTTTTCGTTGGAGTAGCGGAAAATGGGAGTCCATGACCCTTCTCGTTCCACATTTATATG
>Ga0209536_100004650_pt1 | contig 21648 bp, 18 predicted proteins | sample DeeMarSeWOR28_12_FD_187461 | JGI IMG/M metagenome (GOLD analysis project Ga0209536, IMG submission 187461) | Marine sediment microbial communities from White Oak River estuary, North Carolina - WOR-2-8_12 (SPAdes) (version 2) | ecosystem: Environmental > Aquatic > Marine > Intertidal zone >... | reverse complement strand
TTCTTGCTTCCGTTCTTCACGTCTTCTTTTCATTTCAAACCTCCGTTACATTTACTTTGGGAGCGCAGTTCCTGATAAAAACCACGTTCCCTGGCATTCCTTATTTCTCCAGTGCTATTGTTGGGTGTTATCGTCTGATGCAGGCGGTTCAACCGGCGCGGATGGTGCCACTGGTGCAGGCTGCTCCGAAGCCTGGCCAAAAGCCTGGCGCACTTTAGGTGACAGCAGATAGAAGAAGATTATTATCGGGATGATACCGCCCCATACGGCAGACCAGAAGGAGGCGCCATCGAACAAGTTGATGACCACGCCAAAAACAGTGATGCCGGTGGAGATCAGCCCCAGGTACCAGGCCCAGGAGCGCAAATTAAAAGCCCCAAAGGCGAAGATTAACTGTAGAATCGGTCCAACGATCAAAAAGATGCCAGCAATTACGCCAACGGTGCCAAATATGGGCCCAAGAAAAGCGCTGCCCGTAAAGACCAAAGTAGGCCAGCACAAACCAAACAAGCCACTGATTAAAGCAAAAATGGCAATTATTGTTATACCAAACGGTCGTTTCATTTCAATATCTCCTTTGAAAATTGTTGGTTAAAAGACTTTTTCCAAAAACTCTTCTGGACCACAGCTCTCTGGAAATTTCCAGAGAGCTGTTAGGTAGGGCATGTTCTAGCGCTTAGCGAGAGACCAGAAAACGCCGACAGCGCCCTGGAGTACCAGCAGTAAGGCAGTTAACCAGACCAACACCGCGCCTCCTACCACCGAATTGAACATCATCGCCAGGCCGATCACCAGGCTGAATGCACCAAAGATGCCGACACCCCAGCCATCACCCTGGAAGGCAGCGATCAGTGCGGAAATCCCGATCAGCACACCGAAGATGCCTAACAGGATGGAATAGATGGCAGGAATAGCAACTGTGCTTTCCACCGGGTTGCGGAGCACGAGCAGGCCAGCCGCCAAACCAATGATCCCGCCGAAGAGTTTCCAGCCCCAGTCGGCCTTGTCGATGAAAATGCTCGCCAGGGTGACGATGCCCTGGATGAACCAGGACAAGCCCACCAGCAGCATAATCAATCCCAGTGTGGCGGTGGTCTGCGTGAAAAGCAGAACACCAAAGACGAGAGATACAATGCCCCCAAATAGCAGAATATAACGTTCGTTTTTGTTATCCATTTTCTTATCTCCTTAGAAAAATTTATTTATCAAACTCAGGCATCGCCTCCGAACTTGTATCCAACGATTTGCCTTCAAAATCCAGGGTTTTCGTTCAGATATTTACGCAGTACTCTGTAGAATACTTGCACGATCGATAACGCCAGTTTCTGAGTCTTCCAATTGATCAAAATATGCTGGCCTCCTTTCCTTGGCAGTCTTTTTTCATTGATTTTCTTCGTCATTGGACTTAAGTTTGTCAATCTTAGCGCCTGGCATATTCAAGATATTGATATCCAGCGTATTGAAGGGTGAACTAATTCCGGCATTTTCAAGGGCAACTTGCAGGGCGGTGTTGACGCGGTCGAACATGCGGCGGGTATCCACGTAAGAATGGATCCACCAGCGCACCCGGAAGGTCATCGCCGAATCCCCCATACTCACATACAGGGCATCCACGGGTTTATCCGGCAGCACACCCTTTACCTTTCTGACGGTTTCCACCAAGACCTGACGCACCTTTTCGATGTCCTGGCCGTACCCAATCCCGATCTCGATCTGGATGCGGTAGCGGGGGTCGGGGTAGGTGTAATTGACAATTTGATCGGTGCTGATGGTGTTGTTGGGGACGATCACCAGGCGGTTGTCGCGCGTGCGGATGCGGGTGGAACGCAGCCCAATATCGACCACATCGCCCCAGGTGCCCAGGCGTGAGATTTCGATGCGGTCACCCACTCTGAAGGGCTGGTCCAGCATGATCATGACGCCGCTGATCACGTTCGAGAGCGTATCCTGGGCGGCCAGCGAGAGTGCCAGGCCACCAACGCCCAGGGCGGCAATCAGGGCATTGACGTTGACGTTGTAAAGCGCAAGCAGTGTAGTAGCACTGATAACAACCAGCAACGCCTTGGCACCTCGATGCAATAGCATAAGGATGGTATCCACCTGGTGTGGGTCCCTCTTGGGCTCAACATCATTTTGATACCACTGGACCAGGACGTCCAACAATCGCCACAGGATTATGGTCACCGCAAACACCATGATGGCGGAATAGAGCCGGCCAAGCGATAGTTTTATCAATGCATCGATAAATGGCAGACGCGAGGTGCCGATCTGAAAACCGATAATTAGAATGACCAAGGTGATCTGCGAGCGAATTTGCTCTAAAAAAACGCCGGCATATTTGTTCTGGGTCCTGGCAAACACTTTGGCCAGTACGTAGTAGACCAGGCGCGAAAGCAAGGAACCAAATATGAATACCAGGAGGAGGGAGATGGCCAGGTCGATCCAATCTTCGGCACTGATCCGAAGCACTGTTACATCCTGGACCCCGAGGTCTTGTGAAACCTGGCGTATCAATTCTGTGACGAGATCCGGCGTTGCGGTAGGTGCGGGTGTTGCAGATGGCAGCACTAAAATATCGCCAACCCCCTCCTCCGTTTGTGGTTCTGGTGTTGCGCTGGGCGTTTCGGGTGTATCGGTGGTTCTCGCGCTGGGGGTAGCCGACGGTAGGGGCACGCTGGCCGGTTCGGAGGTGCCACAGGAGATCAATACCGAGGCCAGCAATATGGCAAAGAGGAAAAGTAGAAAATAACGAGCGGGGTTGTCAGATTTGATCTTCATAGTCAACTCAAATAAGTTTGCTCAATCCAGTAGTCAAGGCCTTAAGTGACATCCAGGCACTCGGCGGAAAGCAATGGCAGGCGCATATCATAGAGCGCCTTGAGTACACCGATCAGGGCTGCTTGATCGATGAATGTTCCTGACAGGGTGGTTATCGTCTGCTTGTCCCCCTGGCTAGGTGGGGTGATCTTCAAGCCCCCCAGGCGTTCTGACCAGCTTTCATCCAAATCGCCGACAACCCGAATGCAGTAAGTGGCGGGAGTATCAACTTTGAGTGCGCACTCGTTCAGGAATGATTTATGGGCGGTATCCCCGTTTATCACTTTGGCTCTCCTTTCATTTACGACATCCTTTGCAGGTTTGTGACAATTTCTGAGACCAGAGATAGGGTTGGGTGTGTATTACTTGTGGAACTACAATATACACTCAACCCTTATTTTCTCGATCACAATCATTTTCAAAGAACATCCTTATTTGCGCTTTCTGATAATTCAAGAATAGCACATTCAAAGGGCAGATGACACTACCAAAGGGGTATGAATATAGGATGAATTATAAAAGAAGTGGTGCTACTGCTCCTTGCATAAATAAACGAACTTTCACGCCAGTATTTGCCGGAAAAAATAAGTTTTGAGTTCAAATATTTACGCAGCACACAGTAATAAGGGTCGCGTGCACAACACGCGACCCTTATTCTCGGTATCTTGTTACAAATTGTTTAAGTTCCAAGAATCTAATTGAGCGCCAATATCCCCAACGTGGCGGCTTTCTCAACTGCCTGGCGGCGACCGTTGACATCCAGCTTTTGATAGACCTTTATGGTATGCCCCTTGACCGTCCCCGGCGAGATTACCAACCGGGCAGCGATCTCTTTATTGGACAGACGCTCTTGGAGCAGTTCCAGGATTTGCAATTCCCGATCGGTCAGCGGATCCAGGAGTTCCCCCTGGCTCAATGCTTCTTGCGTCTGGTGCAACCCCGGAAAGGCCGATCGAATCTGCTCGACATAGCCACGCAGGCCGTCATCGGCATTCAACTGGGCCAACAAGCGCGCCATTTGCGGACCCATATCCACGAACACGCGGATGAAGCCCCCGGGCTGCGCCAGCCTGAGCGCCCGCTCCAACGCCGCCAGAGCAGCCGGTGTGTCACCAAGAGTCTGCTCCAGCAGGGCTTGCATGGCCAGCGTTTCGATCAGGAAGAGGGTGTTGTGGGTGCCTTCCAGATATTCCCGCAACTGACTCAACAACGTACCCGCTTCCGCCAGGCTTGTGAGTGTGTTTTGCGCCAACCAGACCCTGACCAGAGTCAAATGCGGCGCTATAAACCCAAACATGGGCATTAATGGAGGAACCGGATCGAGTTTTGCGGCCCACTGGCTGGCAGCCGGCAGGTTTCCCTGCTTCAGCGCCAGATCGGCTTGCAAAGCCAGGATAAGTGGCAATTGGGTGGTATTGCCGGTATCCAGCAAGAAAGCGATCGCCTCTTCGATAACCTGCCGGGCTTCAGCTTCTCTCCCTATGGCATGGTATGTCATACTCAGGCCACAAACACTGCTGCTATAAGTGGTCCCATAATTCCGATAGGGCCTGGCGACTATGCCGGTAAAACATTCTTCGGCCGCCGGCAGGTCATCCTGCTGGTAGCGTACGCAGCCAAGGTGGTTTTGGCTATGCCCGAGAATTTGTTGATACTCTGATTCCAGACAGAGCGCGATAGACTGTTTAGCCGCCTGTTCCATACTTTGCAGGTCAGCAGCGAGCCAATGGATGTTGCAGGCTGTCATCAGCAGGGTGGCCTTGAAATACTTGCTCTGGACCTGCTCTTCTTCGAAAGCACTATATATCGCACGGGAGCTGCCGTTTTCATCCCCAGTCATCAGCAAACTGGCACCCAGGTACAAGCGGGCCAAGACACGTACGATCCACAATTCAGGGGGAAGTCGTTCGAGCGCCAACTGCGCCTGGGAAATAGCCTGCTCAGCATCGTTGGTGTGATAAGCGACCAGGCTGCGCAGGGAATGGATTTCGCCAGCCAGTCTGTTCTCTGCCTCCTGGTTTGGAACGCCCGCCAGCATAGCCTCGAGCTGTTGGAGCAGGGCCGGAAGTTCAACCCACTGGCCGCGATGATACACCAGCCAGGTTTTCAGCATCCATAATTCCGGCGAGCTCTCGATAATCTCCTCCGGGAACAGGCGCAAATTGTTTTCCAGGCGCGGCCATTGAGTTCCGTTCATCATTCTGTAACGGTGTTGGGCAAGCAGTTCAACCGCTGTGGAAAATTCACCGGCCTGCATTAGATGGTAAAACGCTTCATCGATCCAACCATTTTGGGCGTACCAACGACCAGCGGCGGTATGCAGCTTCTTGATCTCGTCTTGCCCGAACCGGCGAACCAGTTCCTGTTGGAGAAATTCTCGAAAGAGATGATGGTAGCGGAACCATTCGCGCTGGTCATCCAGGGGGATAACGAATAAATTGGAAGCACGCAGCCATTCCAGGAACTGCTTCCCGTTCAGATCTGATTCAGCGGACCCATTGCCAGGAGATTTCTCTCCCTGGAAACAGAGCGCTTCACTTAAACCAGCGCAGAAGCGAACTGGGATGGAGGCCCTCAACATGCAGTCCGACAACGTGGAGGCTTGTTTTGCCAGGATCTCAGAAACCAGATATTCGCTCACGTAGCGATTTGCAGGGGTTAATTCGTGATCGAAAACTTCCCTCCCAACACGATGGCGCATCGCCAGGGCCGCCAGAAGCAAACCGGTCACCCAACCCTCGACCTTGGTGTCGATCTCGACAAGGCTACCCTCCTCAATGGAGTCACCCGTCATCTTTTTTAACAGGCGCAGGCTTTCTTCCTGGGTGAAGCGCAAACTTGGGATGCGGACTTCCGTCACCCATCCCTTTGCCCGTAAGGTGACCAGGGAAAGCGGCGGGTCCATACGGGTGCTAATCACCAGATGCAGATTGGGTGGCGAATAGAGCAGCAATTCGTTCAAGAGATCGTGGATGCCTTGTTTCTCGACCAGGTGGTAATCGTCCAGAACCAGGATGAAGAACTCACCGATCTGGTCGATTTCATTGATCAGGCTTTTCGCGATGGCGGCCGGAGGCGGGAGGGGGGCACTTGCCAGCAAGTTCTCGGTTTCTAGCAGTACATTGGGAAAAATCGTCTGAATGGCAGCCAGGAAATAACGCAGAAAGCCCTCTAATTCATTATCCTGTTCATCCAGGGAGAGCCATGCGGTTGGGCAATCCACAGATTCCAACCAGCAACTGATCAAGGTGCTTTTGCCGTAGCCTGCAGGCGCCGATACCAATGTCAGTGGCCGACTTTGTTGGCGTTTCTTGAGATAGGTTGTTAAGCGCGGTCGCCACACCATGTCAACTGGCAAGGATGGTCGGTAGAGTTTGGTTTCGATGAGCGCATTCGCGAAAATTGTATTCTGCAAGATGATATTCTCTAATGTTTGTATCCGGATTTCATTTGAACTGGCTTTGAAACACTCTAAAAATTTAAAAGTGGCTTCCCCAACGATTTTTTACAAAATCAGGCCTGCCAAAATTGGTTGGTTTGTGATTTTTCACACTGCCTTCAATAAAAGTATACCTAATCTGGATGAACTTTGCAATATTGTTAGGTTAACGGTAAGTAATCGGTCTTTACTATTAGAAGTTACGTACTTGAATGGGGGCAGCAGTAAGATAATTGCGGTATTCTTCACGACCAGACACCAAGAAGGTCCAGCCCGGTATACAAGAAGAGCAGGCCAAAAATCAATGCAAAGACTATTTCGATGGCCCGTTGTTGCCGCTCCATCCAGGCAGTGAACGCGGCAAGGCCGCTTTTTGCTCTCTGCGGGAAGGCGAACGAAAGGATCAGTGGGATCAAGAGCAGCAATTGGGCCAGCAGGATGTAGGCCAGAAAAGCCAATAAACTATCTGGGCCGCTCAAATCGGCATTTGCGATCAAGTTGATAGCCGAGATGTCGACCAGCCAATCCTTAGGATCCAGAGCCAGAAAGGCAGCGCCCAACAAGGCTGCGCGCAGGGGCGATACATCATCCAGTTTGTCCAGCCAGGAGGCTGCAGCTTCATCTTCATCGTGCGCTGATAAGCCCCGGCGCAGGGCGTATACCAACATCAGTATCGCTAATACCAGAAACACAGTGCCCACGAGAATGCTGAAATTACCGCCCTTAGTCTCGATCGTTTCCTCAACATTGGAGATCAGCACCCAGAAACTTCCCCCAATGGTTAATCTAAAAGCAATCATGCCAAGGATATAGGCCAACCCATTGGCCAGACCCCGCCTGGTCTGCAACAGAATGAACAAAGCAATCACCTGCGGTGGTTGCAAGGCAGCGGCAATTGCCAACGGAACTAGAGACAGAATTAACTCGTACATGGTTCAGCTAGTATGTACCGCGTAAATATTTGAAGTTATACACAAGTTTTTCTCTGCAATAACTGGCCTGAAAGTTCAGAAATTTTATGTTTTGCAAAGAGCAGCAAATCTCTTAATCGCGATCAACGATGCAAATAAAGTATATATCAACTCTACTTATATAATCTGCGCATCTTGCTTTTCAGTATTGTGGAAATACCTGGGATACTGTAAACTTGTTTTATCCTGCCCGCGCGCAGTTCCAAATCTAATTTTTCTACGGAGGAATTCCACCATGGCAAACGCTACCACCATGAAAACCCAAAGCGAAGTACGCATCAACCGCTTCCTGGCCCTGACTTATATGATCATGGCCCTGGGAATGGTTGTGACAGCCCTGGTCGCCACCCAGGTCAGTAACAACGAAGCACTGATCAAGCGCATCATGTTCGATCCCTGGTTCGCCTTCGGATTATTCATAATCCAGATTGTTATCGTCACCGCCCTCAGCGCCGCCGTTATGCGCTTGTCACCCGCTGTTGCCTTCCTGTTGTTCCTTTTCTATTCCGGCCTGACTGGTCTCACCATTTCCGGCATCTTCATTTTCTACACCCAGAGCGTCATCTCCCACACCTTCTGGGTGGCCGCCGGCATGTTCTTTCTCACCAGCATCGTGGGCCTGGTGATCAAGCGCGACCTGAGTGGCCTCGGCCTTTTCCTGCTCATGATGCTCATGGGCTGGATCTTCTCCGGCTTTTTTATCTGGCTTTTCCCTTTCTCACAGGGTCTGAACCAGGCTTATAATTTCACTGGCATCCTGCTCTTCTCTGCCCTCACCACCTGGGACACCCAGCGTCTCAAAGAACTGGCCAAGCAGATGGAAGGCCGCCAGGGCATGGGGGGACTGATCGTCCTCGGCGCCCTCTCCCTCTACCTAGACTTCATCAATCTCTTCCTGCTGCTTCTGCGCACAAGCCGGCGTCGATAAGGGGTTTTACCTAGCCTGCTGCTATGCTGTCACAGAGAGGAGGATGCTTCTGACCAATCTATCATCATATGATCAGGGATATAAGAACGGAGAACAGCCATTACACAATTACTGATCAATTTCATACCACTTGCGCTTGCAGCTATTGCTCCCGTGGGGATAACATTGGTCATTTTCCTGCTCACCTCGCAGGATGGAGTTAAAAAGACCCTGGCTTACCTGATCGCTCAAGCCCTGGCCTTTGTAATTTGGGGATTTGTGTTCCTTGGTCTCACACTCAGCCTAGAGGGAAATCCTGTGCCTGAAACTGCCAGGTCACCGTTGTCCTCCATCCGCGCCTTTCTGGGCATTCTATTGCTGGTGATAGCGGTTCGGAATTTACTTACCGACCAGGATCCGGACGCTCTGCCTCTCAAATGGAAATCATTGATCGAGAGAATAAGTGCGATTGTACTTTTTTTCCTCAACCTGTTCCTATCCTTATTGCAACTCCGTTTTGTACTGCTAATCATGGTCGGTGTGGATATGATCAACTCGGCCCAGCTTTCCGAGAAAGAGGCTTTCATAGGTTTGTTGATCTTGCTCTTCATGTTGTTGTGGCCTCAACTGGTGCCGCTGGCAGTTTATCTGGGGCTGAGAAATCAGCGCGATAATGTTCTCAAAACTATGGATGATTGGATGGTGAAGAACTCTCGCTTCATTAACGTGGGTCTCCTGGGAGGTTTAGGAATCATCCTGGTTTGGGGATTCTGATCAACCTGGAGAGTGAAGGCAATCCTTGAAGCATGAATTCTCTTTACTGTCGCTAAACACATTTGGTGTGCCGTTTTTTTTAGGTTGGGGCCGCCTTGTAAGACTGGCGAGAGAACTTGAGCAGCTTGGTCCAACGGTCATCTGTCTGCAGGAAATCCAACAGAATTTCTACACTGCATTACTGAAACGCCACTTATCCACTTATCCCCATGGAGCCCTTTTTCCACATATATACGCTCCCAAAGGCGGGCTGGGCACATTTTCCCGCCTGCCTTTAACCCTTCAACGATTTGAACCTTACCTAGATCGTAAACTGCGGCATCTTATTTCCTTCGCAGATTGGGCACTATACAAAGGGGTGGTGGTGGTTGAACTGCAGATCGACGGGTTAAAAATTTTGGTTTTGAACACTCACTTGAACGCCAATTACTTTGGAGATTGGCGTCACCATAATCCTCTGGCACTCATCCAACTCAGGCAGGTGCAGCAGTTATCTCACATGCTAAGAGAAATGCCAGCAGATGCCTTGATCATCCTGTGCGGCGACTTTAATTTTCCGCGCACCTCCTTCCTGTATGAAGAACTGGTCACACAAAATGGTTTATCCGACCCGTTGCATAACGATCCCAGGCCGACATACCGTCCTTTTCCACTGGTCCCGTCCAGATGGAAAATCTCGCTGGATTACATATTGCTTCGTGTTCCTCAAGGAAGAGCTTGTAACATCCAGGCCGATATCCTGCCGGTAGAAGATTCAACCAAAAAGAACGCCTTGCAACGCTTCCTGACCGATCATTGTGCCTTGACACTGAACATAAGCTGGTAATGATAGAATTGGATAATTATATTTCGCGAAGAGGATAAGTTCATGAAATTCACAAGAGGTAGAATCGTTCAGGTTGTTTCCTACTTGGTGGTGCAAGCCATAACGTTACTCATTCTACAGTCCTTACTGGATGGATTGCAGATCGATTCATTCTGGGCCGCCGTTGGAGCCGCATTGGCTTACACGATCGCTCAGATTGCCTTTACGCTAATTTTTATCGGATTCTTTGCCCACTTACCGGCCATCCTGTACCCCATCCTGACTTTTCTTCTCAGCGGTGCTTCCGTACTGATTGTCGGGAATCTGGTGCCGGGAATCACAATCGATGATATCGGTACAAGCATCTGGATCGTCCTCACCATGACCCTGGTTAACTCAGCGCTGGGTGCGCTCCTCTCTGTTGACGAGGATGCCGTGTTTGACCGCTTCGTAACTGGCAGGATGGTGAGAAAGTTTGGCAAACCCACAGAATCGGATATCCCGGGTTTCATATTTCTCGAAATCGACGGACTAGGGGAGGCGCTGTTTCGACGGGCTATCGACGAGGGATATCTGCCTACCTTGAAGCGCTGGTTGGATCAGGGCACGCACCGTCTGGTTGGATGGGAAACTGATTACACCAGCCAGACCGGGGCCATGCAGACCGGCATTCTGTTGGGCAATAATGATGAGGTTCCGGCCTACCGGTGGTGGGATCGTGCCAGCCAGCGAATCATCATGTCCGGTGATCCACGCGATGCCGTAAAACTGGAAGAAAGCCTGACCACTGGGAACGGTTTATTGGCTGATGGAGGCGCTTCACGTGGGAATATGTTTTCGGGGGACGCAGCAGAAAGCATTCTCACCATGAGCACGGTGCTGAACCGACAGCGTGGACGCGGTCCGGGCTTTTACTTTTATCTTTTCACCCCATACGTAGTGGTACGTCTAATCGCACACTTTGTGATCGAGGTAATCAAAGAATGGGTGGAACGCTGGCAACAGAAACGGCGCAAGGATAAGTATATTATTAGCGCACGTAACGTTTTTTATGCTTTCTTTCGCGCGTTTATGGGACCTTTGATGCAGGATTTAGCCACCTATGCGATCATCAGCGATATCTTGCGGGGCGTCCCTGCGATCTATGCTCTGTATGCCGGATATGACGATCTGAGCCACTTTGCCGGGATGCAGTCTCCTGAATCCTTCAGGGCATTGCATGAAACCGACCGTCATTTTGCCCGCATCGAACGCGCCCTGGCCTATACACCACGCCCCTATCATATCGTTGTGCTATCTGATCATGGCCAGAGCCTGGGACCGACATTCGCATCCGCCTATGGGGTCAACCTGGAAGAGCTGGTGGATGCACTGATTGCTGGCAAAGGCGATGTATACGTTGCCCAGGGGACGGATGAAACCTGGGATAAACTGCACGTGGTTCTGACCGAATCGATCCAGGAAGACACCCGCACAGCAAAAGTCTTGCGCCGCATGTTCCGCAGCCGAACAAAAGATGAGGTTGTGCAGGTTGCTACGGAAAGTGAAAACGATGAAGCCGCCAGAAAGAAAAAGGTTGTAGTAGTTGGTTCCGGCTGTGCAGGCTTGATCTATTTCACGAGGATCAATGAGAGGATGACTTATGAACAGATCCAGACGGCATACCCTGACTTACTTCTCGGACTGGTAAATCATCCCGGGATTGGTTTTGCCATGGTGAATTCGGAAGAGAATGGCCCGATGGTTCTTGGGAAGAAGGGGATACACTTTCTAAACGATGGCAAGGTTGAGGGTGAAGATCCCTTAAAACCATTTGGATTGAACGCAGCCAGGCACTTGAAGCGCGAGAATGGATTTTCGAGCTGCCCCGATATCCTCTTGAATACCACCTATGACCCACAGACCCAGGAACTGCCCGGCTTCGAAAACCAGGTCAGCCACCACGGTGGGATTGGCGGGCCACAATGCCATGCCTTTTTGCTGCATCCAGCCAGCCTTCCAATCGGGGATGAGCCAATTGTGACGGCTGTTGGCCTCCACAAGGTATTACGTGGCTGGAGATATCAAGTATAATTTTTAAGTTAGAAAGGAGAAACAAATGGAAGAACAAACGAAAAAAAATAATACTTGGTGGATCATCGGCCTGAGTGTGCTGGTTATCATTGGTGTTGGCGCCATCATTTTTTGGGTGATCGGTGGCTTCGGCAATGCTGGCCCTGCTCCCGAAGGCCCGGAGATCGAAGTGCCACTTCCTCCGGACCCTGGTCTACCCAGTGCAACCGCCTTGGAGGCCATTAACATCCGCAGCGGACCGGGAACGCAATATCCCAGTTACGGTGTTGCCCCGAAAGGAACCACAGGAGAGGTGATTGGTGTCAGCGCAACCAAGCAATGGTGGGTTGTAAAAGTACCTCCCACTATTGATCCAAGCGGACAGGGTTGGGTTTCTGGACAATATGTTCAAGTCAGCAATGTCGAAAACGTGCCAGTTATTCCGGACCCACCGTTACCACCGAATGTTGAACTCCCAATGCCACCCATTGCATTGCCTTCTGCGCAAGCATTGGATGTCATCTATATCCGCAGTGGGCCGGGTGTGCAGTATCCTGCCTATGGGCTAGCACAAAAAGGGGCAACAGGCGAGGTGATCGGAGTCAGTGAAGATGGGAAATGGTGGGTGGTGAAATTACCTACAGACTTAGTTGCCAGCGGCCAAGGATGGGTATCCGCCGATTGGGTTCAAACCAGTGGCACCGAAAATGTGCCGGTGATCCCAGCGCCTTAATAAACATAGAACTTACGGAATTCATGAAAAGATACCAAAAAAGGGATGAGTGCTGCGCACTCATCCCTTTTTCTATAGTTTGTTCCCAAAGCAATGCCCTATCCAGGCTTCTCTCATTCCAACAATGGCCACGGTCCAAACCCCGGTTACCCACCTAGAAAATCAGATTACAATGGAAGTGTTGTTGTGATCGCATCCAAAGCCTGCACGCAAGCAGGGCTTCGTTGTTACTCCTGGTCTGCCAGGAACACAGAGAGCAGGAAGGATACAATACTGACCACGATCGAACCCAGAATGGCAGGCCACAGGCCATCCACGTAGAAACCAACATTGAACCAATTGACAGCCACCCACGAGCCAGCCCAAAACGTAAGACCATTCACCACAAACATGAACAATCCCAGGGTCAGGACAATGAAGCCGCAAGAAAGAAAAGCCAGAATGGGGCGCAGGATGGCATTCACAAGACCTAGAGCAAGGGCCATAACAGCCACAGCCCACCAGCCATTCGTTCCTTCTACACGAATGCCGGGGACAAGCCAGACGGCAACAGCGACGGCAATCGCAGTGATGAGCCAGCGAACAATGAGTTTCATAATATTCTCCTAATATGAATTGAACTACAAGGGTTAGGTTCAGATTTGGGAGGGACTTGCTCCCATAACTACCAGATGGAACAGACCGTCTTCCTTGTAATGCTAATCAAAAACATTCTTTTTGTAAAGTATAATCTTCATAAATCGATAGTAGCAGTCCAGTTGTATTGGTAAGAGGACCTTTCAGGCTCCTCATTACTTTTTTCACAATGCCAGAACAATAATGTGCATAAAATGGATTGTTCGCATCTGGTTTTATAAAATTATTGAAGCAACTAAACGCAGGAGTTGTAAACTATGGGAACCAATAATTCAATGAATACGGGAGAAAGACCGTTGCTGCTGGCGATCAAAGAGAGCCAGGTTAGCGTAGCGCCGGATGGGAAGGTTCTCGTCCACACCGCGATCATCAACAAGGGAGAAGAAAATGACCAGGTTGCGCTCTCTGTTAAAGGCCTGCCAGCGGAATGGGTGACGATAGATAGTCCCATAACATACATTGCCGTCGGTGCCGTCAAACAGGTCACCCTCACCATTCAACCTCCACCCTATCCGCAAAGCGATGTTGAGGAATACAACATGGTAGTGGAAGCCGTCAGCAAGATCGATCCGTGGCGGTCAGCCAGTGTGAAGTGTCTGGTTACGGTAGCGGCGCATGAATCGGAAGGGCGCATTGGGGTATTGTTGGGTTCTGTGAATTTTTCTGTCGTACCCAATACCAGCATCACGGTTCCAATGATCTTGAAGAATCGCGGCGTTAATGAAGACAACTTCATTTTGAGCGTCGAGGGGATACCGGCCAACTGGATTACCACAACATCTCCGCTCACCAGAGTGGATGCTGGTCAAAGTAAGCAAATCCAATTCAACATCCAGGTACCGCGCTCCCCGGAGGCACATGCAGGACGCACCCCCTTCAAGATCGTGATCACCAGTCAAAGCTACGCTGCTGAAAAAGTAGCCGTAGATTGCATCATGACGGTGGCAGCATTTTCACAATTTTCCGGCACACTTGAGCCAGAATCTCTGCAGGCGAACGAGGTCGGCAAATTGACGGTACAAAATGAAGGTAATACCGTTGACCAATACAGCCTGATATTTCAAGATCCCAACAATGTACTGATCTTCGAAAAAGTCGAACAAATGCCAAAAAAACAGGCTAAACCGGAAGATCCTAACCCGGAACTTGAAACCGTGTATACGGAGATGGTCCAGGGGGAGAATTTGCGGGTATCGCCTGGGGAGAGTGGAATACTCAAATTCCGAAGCAGGCCCAGGGTTCGTCAGATCGTAGGGAACGAAAAAATATATCCTTACAGCACCCAGGTCAGTTCCTCATCCAATACCCTGGCAGAATTTCATGGACAGGTCAATTCTAAGGGACTTATCCCGGTCTGGGCAATTGCTGCTTCAATAATAGTGGCAATATTTGCTTGCTTCTTTGCTTTTTACCCAAGGGGGAGCGCGAACGAGGCTGCCTCAGCCACCCAAACCGCGGCTGCCAATCAGACCCAGGCAGCCATCTCGGGGCAGGAGGATACCGACGGGGATGGCCTGACCAACAACGAGGAAATCCAGATCGGTACAGATCCCCTTAACCCGGATACAGATGGCGATGAGTTGAAAGACGGCGAGGAGGTAAAAACTTACTATACAAATCCGCTCGCCCCCGATACGGATAGTGATGGGCTTCCAGATGGTGAGGAAGTTCTTCGGCGTGGGACAGACCCACTCAATCCTGATACCGACGCAGACTTGCTCCTTGACGGCGACGAAGTCAACCGCAATACTAACCCACTCAATCCTGATACCGATGCGGACCTGCTCAACGACGGCGACGAAGTCAATCGCGGGACCGATCCGTTGAATCCTGATACTGACCAGGATGGGCTGAACGACGGCACAGAGGTAAGCATTGGCACCGACCCGCTTAAACCGGATACAGATAGTGACTTTCTGATGGATGGTCAGGAAAATCAGAACTGCCCGCACCCCCTCAATCCCGATACGGATGGAGACACAATTATCGACGGACGTGACCTTGATCCCTGTGACCCGAACAACCCCTCGTTGACGGCCACGGCAATTGCCGGAGTGCCCACACAGGCGCCAACCAATGCTCCACTTCCAACCCAGCCGCCTGTGATACAACCAACACAGCCTCCCGTAATACAACCGACACTGCCACCCGAAGTACAACCAACTCAACCGCCTGCAGTACAGCCACCTATAGAACAGCCACCTGTAGCACAGCCACCTATAGAACAACCGCCCGAAGCATACCCCGGGCCTGAAAGTACATCTCCGCCTATTTGCGGTTCTATTGCTCCCGTCGGCGGAATCGGGGTCCTGGGTATGGTGATGGCGTACAGGAAACGCAGGCGAGTCTTATAGAAATAGAGAATAAAAGATTCTAAAACAAATCATGGGTGATGATGGTTGTGAAAGGATAAGTTGGCCTGCACACTCTCATCACCCTGTTTTGAAGGAAACTTAATCCTGGTTTCGCAGGAAATTGATAGATACTTTCGCGAACACCTACTACGAACCGGATATTACACCGGCTGCGGTCTCTATTTAGTTCTCCAACTATATTAGATATGCATTTCGCGAATAGATACCGGAAATAGGGTAGATGGGCTGTAGACCGTCTTCCTTATTTCTGGGCTCTCTCTATTCAATTGCATAACTCCTGTATATCAATTTGATAAAATCACTGCGTAAACATTGCTAGGAGCTCATCCACCGTCGAGTATGAGGTTTATGAGGAAAATTATGGACAAGTATCGCAATCATATACGCCCCGCCTTTCTGAGCGCTCTGGGGTATGGATTAGGATTTGTTGTTGGTGTAGTCACCATCAGATTAATCCTGAGAATTGGATTTTTGGAAACGGTCAGCCAGATATTTGAGAACCAGCATTTAGTGATCGGTTTGTTGATCCTGTTCAGTGTGATCTTCCTGGGCGGGGCGCTGGCAGGAGCCATGGGTGGCTTCGTTTTGAGCCGTGCCATCGATACTGAAAACCCTAAACGCACAATAGCGCGTAGTGCCGTAGGGATTGGCTCTGGTTTTGTCGTGGTCTTGTTGCCGATCACGCTATTACTTTCCACAGTATCCAGGTACAACGGCGGCGATGCATCCCTGCTCGCATTTTTGTTCGCAATGGGACTGGTGGGAGCAATATTTGGAATGGTCAGCGGCTTTATGACCGGCACATTGCCAAACAGGGTCAGTTTTTGGCGGGTCACTGTGGTGGCAATGCAAGCGTTTGGTATCGGTGGCATTGCTTTTGGCTTGGGTTTGTGGAACTACTTCTATCTAAGTTATCAAGGCAATACAGCAGTTCCTGCATTATTGCTGGCCTTTTTTGTTTTTGGAGGCACAGGTGGCTTTATGCTAGGTTGGATTTTCACCACCGACTTGGAGAATGCCCAACTGGATGATAGCGCGCAACCGCCGATGAAAGGCAATATTTTTTATCGAATCGGTCAATGGTTCAGAAATACCAAGTTTTATACCAAGCGCGGCTTTTGGGGAACAGTTTCCTTCCTGCTCCTGTGGTTCGTGATCCTTCGCATTGTTTCGATATCTCCGTTGAGTATTAGCCCTGCAAACATCTCTGAATTCCTGCCCTCGAACACCATTGGTGTGCATTGGTCTGCTCCGTCGGTTGTTTCAAATTCTCAGACTGATCACACAAATGCAGACATCTCATCGAAGGACGGATTGCTTGCTGTGGTTTGGGAAGATGACGGCGATGTATTTTTGGATGTCTCCGAATCAACTGCTCAAACGCAACCGGTCTGGTCATCACCAATCAATATTTCTAAAACGACTGAAACCGCTTCATCCTACCCGCAAGTTGCTGTGGACAAAAATAAACGGGTTCACATCGTTTGGTCTGAAACATCACCTGAAAGTGACGGAGCATCTGCAATCATGCATCGCTCCTGTGAAGACGGTCAGTGTAGCGAAGCAATTACACTACCCAGTGCTTGCGCCAGCCAGATAAATATCACTCCATCCATTGCAACAAATGATACAGACGTGTTGGTCGTTTGGGGAAATGATTCTGATCAATTATCCTATTCAACCTGGAGCGTGGATGATGCGTCCGCATCGAGTTCATCCGGTTGTTTTATCTCGGAGCAGGGAAAGTCCTCCAATCCTCGTCTGGCCGACCTTTCCAATGGAGGCTTTGTACTGGCATTTGAGGATGGGGCCAATATTTATGTCGCTACCGCTGCCTCTCCAACTGACACGTTCGTAGTCACCTATCAGGAGGCCGGTCACTCTCCCGAAGTATTGACCGATACACAGAGCGGTATCAACCTTGCATGGTGCGGCGCGGACGGGAAAGTCCATCACCGCAGGGGGGAAGCGCAGCCATCGGTTGTTCCCGAATCGAATTGTATAACCCGCCCGGCGATGGGGCAGGATGCGGATGGAATTATCCATCTGGTTTGGTATGACAATCAGGTCAGGCAAGATTCGGGGAACACCCTGAACAACAATCTGATCTATGAAAGTCTGCTCGATGGTAATGTATGGACAATCCCCACTATTGTTGGATTTGCAACGCAGAATGCACAACCCGTCATTGCCACGGGCACAGATGGTACGTTGCACCTTGTCTGGGATGAACTTCCCGCTAATGGTAGTCAAATAAACTATGCCGGTTACCGTGTGTATGCCTGTTCTGAAGAAAATCTGAATCCACAAGTTCAACTGGCGTTGGAAATCGCCCAGTCGGGAAATTATCGTCCAGCGGATGATATTGTCCCTTATTGCGATAACCAATTTGACCGTCTGCTGATCTTGCCCCGGCCTGACCCGGCTTATAGTGATATTCCCTCGACAACCAATGGAGCTTTCGATCAAGTGGCAGACTTGATCCGCTCGGCAAAGTATGAGGTCCTGTTCTCGACCATGTGGTATGAAGCCGATGAAATCGGTACAAGCCCTGGTGATGTAACGGCACAGGCCGTAAAGGAACTTTACGACCAGGTTAAGGCTCACCCGGAACAATACCCGCGCGGCATGACCGTGCGCATACTTCTGGGGAATCCTCCAGAAGTAGCGCTCTCAAATCTTGTCACTCAGGTTTGGAGCGTATTCAATCACATGCGCCGCGCCGGAGTACCTACCATGAATGATTCGGAAATTGGTTGGAGATTGGAGATCGCAAATTTCCAGGGTTCCTGGCCGCATTCCCACAGCAAGATGGTGATCGTTGATGGTAAGACTGCGGTTGCCGCAGGTTTCAATTTTCAGTTTAAACATCAAGCGACGGATCATCCATCTGGCCAGGGTAAGGATGATTATGATCTGGGCTTACAGATGACCGGCCCCGTGGCGCAAGCCACACAACGCAAGTTCGACGACCTGTGGGGAGGAGCGGATCGTCTCGAGTGTACAGACTTAGCTTCTGATTCCTCGCTCTGGTGGCTATCATGTAGAAGAAAGGAAACTACAACGGATCATGTTCCTGAAGCACAAATGTATTATCTGGCGCCTGAAAACCACAATGCGTTTGCCCTGTATCGCAGCGAAAAATTCAACGAAGCAGATGTGATTATTGCCAGGACCGTTGCCTCAGCACAGGATTCCCTGGATGTACTTCAAGTGAACTTCACGTTGGAGTTAATTTGCGATTTGAATGTGCTGTTGCCAATTTGTGAATTAAGCGATTCCCCCAGATACATGGATTCTTTAATTGATGCCATCGATGCCAGCCAGGTGAAAACCAGAGTATTAATCAAAAAACTTCCAATCGAGGTAGTGGAAAACAAAATCGCTATAAAGGAATTTCGCAAGGTATTGGCAGAGCGCGGCTTGACCGACTTGGTGGAATTCCGCTATTTCAATGACAGTGTACATGCCAAGGCAGTCCTGATAGACAATCAGTTCCTGGTCGTGGGAAGCCAGAACTTCCACTATAGCGCCTTTGGAGATGGTAAAGGCCTGGTTGAGTTCAATATTGGTACCGATGATCCGAACGCCATTGAAAAATTCAAGAGTTTCTTCGAATATCACTGGGAGCATGGCACTCCCGTCCCTGAAGAGTAAGCAATTATGCTGGAGAAAAATAAACGCCAGACAATCACTCGCCGCGACTTTCTCAAACTAACAGGTATAACCTCCGTTGCCATGCTTGGTGGGATAACAGTATATAGTTTGTTGGGAAACGAAGTGGATTCTCCAGTGATCGAGCGCGTACAAATTCCCATTCCGAACCTGCCAACTGCCCTTGATGGGTTTCGCATCGTGCAGATCAGTGACATACACTATTATCCACTCACCACGATCGAACTGGTAGATCGTGCCGTGCAAATGGCCAACCAATTAGCCCCCGACCTGATCGTTCTCACAGGAGATTTCGTGTGGCATGAGGTTGAATCCATTTTTGATCTCATGCCATCCCTTATGAATCTGGATGCAATACACGGCGTTTACGCGGGGCTGGGCAACCACGATATCTGGACCGATGTGAGAGTTGTTACGCGTGCAATGGAAGATGCGGGAATGCCATTGTTGGTCAATCAAGGTGTACCTATCTCTGTTGGAAATAGCACCCTATACCTGGCAAGTCTAGACGATGGCTGGAGCGGCAAACCCAACCTAGCAGACGCAATGGAAAATTGGCCTAAAGATGCTCCCACTGTCTTGTTAATGCACGAACCCGACCTAGCTCCAAGGTATGCGCCAGATAAACGAATCAATCTACAGCTTTCAGGTCATAGTCATGGCGGGCAGATACGCCTTCCAGTCTATGGTCCGTTAGTCTTGCCCTATCTATCATGGAAATACCCAATGGGTCTTTATAATGTGGATGGAATGTGGCTCTATACCAACCGCGGGCTGGGAACTACCAACGTCCCTGTGCGAGTCAATTGTGCGCCAGAAATTACAGAGTTGACACTGGTAAGCGGACAAATTTAGGCCGGCCTTACAAACAAAAGCTTCATAGCATTATCAAACTGGATGCCGCATTCCCTGTGATTATAGAATGCAGGGAGTGTTTATTTATAACTTTTGCAAATAAAATTGCCTGTCTAAGCGATTGAACTTGATGCCCTGTCAGTCATCTACCAGTTATTGGTTTATCTAAAATAATCCTGAAGCCGAACGTATTTCAACCCACAAACGTGAAGAAACCGCCCCTTCGGTAAGGGCGGTTTCTTCACGTTTGTTTTTATTGGTTACTGGGTTTATGCAGCTTCGGGGAGTTTATCCAAACTAATCTCCAGCGCCTTTTCCAATTTCTCTTCCAGCACATCGCGCTCGACATCTTTGACCACAGACCATTCATTTAAGAGTTGCTTCTTCATTTTTAAGAAGGCATCTTCTTCCGTGAAATTGAGTTTGGATTCTTGCAGCTTCCCATTCAAATCACGAAGCATGCGGGCTTTCGGGTAGAGAGAAGGGTCTTTTAGTGCCTCAGCAATCAACTTGCCTCTTACTGTGTGATTTTCCGGCAATTTTTCAGGCGGCTTACGGATAATGGTCAGTGCACGATTAAGTTGATGCTCAGAAGTGATCGGTCGGATGTATTCAACATTCGTTTTGACAACGGATAGCCAATATACGCCTTCAAACGTTTTTACGCGAAAGAAAATTTTCTTTTCGCCATCCAGTTCTTTCTTTTCAATCCCTTTCACCTGCCCAACACCGTAATTCGCGTGAACGATCCAATCGCCTTTGGAATAAGCGGTTGTTTGTAAGTCCATAAAAATACCTCCTGTTACCCTATTTATTGCTTCTTGCATGAAACGCTAAACTTCGAGTCGTTTATTCAGAGAAAAAATGAACTGTTAGTTTAGCTAATTACGAAATACTCTTAACCTGTAGCTCTAATTACCATATTCCTGTTTTTTTCTTGCACGCTTTTTAAGCCGCCGGATCGCTTTTTTATCTTCCATCCTTCTCTGTTCATTCTTGGAAACAAACCAGCGTCTCTTTCGAACTTCACTCATAACACCACTACGTGTAACTTTTTTTCGGAAACGCTGCAACAGTTTTTGTTGTGATTCACCATCTCTTAAAACTACTTTAGCCAAAAGGAAACCTCCATTTAGATTTTTTAGCAGAGACCAATTACATTTGACAGGAAAAACAAAAAAGATTTGGTTTTCAGGCCAAATCCCAAGAAGCTCTCAATTACGTTACAAACAATAATCTGTTCAACCGGATCAACTCGTCCCCTGCGATGGTATTACCCACCGATCTTACAAATTATAGCCGATGCCTCCACACTTCTTAGGAACATCCTGATAGCTCAGAATTGGTTTCTTACTTCCAATTCCCTATTATAACATATGCCGCGAATCGCCGCTTGACAGCCTGCAAAACCGTCATATAATATGACAACTTATATCCAAACGCAACGACCGGGACGAGTAATTGGCCCGTGCGCCGACAGAGAGAGCAAGGTCAACGGTTGAGAGCCTGCTCCGGCAAACCCCGATGAAAACCCCCCGCGAGCGGAAGTCCTAAAGTTGTTAGCTGGCAGTGATTAGCTTTCAGCAAGTAAGACGAACGGCTGGCCCCG
>Ga0209536_100004648_pt1 | contig 21655 bp, 19 predicted proteins | sample DeeMarSeWOR28_12_FD_187461 | JGI IMG/M metagenome (GOLD analysis project Ga0209536, IMG submission 187461) | Marine sediment microbial communities from White Oak River estuary, North Carolina - WOR-2-8_12 (SPAdes) (version 2) | ecosystem: Environmental > Aquatic > Marine > Intertidal zone >... | reverse complement strand
GTAACCGGCAAATTGTTCTTTTTCACTTGACATATGTTATCTTAACCTTGATAAATAAAGTTTGGCATCTTTTTCTGCACATCATTGATTGCTGCAACTTTTTCGGCATCATTCTTGGCTATCTCTGTATAGGTCAATTGATCCAGAATTTCCTTAAGTTCTGCTCTTAAAGCATCTTGCTCTTCCTTTGCTTGACTCAAAAGTGCATCGGCATTCAGATTCACAGACTCGCCTGGGATTGGTATCGTTGCGAACTTTCCTCTAATTTGTCCGAGTGTCTCTTTCGATAAAGCAAGAGCAAATCTACGAATCCATTGTTTGCCGATTGCATTAATATTTTCATACGGGACATTATCAAACGGAAGTGTATTCACGTTGTTAATACCACCGGTTCCCGTATCGTATTCTGAGTTTTCATCCCAACTGTTTGGAATAACAGAGAACTCAACCCACATATATTGTCGATCACTAAATGTTTCTGGCATTGGGAACAACCTAAGCTTATTATCTCTTAGTTCAAAAGAGTAATGAGACAATCTTGTATACAGGTGATCTTCATAAGCCATGGCTTGAAGCTTATTTTGCCAAACTGGAACCAGTTGGAAAAATTAAAAATATGCCAGAAGTAACCAGGGAGGTCCGCATGATGCTGGGAATACCCGGCAATGAAGATCAGGAGAATCCTGAAGAAATAATCCGTCTGGGGGCTAAAGATGTAAGAGACCTTTCCTGGAAAAATTTAATGGATGCCTATACCTGTACGGAATGTGGAAGGTGTACCGTGGAATGCCCGGCGAATCAGACAGGTAAAAAGCTCTCTCCACGAAAAATCATGATGGATACACGGGATCGATTGGAGGAAGTTGCCGAATTTATGGCCAAAAATGGAACGGGTGCTGAAGATGGGAAATTTCTTTTGGGGGATTATATATCAAAAGAAGAAATTTTTGCTTGTACGACATGCAATGCCTGTATTGAGGCCTGTCCCGTATTGATTGATCCGGTATCGATCATTTTACAATTAAGAAGGTATATGTGTATGGAAGAATCAAATGCCCCCGCAGCATGGAATGCTATGTTCTCCAACATTGAAACAAGTTTTTCTCCCTGGAAATTTCCTCCAGCAGAAAGATTTAAATGGGCTGAAGAAGTAAAAAGTGAAAGCAATGGAAAATAAACATCATTATGTAGTCCCCACCATGGCTGAACTGTCACAAAAAGGGATAGAACCGGAGATATTACTGTGGATAGGTTGCGCTGGCTCTTACGACGAACGGTATAAAAAAGTGACCAAAGCTTTTGTTAAATTATTGGATTTAGCCGAAGTATCTTTTGCCGTACTTGGTGAAGAAGAATCTTGCACAGGAGACCCTGCGAGAAGAGCCGGAAATGAATTCCTGTTTCAAATGCAGGCTATGACCAATATTCAGGTGCTCAATGGATATCATGTAAAAAAAATAGTAACCGCTTGCCCACATTGCTACAATACCCTGAAAAATGAGTACCCTGATTTTGGTGGTTCCTACGAAGTGGTTCACCATTCAGAATTTCTGCAGGAACTGATCCGTGAAGGCAGGTTGGAAATAAATGAAAATGATACCCTGAAAGCAACAAGGATCACCTACCATGATAGCTGCTATCTGGGCAGATCAAATAATATCTATGACGCCCCTCGCCAGCTTATTGAATCCTTACAGGCGAATCTTATCGAAATGGAACAACATGGGCACAATGGTTTATGTTGCGGCGCCGGTGGAGCGCAGATGTTTAAGGAACCAGAAAAGGGAATCCAGGACATAAATATCAAGCGCACTGAAGATGCATTAAAAACCAACGCCAACATCATTGCCACTGCCTGCCCATTCTGCATGACAATGCTTTCCGACGGAATTAAAAACAAAGAGCGGGAAGAAGATGTTAACGTTGTGGATATTGTAGAATTAATTGTCAAATCCAAAAATATTTAAGAGAGTTATAATTAATTTTGCTGATTGATCTGATGATGTTCTATATAGAAACCATTGAATTGATTATTAAAACAAAACTTTAATTCGCAACCATGTTGGTCCCATTTAAACAACTAAATCCAGGGAGTAGGATTTGGATATATCAATCCAGTAAAAAACTCAATGAGGAGGAAAAAGTATTTATAACAAATAAAACAGAATCGTTCCTTATCGAATGGACGGCACACGGGCATTCTTTGGAAGCCGCCATGCAGATTTTGTATGATCAGTTTTTGATCATCGGTGTAAATGAAGCAGTGAATGAAGCTAGCGGATGTTCCATCGACAAATCTGTTGGTCATATCCGTCAACTTGAGCGTTCATTGAATATTGACTTGCTGGAGCGATCAAAGGTAGCGATCAGGGATAAAACAGAAGTAAAGCTGGTTGATTTCTCTGAAATTAAACAACTGATTTCGCAAGGATTAATTTCAAAAGAAACTGAAATATTCAATAACGCGATCGTTTCAAAAATGGAATTGGAATACGGTTGGTTGCAGCCGGCAAAAAGTTCCTGGATCAAAAGGTATTTTTAGTTAGAAAAATAGCTGAAATCCAATACTATAAAATCTAAATTTTTGTTTTAAATCCAAATGCAATTCAATTTGAATCGCTAACTTTGGTTCTAGTGAAAATTAAAATTGCAAAAATGCGATTGAGATGAAAAGAAGTATTGCTTATATACTGTTACTCTCCATCATTTATTTAGCTTCTTGTTCTGCCGGGAAAATGGCGATGAAAAAAGGAAACAAAAAGTTCAAATATGGGGAATATGAATTTTCCATTGATTACTACAATAAAGCAATAAAACACAAGTACAACCCCGGAGAGGCTAACTTTAAAATTGGCGAAGCTTATCGCCTGTCCAACCGAATTAAAGAGGCCGAACCATTTTACAAAGCGTCCATCGATAATAATTATGACGAAGAAGAAGTCAATTATTACTATGGATTAGCCTTGAAATCAAATGAAAAATACGATGTGGCCATGCAGGAGCTGGAAAACTACCTGGCCTCAGCTAAAGATGAAAAAATCATTGATCTTGCCCAAATTGAAGTTGACAATCTGATCAAGCTGAATGAGATCGTTGGGAAAGAGAATTATTATCGTGTAAAAAACCTTGACCTGATCAACACCCAGGCAGCTGAATATTCACCGGTTTATCTGGATGGTGAATTATATTTTACATCTTCACGGTTTGGGGGTAAGATCTATAAGGCCACTGGTTCCTCATTCACCAACTTGTATAAAGTAAAAACGCAAGGTGCACGGGTAGATATCGAAACAATTGCTTCCCTGGGTGACGAAATAAATTCTCCCAATACCAACGATGGCTGTATCGCCTTTTCGCCTGATGGACAAACCATGGTCTTTGCCAAAGGAAACAGCGGTAGAAAAAAAGGCGCTGAAGATGTGGATTTATATATTTCCAGATATCGCAGAGGTTCCTGGTCTACACCTACATTGATGCGCGTGAATGATGGAAAAGCCTGGGATTCCACACCGGCATTTTCACGTGATGGCAGAACCTTGTATTTTTCGTCTACAAGAAGAGGATCTATTGGTGGCACTGATCTGTACGCTGCCACCATGAACAGAAGAGGCCGATGGAGTAATGTCAGAAACCTGGGGCCTGTTATAAATACAGCAGGAAATGATATGTTCCCCTACCAGGCCAGTGATGGATCACTTTACTTCTCATCTGACGGGCATCCAGGACTTGGTGGACTTGATATTCTGGTGGCCAAAAGAGAGGAGGGTAAGATGATTGTAGAAAACCTTGGCCCCCCGATCAATTCCAGCAGTGATGATTTTGGTTTGTTCCTCTACACACCTGACAAAGGATTTTTCACTTCCAACAGGGAAGGTGGTGAAGGGGATGATGATATTTATACCTTCATTAACAACGATCCAAATCTTAAAATCATAAATTATTACCTTACCGGGATCACCTATACCATTGATGAGGATGGCACTGAAAAGATTCTTCCAAATACTTCAGTGTTACTTTATGGTGCAAATGTTGAACTGCTTAATGAAGCACTGACTGGGAGAGATGGAAAATTCCTTTTCAGGGTATATCCTGAGGAAGATTATATTTTAATGGGAGAAAAACCAGACTATTTTACTTCAAGAGCCCTATTTTCCACCAAAGGGAAGACTATTCCAAAAGACCAGCTTACACAATTGGAAACAAACAAGGTTTTTGAAACAAAGATCGTATTAGACCAGATTGTTCTTGACAAGGCCATTGTTCTTGAAAATATTTACTACGATTTGGATCGGGCAGAAATCAGACCAGACGCAGCATTGGAATTGGATAAATTGGTAACTGTTCTTAATGACAATCCGGAGATAAAAATAGAACTGAGTTCCCATACAGATAGCCGTCAGACAGCCGCCTACAATGATGACCTCTCAAAAAGGAGGGCACAATCGGCAGTTAATTATATTGTTTCCAAAGGAATTGAAGCTGATCGATTAATCGCTCGAGGCTATGGAGAATCACAGCTATTAATTTCCGATGAAGAGATCAATAAACTACCAACAGAAGAAAGCCGGGAGGCTGCCCATCAAAGAAACAGGAGGACCGAGTTCAAAGTAATTGAATATAATAAAGTTGAAGAGCCTGAAGACGACGAAGAAGAAGTAGAAGAAATCCAGCAACTTCAGGCTGAAGAAAGAATCGAACCGGTTGGAACGGACCTGGAAGATCGAATTGATTGGGACAACTAACAGGTTTTATTATCCTTCAATAAAAAATTGTTTATAATTATCTAATTTTGGCCTCCTTTTGAGGCCATTTTTATTTAATCATTCCCGTTTATGGAAGAGAGATATATGCAAAGAGGCGTTTCTGCCAGCAAAGAAGATGTTCATAATGCAATAAAACATATGGATAAGGGATTGTTCCCGAATGCATTTTGTAAGATAGTGCCTGACCTGCTAGGAGGAGATGATAACTATTGCAATATTATGCATGCGGATGGAGCAGGCACAAAATCATCCCTGGCATATATCTATTGGAAGGAAACAGGTGACCTCTCAGTTTGGAAGGGTATTGCCCAGGATGCCATAATTATGAATGTTGATGATCTGGCGTGCGTAGGTGCGCTGGACAATATACTTTACTCTTCGACTATTGGCCGCAACCAAAAAGTGATCCCCGGAGAGGTGATCGCTGAAATCATCAATGGAGCTGAGGAGGTTTTGCAAATGCTCAGAGACAATGGAGTGAATATCTTAAGTACAGGAGGAGAAACAGCAGATGTCGGAGACATTGTTCGAACAATTATTGTAGACAGCACCGTAACAGCTCGATTAATGAAAGAAAATGTTTATACCAATGATAGTATTGTGCCTGGAGATGTAATTGTAGGCTTGGCGTCATTTGGACAGGCAACGTATGAATCTGAGTATAATGGGGGAATGGGGAGTAATGGACTTACATCTGCCCGTCATGATGTTTTTTCAAATACTTATGCAGCTAAATACCCGGAAAGTTATGAGCCTTCTATCCCAAAAGATCTTGTATACTCCGGAAGGTATTTGCTGACAGATAGGATACCTGGCGTCACATTAGACATGGGAAAGCTCGTGCTTTCTCCAACAAGGACCTATGCCCCTGTAATAAAAAAACTAATTGAAGAAATTGGCAGAAACATTCATGGGATGATCCATTGCAGTGGAGGTGCTCAAACGAAAATCCTCCATTTTGTAAAGAACCTTCATATCATTAAAAACAATTTATTTGACATCCCGCCACTTTTTAAGATCATTCAGGAAGAAAGCGGTACCGACTGGAAAGAAATGTACAAAGTATTCAATATGGGTCATCGAATGGAAATTTATTTGCCTGAAAAACATGCTGAAATTCTTATCCGAATTTCAAAATCATTTGGTATTGACGCCCGGATAATTGGAAATGTTGAAGCTTCTGATAAAGGTAAAAAATTGACAATATCGGGAAAATACGGGACGTTCAATTACGTTTAATTATTTCCGTTGATCTTGGAATTAATCATTTCCAGAATTGCAGTAGATCCATAACCGTCATAGGCATTGTAAAAACCTGAAAGTATTTTATGAGCTATATGACCGAGGATAAGCTCATCATCTGATTTGCCTTCCTTGCCTATCCAAAATACGCGGTCCTTATGCTTTTTCATATCCTCAACATAAGCTTTGGCCTGAACATATTGTTCATCTGTATAACTCATTTTAAAAGTAGTTTCTACTGTATGCACGCCCATTGGTTCACTATATTTTTTCCCTATTAGAGCTAAAATAAAAATTTTCAATTAAAAAATGAACACCCACAAAAAGATTACTTTTTATTACTATTCCTGATTGTTTTCAGGGTCAAAAAAAAGCCTTTCCAAATAGTCATATTTGAAAAGGCCTTACAATAGAATGATTTAGTTGATAAACCTGTGAAGATTTATATCCAACTATAAACTCCTGCTATTAGCTTGATCCTTTAGGTCCGTATTTTGATTTTCCCAAATCGATTACTGTAGGAGTAGCTATAAAAATAGATGAATAAGTACCCACGATAATTCCAATAAACAATGCAAATGAGAAACCTCTTAAAACTTCCCCTCCAAAAATTAATAGTATAAATACTACGATCAGTGTGGTAAGTGAGGTAATCATGGTTCTGTTCATTGTTGTGTTTATTGACAAATTGAAGGTGTCAATTGCCCGCTCATGAGGTCTGATAGCCAAATTCTCCCTGATGCGATCAAATACCACCACGGTATCATTGATGGAATAACCAATAATTGTCAAAACCGCGGCAATAAATACCTGATCTACTTCGAACGACTTTCCAAATAAACGTGCTATGGCAAATGCTGCAATGACAAAAAGTGTATCATGAATCAACGCGACGATAGCTCCAAGGCTAAACTGCCACTTTTTAAATCTGATCAAAATGTAGATGAAAATAGCGACTATAGAGAATAACATAGCTTCCATGGATGCCATTTTTATATCATCTGCAATAGTAGCTCCAACCTTCGAGGATCCCCCAATACTAAAGTGCTGGTCATCAACTTTGCCTGCATCTTCAATAAAGGTTTGACCAGTGGCTTCAGAGATACCAGTAATCAAGGCCTTTTCCACTGTTTCATCAGCTTCAGTTGATTCATCGTTAATCAGGTAGCTGGTGGTCACCTTAACAATGTTGTTAGACCCATACCATTTTACTTCAGTTCCCGCATCCTGGAAATCATCAGTAAGAGCTACTTTTAGATCTGAAGCTACAACCGGATTTTTAAATTCAACTATATAAGAACGTCCTCCGGTGAAATCCACTCCGTAATTTAATCCCCCTTCGAAGATTACCAACACCAATCCAAAAACGATAATAGATCCTGAAATGAGGTATGCAATTCTTCTTTTTGAAAGGAAATCAAGATTAAGGCCTGTAAGAAGATTTTTTGATAGTGGAGTGTCAAATGAAATCTTACTCTTGTCCCCTTTCTTGGTTAACCAGGTAACAATTACTCTTGTGATAAACACGGCTGAAAAGAAGGAACAGGCAATACCTATCATTAGTGTGGTTGCAAATCCTTTTACTGGTCCCTGACCGAGCACAAAGAGAATAATACCAATAATAAAAGTTGTAACGTTTGCATCAATAATCGAACTATATGCTTTGCTATAACCAGTAGAAATAGCATTGAGTAAGGCTGATCCATTTCTTAATTCTTCCCTGATCCGTTCAAAGATCAACACGTTGGCGTCAATTGCCATACCAATTGTCAACACGATACCTGCAATACCAGGTAAGGTTAGCGCTGCATTTAATTGCGCCAGAATCCCAAGAATAAAGAAGATATTAAACAATAGGGCTACATTAGCGATAAGACCTCCCTTTGAATAATAAACCACCATGAAAAGGACCACAATTATAAGCCCTGCAACAATTGAGATTATGCCCTGACCCTGCGCTTCTTTACCTAAAGTCGGACCAATCACAGCTTCTTCAACAATTCTGGTCCTTGCAGGCAATGCACCGGCCTTCAATACATTAGCTAAATCCTGAGCTTCCTCCAACGTGAAATTTCCTGTAATAATTGATTGTCCATTTGGAATTTCACTATTGACTGTGGGAGCAGATTGTACATAATCATCAAGCGCAATAGCAATTCTCCTGCCTATATTTTCACCAGTGATTCTTTTCCATGCTCTGGAACCGGTACTATTCATTGACATCGATACGGCAGGTGCTGTGCGTTCATCATATGATTGCCGGGCATCGGTAACCACTTCCCCGGTCAACAGCGCATTGCCGCCTCTTCCGACACGCACTGCATATAAGGGTAGCACTTCCTCTCCATCATCAAGCGTGATCGGATGTACATCCCACAGGAATTTAACAGTCGGAGGTACTAATCCCTTAAGATCGCCACTCTGCATCCGACTTATGATCCTGTTAATTTTTGTTGTGTCCTTTAAATTTACTAAACCCTGTGGGTACCTGATCATAGTAAAGAACTCAGAAATTTGAGTATTTGCCAAAGAGTCCAACGCAGTGGTATCTGATTCAATTTGGCTAGCAAGATCCGTTGTTGTAGTATCTCCCTCATTTCCTGATAATAGTGAAGATAAATCATCCTGTTGGGTGGATTGAGTGCCTTCTTCAGCAGAACCTGAGGTAATTGAGGAAGCATTCAATTGCTCCTCTTCGACAAGCTTCCTGTTTACTGCTGCAAGTGGGCCTGCTAAATCTTCATCATAAAAGTTCAGTACTTCCCAGAATTCCAGCTTTGCTACGCCCTGTAAGAGCTTTCTTACTCGTTCTCTATTTTCAACACCCGGTAATTCAATCTGAATTCTTCCGGTTCCCGGCAATTGCTGAATGTTCGGTTGTGAGGTACCAAAACGATCGACCCTTGTCCTTAAAATGTTAAAAGACCGATCTATGGCCTGCCTGACCTCTTCTTTGATAAGATTAATAATTTCCGAATCTGAGGATTGAAAGCTAATGCCTTTATCTCTGTTCGCTGCATTGGCAAAAATCGGTGCCAGATTCCCATTAGGACTTATTTCATCGAATGCCTGCTGAAACAAATCAACAAAATCTTCCTGACTGTCTCGCTGTAATTCTTCAGCACGATCCAACGCTTGTAGGAAATCAGGATCATCATTGTTACCGCTTAATCCTTTTATGATATCTACCGGGGAAACTTCCAGTGTAACATGCATTCCACCCTGAAGGTCTAGTCCCAGGCCAAGTTCGGTTTCTTTAATCTGCTTATAGGAATACTCTATTCCCAACAAGTTATATACTGGTTCATTCCACACGGAATCCAGATACGATTGTTTTTTTGCAAAATCAACATTTCCATTTTCATCTATTGCATATTCATTTGCATCACGTTGTACGCTACTGGAAACAAATGTAAATGACAAATAGTACAAACAAAGTAACGTTACAATGATTGTCAGAAAGACAATTATACCTTGATTTTTCATAATTATTTATCGATTTAAAACTTAAAAATTTCTTTACTAAACGTTTGATTGTGTATTTGGCGGACGATGGAGAATGATTAAGGAGCGTTTGGAGAAATGATCAGCCTAAATAAAGTCCTATAATATTTTATAAAGTTTAGTGCAGTATCAATGACAGAATGTGCCTTTGTTTCATTGATTTCCGGTAGGTTAAATTCAAAAACAAAGTCAGAATGAAAAATAAGGTGGGAAACCTGAATAACCGAATTAAAAATATCAATTGATAAGGAGGCTTGCTCTGGAAGAGCTTCGTTACTTTTATTAGATACATCAGTCTGTATCTTTGCTTTGGATTCGAGCATATTGTTTGCGTGCTTTCCCCCCGAAGCAAGGATAAACACAAAAACAGCCAGAGTTAGCAATACCGATTTCCTAATTGTATTCATATAACGATTTGGGCGAGCAAAGGTATAAATTATTCGTTGAATATCAAGTGCTTGACAAGCTATTTCGATGACAAGTAATCCCGGATAAAACCAGTAAGAACCTCTAAGCCCTTTTTAAAATCAGTATTGTTTGGAATGATCAGGTCTACCTCGTGTTTAAGCGGCTTCACAAACCTGTCATAAAAAGGCGCTACATGATGTTCATACCGATACAGTACATCATCGAGATCATATCCCCTTTCTTTTGCATCCCGAATGATCCGACGTTTCAATTTGATGAGATCTTTTGCTTCGACAAAAACACTGAGGTCAATCAATGCTTTTATTTTTTCCCAATAAAAAACCAAGATCCCTTCAAGTATCAGGACCGGAGCAGGTTTAAACACTAATTTTCTTGGCACTACATCAGGATTATTATACGTATACTCGGTAATCCTTACTTCTTTTCCCTGTTTAAGTGCTAAAATATCCTGATAAAAATGTTCAGCATCTATAGATTCCGGAAGATCAAAATTTTTTATCCCATGTTCATCAGTAGGCTGTTCCTCCCTTTTTCTATAATAATTATCCTGTGTAACCAGGCAAACCTGGCTTTCAGAAAAACTCTTGAGAAGTTCCTGCACAAAAAGCGTTTTACCAGATCCACTGCCCCCAGTTACACCAATGATTAAGGGATTGACCATTAAATATTTTGGTTTTGAATAAAATCCACCAACCTTTCTATGGCGATCGATCGATGGCTAATTTTATTTTTCTCTTCCAAATCTAATTCAGCAAAAGTTTTTTGCCAACCATCCGGAATGAAAATCGGATCGTATCCGAATCCATTTGTGCCGTATTTTTTTTCTGTGATGGTTCCGCGGACCTCTCCATGAAATTGGTGGATTTCCCCTTGGTAGATTAGGGTAATTACCGTAACGAACTTTGCTTTTCTATTTTGTATGCCTGTCAACTTTTTAAGCAGCAATTCAATATTGTCATTGCTGTTCTTTGCAGGTCCTGCAAATCTGGCGGAATTGACTCCCGGTTCGCCTTTCAGTGCTTCTACCAATAAGCCGGTATCGTCAGCAAAACAGTTTATCCGATATCTGACATGGATAAATTGAGCTTTTTCCAGAGAGTTACCTTCCAGTGTACTTTGCGTTTCCGGTAATTCATCATCATGCCCTAAATCAGAAAGGCTTATGATATCATAAGCCTCTCCAAGTTTATTTTTTATCTCAATGAGTTTGTTTTTATTGTTTGTCGCAAAACAAATCTTCATCGAAAACCTATTGATTCTTAGAAATACCTAACATTTTTATTCCAAAAACAAGTATGGAATTTGCCGGAATATTCTCCCGTGCTTGATCTCCATAGCCGTATATTGATGGAACAAATATAGTTGCCGAATCATTCTCATGTAATTGTCTTATCCCCATTTCAAAACCGGGAACCGTCTGTCCGTTCCCAATTATAAAATTAAATGGAATGCCCGTATTAAATGATGATTGAATAACCGTACCATCCAATAATTCTAGCTGATAATGTAAATTTACATTATCCCCAACTTCAGGAATTACCGTATTCCCCGACGTATGAATTACGGTTCTTGTCCCATAATCAGGTTCAATATTAGCAACCATATTGTTATCCAGAATATATTGATCGATTAAAGCATATTCATCATCAAGGGATTTTATCTCCTCGAATTTGATGGTGTACACGAGAATGCTGTTTGGAGGCACATTCTGGTAAGCATTATTCCTGAATCCATGATAGGATGGAGAATAAATTGTAATGGAATCTCCTTCATGCATTTTTAATAGCGCTATAAGCAATGCATCAGTAACAGTGGCCGTATAGGTACTGGCGTTGCCTAGAATAATAGATAGTGGATTTCCATTAAAATTATTTGCTAATTCAAAACCATCGAGTGTTGATGCTTTATAATGAACATCTACCTCAGCACCAGTTACAGTTTTATACCCATCCCCTTGTACATGAAATTCATAAAATATTCCCGACATTGAATCCAGTTCGGCATCAATACTATTTGTTTCTACATAAGTGAAAATAGTTTGTATGTCTTCATAAAAATACTTGTTAGCATCATAAATATCCGCATCGTTTTTAAAACATCCCTGCAGAGAAATCATTCCAACAAGAAATACCGCCAAATACCAACTTCCTTTTTTAAATTTAACCATCCACATAACCTGATTTATTTACTATTATTCTATACCAATAAGCTCTACGTCAAACTTCAAAATGCTATTTGGTCCAATTACTTCACTTCTTGCCTGATCTCCATAGGCCAATGGCGATGGAACATATAAGGTCCCTTTTCCTCCTGGTTTTAATAATGCAATGCCCTCATCCCATCCTATGATCACTTGCCGCATTCCAATTTGGAATTTAAACGGATCTCCACGGTCTAAGGAAGAATCGAATTTTGTGCCATCTAATAATGTGCCGGTATAATGCACGACAACATTATCTCCTTCTTTTGGATAATCTCCCGCACCCTCTACATCGATCACATAACGCAATCCGGATTCGGTCGATTCTGCTTCGATATTATTTTCAGCCAAATATGCATCGATTACTTCAGCATCCGCATTTATTTGTTCAGCATTTGCTGCCAAATATTCTGCTTCCATTTCTTTTCTTTTAGCTAATGCTTCAGTTTGCATTTCTTCCTCAGTTCTAATTTTTCCAGCACCAATACAAAAAGTGATAAAACCTTCCGGATCCAGTGAAGGTGGAACAGCTGCCCTAAAAGACTCATCAAAAAGCGTTTTGGTTGGAATCTTAATTAAAATAGAGTCTCCTTCCTTGATCATTTTAAACGACTTGTACAATGGTCCCATATTATCCCATTGCACATCATTGCACTGGATTAAAGCCGGTTGATCTGATGTAGACTGAAAAAGAATTGAATCCTTTTCATTCTTATACATCATGTTATAGGTCACTATTTCACCTTCTTCTGGTGTTTTCCCATCCCCCTTTTTTATGTATTTATACTGATAACCATCTTCCGAAGTCATAAATTCTTCTGACTGACACCCTAAACTTGATCCTACAACCACTATGGCTATAAGCACATTTACTAATTTAAATTTCATATCAATTTGTTTCTTTAAAATTTTTATTCAATTCCTTTTTATAGGTCTTTACAATTCGTTCAAATTTTTTAACCGTTTCTTCCAAACTCAAATCAGATTTCCCTCCTGCAGCATTGGGATGTCCGCCACCATCAAAATGGTCCCTGGCAAAATCATTTACAGAAAAATCTCCTTTGGATCGCAACGAAATTCTGATCGTATCAGGTCTTTCTATAATCACAGCAGAAAAAACAACTCCCTTTAACGAAAGCGCATAATTTACAAGACCTTCCGTATCACCAGTTTTAGATTTGAATTTTTTCAAGTCATCAGCACTGATCCAGAAATACGCCGTGCGCAGATTATTTATAACTTTTAACTTCTTACTTAAGGCGTAACCGGTGAATTTTAGCCTATCCAATGAGTTATTATCATAAATGTACCTGCCCACTTTGGCAATATCTGCCCCAAGTTCAATTAGATCCGCGGTTACCAGATGTACATTTCTTGTTGTATTCGGATGCTTAAACTGACCAGTATCTGTCATAATTCCGGCATATAAACACTCTGCAATACTTTCATCTATGTATTGCCTGTCTTTTAGTTTTATGAACATTTCATAGACCAATTCTGCCGTTGCTGCCGCTTCAGTACTCCAGAATTCATACTCTGCAAACCGCTCAGGTTCCAGGTGATGGTCGACCAATACCTTTACAGAGGAAGATTCCCGAACCATTTCACCTAAATTATTTATGCGATCAAGGCAATTGAAATCCATACAAAAGACCATATCTGCTTCAGCAATGAGTTTTTCAGACTTTTTCTCATACCCGGCCTCATAATTAATCACTTCTGCCTGTCCTTCCATCCAATTAAGAAAATCCGGATAATCTGAAGGTGAGATCACATGAACCTGATGTCCTTTCTTCTTTAAATAGCTCGCCAAGCCCAAAGAAGAACCCAGTGCATCGGCATCTGGCTTGTAATGCGTTGTTATGACTACCTTTTTAGGAGCATCAATTAACTCCTTAAACGATTCTATTTGCTGCATATAATAAGCCCACAGACGAGCTGAAATAAAACAAGTTGCAAAACTGCGAATAAAAAAAGTAAAAACAAAAGCTGTTTCTCCTACTGATGCATCAATTAATTGCCACAACTGTTTATCATTCTGGCTTATTCTTCTATTTTTGCATCCTTTTAACAAATTCAACTAAATATGGCTACAAATAGAACTTTCACCATGATTAAACCAGATGCGGTTGCAGAAGGTCATAGTGGTGCAATACTTAAAATGATCGAAGAAGCTGGCTTCAGGCTTACTGCAATAAAAATGGTAAAGCTCACCAAGGATCGGGCAGGGCAGTTTTATGCAGTACACAAAGAAAGGCCTTTCTATGACAGCTTATGTAATTATATGTCCTCTGGTCATATTATAGCAGCAATCCTCGAAAAAGAAAATGCTGTTTCTGATTTCAGGACGCTGATAGGGGCAACCAATCCCGCGGAGGCTGCAGAGGGTACTATCAGGAAATTATATGCCAAATCCATGGAATCCAATGCGGTTCACGGATCAGATTCAGATGAAAATGCGGAAATTGAAGGGAATTTCTTTTTTTCGAATATCGAAAAGTTTTGATGAGCATTCCGGCAATTGGTGTATCTCCTTTCAAGGCAGGAGAACATACTAGTTGCCGGAGCTAATTTTTTTTCCATGAAAAAATACCCTGCTTATCCATCTGGGCAAAAATAGCGCCCCAAGCAATAAATATGGATAATAGGTAAATAATCGCCACAGCACATTTACAATTATCGTATAATCACCCAGGTATATCTCGAAAAATGCCGGGAAAATCGCTTCAGCTGTCCCACTGCTTCCTGGTGTTGGGGAAATTAGCATGACCACCCAGAGAATAATCTGTTTGCCAAAAATGAGCACATGTTCATCAATAGAAATTTTGATAAATGCTGCCATTAAAAAATTAAGCAGGAGATACCTGGAGGACCAAATAAAAATAGTTGATAATGAAAGGTAAATCCAGAATTTTTTGCCCATCCCCTTTAATTGGTCCGAAGCAAGGATCATCTCCGTACCTCTTTTATAGGCTGCATATCTCCACTTTCTTAAAAAAGAAATTGATGTGATTTTTATCAATATCCATTTGAACAATCGAGGATTAATGAGCAGGGCAAAAGCCATGATGAAGGTATACAGGGCGATTAATCCATAACTTAAAAAAAATAAGGCCCCTAAGCTATTTTCAAGTAAGTCGGATGATCCTGAACTTACAGGAAAGATATTCTCTATTCCAAGGAACAAGGTGATGGGTGCTGCCAGGACAAAGAACAGATTATCAAAAATAGCCGTAAGCAAAACAAATCCTAATGCTTTCCCCGGTTTAATACCCTCTTTCCATAGAATAAAAACTGCAACTGCCGTGCCTCCAACTACTGATGGAGTCACAGCTGATGCGAATTCCCATAAAATGATAACATAAAGGCTGTGTTTCCAGGTAAGCTGTTCTTTTGTTATACTTCTGATCCTGATGATATAACCGGCAAAACGGGAGAAAAAAACCAAAACTGCTAAAAATATGGGTGTGAATCTGGCATCAAAGATCAATTTCAATTTGTCAGTGCTCATCTCAGGATCACTGGCAAACAAGTAAACCACTATTCCAAGACCTAGTACAATAGGAACCCAAACCTTTCGGGGGTTTAGGGTTTTCAGGATTTTTTTAGTATCCAGATCCATTTAATCAACCAGTTCTTTTTCCAGCCGCTCGATCCAGAAATTATTATAACCTTCTCCGATGCTTATGGTGATCTGGTTTAACTGGAGTAATTCAAGAATGGCCAGGAAATTATAGATCACAGCAATCCTTTCATGGTTATACTCAATAATTTGGGTGAAGGACAACTTCCTTTTTTCATGAACCTTATTGAGGATAAAATCCTTTTGCTCTTCAATGGTAAATGGGTATTGTACTACCTGGTGTACTGGCTTTTCAGATTCAATTTTATACCTCAGTAATACCCGCTGGTACACTTTCAATAATTTATATAAATCAAGGTCCTGAAGCTCACTCTCTACATTTACCGTTTCCGAAAGTTTTTTGAGCTCTTTCAAAACGTTACCCCGTTTTTGTTTTTGCAACATATCAGATTCCATAGATGCGAGTTCCTGCAAAACGGATTTATATTTTTTGTACTCCAAAAGGTGCTTAACTAATTCTTCCCGCGGATCAATTTCATTTCCTTCTTCATCCAACTGTGGCCTGGGTAAAAGCATTTTTGCTTTTATTCTCATGAGTTTTGCAGCCACTAAAATAAACTCGCTGGCAACTTCAATATTCATTTTTTCCAGCTCTTTAAGATATTCAAGAAAATTATTGGTAATCTGTGAAATAGGAATATCATAGATATCCAATTCATCCCTTTCAATAAAAAAAAGGAGAAGGTCAAAAGGACCTTCAAATAGAGGTATTTTAACTTCGAAACTCAATTATGGACGTTTATGATGTGGATCTTTAAAATCAATTTTTTGTGGTTTCAGAGATCAAAGATATTTATATTAAAATGATAAATAGAAGCATTCCCGAAAAAATAATGTAATTTTGCGCCACTATTAATTTTAACTGGTTGAACCAATGTTGGCACATCTAAACATTTCTAAGTGTTTAAATGTTAAAACCAAAAGTTAAACAAAAAGAATATGCTAATTCAACCTGGCAATACCCTGGCAAAGATCGAATCCCCTCAGGATATCAAAAAACTTGACCAACCCCAGCTTATAGAGCTTTGCAATGATTTAAGACAATTTATTGTAGACAATGTTTCCGTTTATGGGGGACATTTTGGAGCCAGCCTGGGTGTCGTTGAGCTCACAGTTGCATTGCATTATGTATTTAATACGCCTTATGATCAATTGGTATGGGACGTGGGGCATCAGGCATATGGACATAAAATATTAACCGGCAGAAAAAACCAATTTCATACCAATAGAACTTACAAGGGTATTTCAGGTTTTCCAAAAAGGTCTGAGAGCGTTTATGATACATTTGGAGTAGGTCACTCTTCGACATCGATATCTGCAGGATTGGGAATGGCCATCGCATCAACTTATAAAAATGAAAAAGATCGTCAGCACATAGCCGTAATCGGAGATGGTGCTATGACGGGAGGTCTTGCATTTGAAGCTATGAATCATGCTGGTGTTTCTAACACCAACCTGTTAATCATACTCAATGATAATTGCATGTCAATTGATCCTAATGTTGGAGCATTAAAGGATTATTTAACAGATATCACAACATCTCATACTTACAATAGAATTAAGAATGATGTATGGAAGGTATTGGGCAAAATGAGCAAATTCGGTAAAAGTGCCCAGGAAATTGCTTCCAAACTTGAAAGTAGTCTGAAATCCCTGATACTTCATCAAAGTAACCTGTTTGAATCTCTGAATTTGAGATATTTTGGCCCTGTTGACGGACATGACGTAGACCATCTTGTACACGTATTAAACGATCTCAAAGACATCCCGGGCCCAAAGATACTGCATTGTATTACAACAAAAGGAAAGGGTTTTGCTTTAGCTGAAAAAGATCAGACCAAGTGGCATGCTCCGGGAAAATTTGATAAGCTAACTGGAGTAATCAGAAAAATAGAAAATGAAGCTCCTCAGCCACCAAAATACCAGCAAGTATTTGGAGAAACTCTTCTTGAATTAGCAAAGCAAAATGATAAGATCATGGGAATTACTCCTGCCATGCCATCAGGATCTTCCGTGAATATCATGATGAAAGAGATGCCCGATCGAGCTTTTGATGTTGGCATTGCCGAACAACATGCTGTCACCTTTTCAGCAGGTCTGGCGACACAGGGGATGATTCCATTTTGCAATATCTATTCCACATTTATGCAGCGGGCTTATGACCAGGTAATCCATGACGTTGCCATTCAAAAATTAAATGTAGTTTTCTGTCTTGATCGCGCCGGTCTTGTTGGAGCAGATGGCCCCACACATCACGGAGCATACGATATTTCGTATATGAGATGTATACCTAATCTGGTAATAGCAGCGCCAATGAACGAATTGGAATTGCGAAACCTGATGTACACTGCTCAACTCCCGGAACAGGGGCCTTTTGTAATCAGGTATCCAAGAGGAAAAGGAGTTATGGTCAATTGGAGAACACCATTTGAACAACTGGAAATTGGCAAAGGGAGAAAAATCACGGATGGTGAGGATGTTGCAATTTTAACTATCGGGCATATTGGTAATTATGCAGTAGCTGCATGTGATGAATTAAAAGAATCAGAAATTTACCCTGCACATTACGATATTCGTTTTGTCAAACCGCTCGATAAAGAACTGCTTCACGAAGTATTTACTAAATTTAATAAAATCATCACGGTAGAAGATGGCTGTTTGCCCGGAGGATTTGGATCTTCAATTATTGAATTTATGACTGATCATGGATATTCAGCACAAATCATGCGATTAGGTATTCCTGATAAAATAATTGAGCATGGAGATCCCGAACAATTGCATAAAGAATGCGGATACGATATTGAAAGCATTAAAAACGCAGTAATCAAGTTACTGGAACCTGCCCTGACCAAACTCTAACATGCATTCATTATTTTATTATGAAGCTGGTAAGGGATTCCCTGTGGTTTTCATTCATGGATTTTGTGAATCGGGCTCATTATGGAAATCACTGAGTGAAAGCATATCTGATGAATTTCGAATCATTTGCCCTGATCTTCCCGGTTTTGGTAAAAGTCTGTTGCCTCCGAATAATTTCTCCCTGGAGGATATTGGTGATACGCTAGTATCATGGCTCAGGGAGTGTGGTATTGAACAATGTAATGTGATAGGACATTCTCTAGGCGGATATATTTCTTTGGAAATTCTTCGAAAACATCCTGATTTTGCGAAAGGAATTGGATTACTTAATTCATCCGCCTTCAGCGATCCCCCTGATAAAAAAGAAAACAGGAATAAGTTGATTGAGTTTATAAATGCCCATGGTGTTGAGCCATTTTTGAAAACATTCGTCCCATCGTTGTTCTATCCGAAAACTATTGAAAAACATAGAAAAACAATAGATCAGATCACTGAAGAAGGTCTTTCTATTCGGCCGGAATCTGTCATGGAGTATGCGGCTGCTATGCGGGACCGTGAAGATAGTGTGGATTTACTGAAAAAGAACCATAACCGAATTCTACTTATTGCCGGAGAATTTGACCAGAATGTGCCGCTGGTAAAATCTAAAGAAATGGCTGGGATACTTGACAGAGAAAATTCATATATTATCCCGGATAGCGCGCATATGAGTGTTTTCGAACAAAGCGAGCTCTGTTACGATGCGATTCGAAAATTCGTTAGGAAATTTATTTGATTAGGTTAAATATCTCTCCAGGGTACGCAATAAATCCATTTTAGACATTACCCCAGCCTGTCTCCATAAAATATTGCCGCTCCTGAAGAGGATGAGTGTGGGTACTCCACGGATTCCATATTTCATTGATGCATGCTGGTTTTTATCTACATTAACTTTGATTACCTTTATGCGCCCATGAAGAATTGAAGATACCTCCTGAACTATTGGTGAGAGTGTTTTACATGGAGCACACCAATCCGCATAAAAATCAACCAAAACCGGCAACTGAGAGTTTTTTATCAGGTCGGAGAATGTTTTTTTCTTGGACATTTTCTATCAAATTGTGCAACAGTAAAATTTTTTTGGAGACGAATTTAATTAAAAACAGGAAAAGAAAGATGAGAACATATTTAATAATTGCTGTTTTATTTGCCTTCACCTTTCAGATTGGCTTTTGCCAGGAATATGAGAAACTTACACTTGAGGATATTTATAAAAACAACATTTTCAACCTCAATTCTGTGCGTGGTTTGCAGTGGATGAAAGATGGAAGCTATTACACATCCTTAGTACGAAATAATGAAACTACATATCAGGACATATTAAAATATTCAACGGCCTCAGGAGAAATAGTGGATACTGTAATTAGTGGTGCCCAATTAATTATAGCCAATGAAAATAAAGCAATATCCATAGGTTCTTATCAATTCGATGAGGATGAATCAAAACTTTTAATTTCAACCGATATTACAAGAATTTACAGAAGATCTACAAAATCGATTAATTATATATATGATCTGGGGACGAAAGAATTGGAACTGCTGACCGACGGAGATAAACAATCCTATGCGACATTTTCTCCCGATGGATCAAAAGTGGGTTTTGTCCGGGATAACAATTTGTACATTAAAAACCTCACTACTAAAGAGTTGATTGCCGTCACCAATGACGGCAAAAAAAATGAGATCATTAATGGACTGGCGGATTGGGTATATGAGGAGGAACTTTCCTTGTCTAAGTCATTTTTCTGGTCACCTGATGGTGGAAAAATCGCTTATTTAAAATTTGATGAGTCTGAGGTACCGATGTACAATATGCAAAAGTGGAATGGGCTTTATCCGGAAGATTATAGGTTTAAATACCCAAAAGCGGGAGAAAAGAATTCAATTGTATCCGTGCATATCTATGATCTGAAGACAAAAAATACGATTGAAATATCAGTCGGTGAGGGCCCGGATCACTATATCGCAAGACTTCACTGGCTTCCTATCGGATCAACATTATCCATAATAAGATTGAACAGGTTGCAAAATCAACTTGATATTTTTCATGCCAACCTAGTCTCAGGGGAGACAGCATTAATTTATTCTGAGCAATCCGATACGTATATTGATATAGATCAGGTAGATGATCTAACTTATTTGTCTGATGGAACATCATTTATCCTGTCCAGTGAAAAATCCGGCTTCAAGCATCTTTATCAATATAGTATAGATGGGAAATTCCTCAGGCAGATTACAAAAGGAGATTGGTGTGTAATTGATTTCGAAGGGATTGATGAACGTAAAAACATGCTTTACTATACTTCCACTCAGGTTTCTCCCTTAGAAAGACACATTTACAGCACAGATATTAAGGGAAAATTCCACAAAAAATTAACTTCAGAACCTGGTACGCATAGCCCAAATTTTAGTCCGGATCATAAATATTTTATCGATACATATAGTTCAGTATATACTCCCTATACGACAACATTATATGATGCCAAAGGAAAAAAAGTTAAGGTTTTGGCAGAAAACATTGATTTTTCCCAAAAAGCTGAAAAGTATGGATTCGCCCAAACAGAATTCTTTTCCATTGGACTTGATAACGGCGATTCATTGAATGCCTATATTATGAAACCTGTGGATTTTGACAAAAACAAAAAATATCCGGTGTTAATGTATGTTTATGGAGGACCAGGTTCCCAAAATGTAATGAATCGATGGAACAGTAATTTGTGGCACCATTATCTCACGCAGCAGGGATATTTGGTGGCCTGCGTTGACAATCGAGGTACCGGAGGAAAAGGCCGGGATTTTCAGCACGTCACCTATAAACAATTGGGCAAATATGAATCCGAGGATCAAATTGCCAGTGCAAAATACCTGGCTAAACTTCCTTTCGTGGATAATAACCGGATTGGGATTTGGGGATGGAGTTATGGAGGTTATATGTCTTCCTTGTCGTTATTATTAGGAAATGAACTATTCAAAGCT
>Ga0209536_100004647_pt1 | contig 21656 bp, 20 predicted proteins | sample DeeMarSeWOR28_12_FD_187461 | JGI IMG/M metagenome (GOLD analysis project Ga0209536, IMG submission 187461) | Marine sediment microbial communities from White Oak River estuary, North Carolina - WOR-2-8_12 (SPAdes) (version 2) | ecosystem: Environmental > Aquatic > Marine > Intertidal zone >... | reverse complement strand
GGCTCGAGGTCCGATAAGATTGCTTTCGTCGATCGCCAGAAATCGTTATTGGAGGCTTGCTATCGCGGCGAAATCCTGGAGGATTTGTGCGCTGAAGAATGGATGCTGGTAGATTTAGTCCGCAGCGATACGGAAAAGAACAGCGGATTGCAATCGTATTTACGCAATATGATGGCGGTCATGGTTTTCGATGTCGAGCGGCGTGGACAAGTCATCTCTCAGGCGGAACTCTCTGGGTACTCGCGCGCGCTGGCGGTGGCTGTCACCGAGGCCATGTACCATTTCATAGGCCACGATCACTCCTCACCAAACCACGAAGCACGCTACTTGGCCGTGACCGCTGCGCACATCACCCATATGCTGCGCGATGCGCTTGAAGATGCCGAGGTTGGATATTTCAACGTGCCACGCGAGTATCTCAAAGCGCGTGGAATTTCACCACTCGATGTCGAGAGCCGGGCCTATCGCGAATGGGTTTGTGGAAGGGTAAAACTGGCACGCATGTACTTCAAAACTGGACGGGAAGCGACAGCCCAGGTCAGGAATCTGCGCTGTCGCCTGGCAGGATATGCCTACACAGCGCGCTTTGAATGGATGTTACGCGCAATCGAACGTGATAGTTATTGCCTGCGTTCCGAATATCCCGCACGAAAGAGCCTGTGGGCAGGCGTGTGGATAGGCTGGTCAACCCTGGTATCCGTGTTCGCTTCACTCAGAATAATGTTCAAACCCCGCATCCTGATCGCACAACCTGTTCGAGTAAAAATCAATGAAAACTAAACACGTAATCGTCATTGGCGCTGGCATCGGCGGAATAACCGCCGCCATTCATCTGGCAAAACAAGGATTGCACGTTACCGTGCTTGAAAAAAATGCCCGTCCTGGCGGGCGCTGTGACCGCATCAGCCGCGAAGGACATCATTTTGATACCGGCCCTACCCTGCTGGTGATGCCCCTGCTATATGAATCAGAATTCGCTGCATTGGGTACATCCATGCACGAGATGCTGGACTTGCAGCGTGTCGACCCGACCTATCATCTGGTCTTTGATGACGGTAAGCAACTGGCGCTCACGTCAGATATGAAAACTCTCCAAGAACAACTGGAAAAATTCGAACCCGGAAGTTTCCAGGGCTTGCTGCGTTACATGAACGAAGGCCACCGTCACTATCACCTGGGCATCGAGAAATTGGTTCATCCCGATTTTCGCAAGGCATCTGATTTTTTCAAAATTGGAAATCTGCCCCTGCTCCATCAGGTGAAACCCTTGAAAAAGCATTACGCCAACATGTCGAACTACTTCGACGATCCGCGTTTGAAGGCAGCCTTTACTTTCCAAGATGTATACATGGGGCTGAGTCCCTTTGAAGCGCCTGCCACCTTCTCGATGATGCCCTATACCGAATTGGCGCATGGCGTCTGGTATCCAAAAACTGGCATGTATCAGGTGATTGAAGCGCTTGTTTCCCTGGCGCAGGAGGCCGGGGTGGAGTTCATCTTCAACGAAAGCGTGGAGCAGGTTGACGTCAATGGAAGAAGCGCGCGCGGCGTGCTGGTGGATGGCAAGCTGGTTAAAGCGGATGCAGTCCTGGCGAACGCCGACCTGTCTTACGTCTACCAGAACCTGCTCCCACAGGACGGGCAAGGGACGAAACTCGACAAGAAGCGGCATTCCTGCTCTGTAATCAGTTTCTTCTGGGGTGTGGACAAGCCCTACGACTCGCTGCCCCCGCATACGCTCTTCCTAGCAGATGATTACCGCGCGAATTTCGACAGCATCATCCGGGACCTGGGCCTGCCAGCCAATCCCAGTCTTTATATCCACGCCCCTGCCCGACTCGACCCATCTATGGCCCCAGGCGGACAGGATACCCTGATCGCTATCGTGCCCGTCGGGCACATGTCCGCTAACGGGGAGCAGGATTGGGGCGCGATCCGCAATCAGGCGCGAGAGCATGTCTTCCGCCGTCTGCGGACGCTGGGCATCACCGATCTCGAAGAACACATCAAATTTGAGATCAACTTCACGCCACTCTCCTGGCTCAAACGCTACAACCTGGTCAAAGGCTCCACACATGGGCTATGCCACAACCTGACCCAGCTTGGCTACTTCCGCCCGGACAACCAGCATTCGCGCTATCGCAACCTGTATTTCACCGGCGCCAGCACACGCCCCGGCACAGGAATGCCGACTGCAATGGTTTCAGGTCGCCACGCAGCGAAGCGAATCGTAGATGATCTGGGAGGAACCGAATAAAATCCACTATCTTTACGTTAAATAAACAGATATGGGATTGAAGGGAAAAGAACAATGACACCAATTCTTATCGCGCTATCTTACTGGACTCATGCACTGGCAACCGCAGTTTTCATCGGCCATTTCGTCTTGCTTGCATTGATCTACATCCCTGTACTTTCAAAGAATGGAAATGGTTTGGCTCTCAGTGAAATATCCAAGCGGAGCCGACCATGGTTATATGCTTCGATGATTATCCTTGCTATTACGGGCACCTATCTGACGATTGCCGACCCGAATTATCTAGGGCTGGGGAATTTCGGCAGTTTTTGGGGCGTGATGATGTTAGTCAAGCATCTTTTGATCGTTGGAATGCTCTTGGTGGGTTTCTGGTTTAATGCAATAATGAGAGTGGGACCGCTAATGAGCTCAAACACAGGGGCTGCGCAGGCAATTGCCCGCTTCCGCTGGTATAACAATGCAATGGCGATTTTAGGCGTTTTGATTTTACTTCTCACAACACTCGCACAAGTGGAATAAGCTTAGGAGAAAATATGAACACAGAATCAAGCAGAAACTCAACTCCATCACTACTGGTTACACACGATCTAACAATTGCTTATACCCTTTCTCTTATAGTCGCTTTCCTAATGACCGCCGCATCGTTCGGCGGTTTGTTTTTTCCATCAAACATCTACCCTTCAGATGAGCTACGTCAATCTTTCCTGGCAAACGATGTGGTCAACCTGCTCATCGGGTTACCGATATTATTTGGCTCAATGTGGCTGACACGGCGCGGCAAGCTGATCGGTCTGCTTTGCTGGCCGGGAGCGCTTTTATACACCTTCTACAATTACATAGCCTACATATTTGGGATTCCGCTCAGTTGGATCACATTGGCATTTGTAGCGTTGGTACTGCTGAGTGGGTACCTGACTTTTGAGTTACTGAGAAGCATCGACAGCAATGCTGTGCAAGCACAATTGAAAGGTACAGTTTTTGAAAAAATCTCAGGAGGGGTTTTAGTCCTGTTTGGGGTGGCGTTTTTCTTCCTGGCCGTAGGTGTTATTACTGAAGCAAACACCCAACCAGAATTCCCGATGACAGATGTGGGAGTTGCGATTGCCGATATCATCCTGTCAGTGCTTTTATTCGTTGGCGGTGTTTTTCTGTATCGGCGCAAACCCCTTGGTTATGCCGGTGGTTTAGGGCTGCTTTTTGCAGCCAGTACGCTTTTCATCGGGCTTATTATATTTCTCTTGCTTCAACCTGTGCTAACAAATGCACCATTTGTTCTCACCGATGTGATTGTTGTTTTGATAATGGGACTGATTTGTTTCATCCCTACCGGGCTGTTTTTGCGTGGAATTTTATCGAAAGGAAATCGTCGTGAGACAATCTGAAATTTCCGATTCCACTTGGAAAGGACTCTACAAAATTGGTGGTGTGGCAGCCATCCTGCAATTGATCACGATCCTGACTTACTCTGTTCTTATTGCGGTACTTGGTCCAAAGCCGACCAGCGCAGCAGAGTACTTTGCCATCTATCAGGACAGTCCATTGGAGGCTTTTTTGCGGGGCGATTTCCTACTGCTGGTATTGATTGGCTTGTATTTGGGAACCTTCCCTGCCTTGTATGTCGCCCTGCGACGTTTGAGCCCGGTTTATGCAGCGCTTGCAACACTATTTACGATAATGGCAGTAGTCGGAACGTTTGCAACTGAATCCAGCTTCTCTCTACTCCATCTGGGAGAGCAATATGTGAATGCTCCTGGAGATGCAATGCGCACCCAACTCCAGGCAGCAGGGGAGGCGGTCATTGCATCGGACATGTGGAACAGCTCAGCAGCTTATATGGGTGGAATCCTTTTGCAGGGCTCGGGGGTGATGATCTCTGTCATTATGTTACGCAGCAAAGACTTCAGCAAAATAACCGCTTATACCGGGCTATTAGGGAATGGATTTGATTTGATCCAGCACATCATCCATCCGTTTGCTCCTTCTATTTCCTCTTACATTCAAATGTCCATGGGTTTGTTTTATTTTGTCTGGTTCCCTATGCTGGGGCGAGATCTGTTGCGATTGGCGAAAAGAAGCACAGTAATAAGAGAATAGTTATGAGCTCTGGACATTTCGGAGTTGCATTTGCCGCCAAACCCCTTGCCCCAAAAGCGCCCCTCTGGATGCTTTTAGTCGCCAGTGAAGCGCTTGACTTGTTGTGTTTTGGCTTTTTCAGCCTAGGTGTAGAAAAAATGGCGGTCAGTCAAATAGACTTTCAAAATGGTATCCAAACCATCACGCCAGGTTCCGTGCCCTGGTCGCATGGGTTGTTGATGTCCATCGTTTGGTCATTACTCTTCACCGCGATTGCCTACCTCGTTTTCAAAAATTGGAAATCAAGCGGGGTGATCGGACTGGTCACGTTCAGTCACTGGATTCTGGACTTCATCGTCCACCCACCTGATTTGCCGATTCTCTTCCGCAACTTGGGCTTGGTCTATGGACATCTGGCCCTGGACTCATCCTCAGCTTTATTCTGGAATTGGTCTTGCTGATCGGTGGTATCGTCATCTACATCATCACTCGAAAAAGAAAGAAAAATCAATGAGCCAGGCCACAAAAACGCTCTATCGAATTGGGGCTTATGCAGCTCTGATTGCCGTTATCTTCTTCCGAAGGTATCTGTCCGCAGAATTGATGGTTTCCAACGGCTTTGGGATTTTTAACGTACCGCAAGCAACACCTGATACTGCAATTGGATGGTTCACACTATTCCAAGAAAGCACGTTTGTCGGCCTGGCCTTGCTGGATATCTTTGACCTGGTCAACTATGCCCTGGTGGGCTTGATATTCCTGGCGCTCTACGAAGCTCTCAGGAAATCCAACCAAAGCGCTATGGGGATAGCGACTCTTTTTAGCTTAGTAGGAGTTACAGTCTACTTTGCCTCGAATCAGGCTTTGAGTTTCCTTTATCTCAGTGAACAATACGCGGTGGCGATAAACGAGGCACAGCGGTCTATATATTTAGCAGCTGGTGAAACATTGCTGGCTAGCACGCAAGGGACAGGCGTGTATATCAGTCTGTTCCTTGTGCTCCTGGCTGGATTAATCGTTTCAATTGTCATGTTACATAGCAATATTTTCAGCAAAGCAACAGCAGTGACAGGAATACTTGCAAACAGTTTCGGCTTGGGCTATTTTATCGCATTAATTTTCGCCCCGGCAATGTCTTGGATTCCTCCTACTCTCTCTGCTCCATTTCGGTTGATATGGTACGTTTTGATTGCTTTAAGACTCTTCAAATTGGATAAAAAATCAACGATTGCAATAAAAATGAATTAGGGACAGCTGAGGAAAAATATGAGAAAAGCAACAAAAACAGTTGCCACATGGTTTGGCGTTTCAGCCGGGATAGCAGGGCTGGAACACGGATATTTTGAAATCCTGCGGGGCAATACTCAACCTGAAAACTTGATGATCGCTTCAATGGGGCCACCGTGTGTGCCAGAAGAAATTTGGAATGCTTGCGAGCCTGCCATGACGATAATCCCTAATTTTTTGATTACCGGTATCCTGGCGGTAATCATTGGCCTGTTAATCGCGATCTGGTCAGTGTTTTTTGTCCAGCGTAAACACGGGGGCCTGGTTTTGATCTTGCTCTCAGTAACATTGTTGCTGTTTGGTGGGGGACTATTTCCGCCACTGATCGGAATTGTTGGCGGAATTGCTGGGACAAAAGTCAACAAGCCTATCAACAGGAAAAAGCCTGATTCCGTGCTGGGATTTGCAGCTAAGCTGTGGCCCTTGCCGCTGGTGATTTTTCTTGTTTGGATTTGGGGACAATGGCTGGTTGGTTATTTATACAATGATTTTCTACAGAGAATTATGGGGTATGGTGTGTTCTTGATAATCCTTATGTTACCCTTATCTGTCTTTACCGCTTTTGCGCGAGATGTTCAAATTGTACTGACAGGAGGAGAATGAAATGTCACAATCAATCAAACAAGACTCTATTTGGAATGGGATTTATAAACTCGGAGGTGTAGCAGCCCTGGGGGCGGTTCTGATCGGGATATTTGAAATCGGAATCACGTTTTTACCTGGAGGGAATGCATCCCAGGAAACAGTCATCGATTGGTTCATCCTGTTTCAGGAGTACCCCTTCATGGGACTACGCAACCTGGGATTGTTGAATATCTTTCTCAATACTCTAGCGATCTTTACTTATCTTGCACTTTATGCAGCCCACAAGGATGATACAAATAAACCTTTGGCTGCTCTGGCAATGATCATCTCATTTCTGGGAATCAGTGTGTATTTCTCAACCAACCGGGCTTTACCGATGCTTGCTGTGAGCCAGGAATACGCGGCTGCCATGACTGAAGCTCAGCGAGCCATGCTCGAGGCAGCTGGGTAATCAATGCTCTCTGTAGGTGCGAGTCACACACCAGGAACTTTTCTGGCCTTCTTTCTTGTAGAAGCCGCAGGAGTTTTAATCTCTGTAGTGATGTTAAGCAGTAAGATCTTCGGCAAAGCGGCTGCCTATGCTGGAATTCTTGGGTTTGGAATCTTGTTAATCTTTGAATTCTTCTCATCATTTGTCTCTGGGCTTAGTAACATGACAATGATCTTAGCTGTATTTGGCGGGTTCTTGAGCATAGCCTGGTATATCTTGATCGCTAGAAGACTTTTTCAGTTAGGAAAGGGTGTTTAGAACAATGAAGGTAATGCAAAGATGATGAAATACAAAAGCATCATTGTAACTAAAAGGGGCGGGCCGGAAGTTCTCCAGATCGTTGAGAACGAACTTCGTAAACCATTGCCCGGGGAGGCGCGGATTAGAATTCTGGCTACGCCTGTGGTCCAGGACGATGTTGCAGTGCGGGTTGGCAACCGACCGTTTTTAGCCAAAGTTCCCTTTGTGCCAGGCTATAGTATCCTCGGAGTTGTGGATGCGATTGGTGAAGGCGTTGCAAATGTTGCCGTGGATGACCGCGTCGCAGCTTTAACGAATTTCGGAGGGTATGCCGAGTATATTTTTTGGGATGCGAATCAACTCGTACATGTGCCTGAAACCCTGGATCCGACAGAAGCAGTTGTCCTGATCTTAAATTACCTGGTTCCCTTGCAAGTAATGCATTCGGTTGTGCAAGTCATGCCGGGTGATAAAGTACTCATTATCGGTGCAAGCGGGGGCACCGGTTCAGCGTTTCTAGACCTCGGCAGGCAGGCTGGCCTCAAGATGTACGGAATCGCTTCCAAGAAGAAACACAAGCTTTTGTATGATTTTGGTGCCACACCAATTGATTACCGGTCACAAGATTTTGTGGAGGTCATTCGTGAAGTAGAGCCCTCTGGCATCGATTATGTATTCAATGGAATGGGAGAGGAATATTTCGAGCGCGGAATGAAAGTGCTACGTCGTGGCGGCGTACTGGTACATTATGGCGGTCCGCAAAGTTTCTCACGGTTTTTACTCCTGGTGGGCAAGTTTATCCTGTACAACCTGTTACCGAACGGAAAAAAACTTAAGGGCTACGGCACTCACACAGGAGATATCTCACAGTTCGAGGACGAGTGGAAAAAACTATTCCAACTGCTGGAGGCAGGCAATATAAAACCCATCATTGCTGCAAAATTCCCAATCCTGGAAGCAAGACAAGCCAATGAATTACTGGAAAGCGGACAAGTCATTGGTACGATCGTTTTGTTAGCACCGGAGTAGTTATAGGATCATCTATTTCTAACCCGAAACACGCTGTTCCCAATCCCCGGCCAGATGCGTAACACGCCAAAGGTTGCGCGGACTACTACCCAAGCACCAACAACGATCCATACCCAAAAGAGCGAGCTAATTCCAACTAAATCTAATAGCCAGATACCACCGAAACCTACGACGGCTGCAACGATCATGGCGTTGCGAAGATAACGGTAATCTCCTGTACCCCAATGTACGCCGTCAGTGAGGAATGCCAGGGAATTGACCGGCTGGCTTATAGCGGAAACAGCCCAGGCTGGGAGAAAGGCGCGCACCGCTGTCTCAGGGATAAGGAACGCGATCACGATGTCGCGTCCGAGCCACATCAAAGCTCCAAGCGCAACGCCAGTCCAAAGGCTCCAGCTTACGCCTACGCGCACCACCCGTTTGACCCAATCTATTGCATTCCGTCCCATAAAATAGCCTACCAGAGATTGGGCAGTAGCAGCGTATGCATCCAGTGTCAGCGAAGTGAAGCCGTAAACTTGACGAATAGCCTGATGCGCCGCGCCTGCATCCGCACCGATGCGCGTGGCCGCGCGGGTTGTGTATGCCAGGAAAAAGGTTATCAAACCAGTTCGCACTATCAGGTCACCGCCCACACGCAGCAAACGGGTGACATCTCGAAATGTAAAGGAAAAGGACAGACTCAATTTCGCTGCTACGATCGCTATGCCTGCCAGTGCCCCCAACCACTGACTGATGGTGCTTGCCAACGCCGAGCCAGCTACGCCCATCGCAGGAAAGGGACCGTTACCAAAGATCAGTAACCAATCGAGTACAACATTGAGCGCGTTGAGCCCCACCGCAATCCAGAGTGGTGTGCGCATATCTTGTAGCCCACGCAGTACCCCGAATGTAACAATCATCAGCAAGACAGCTGGTGCGCCATAAAGCCTGATTTGCATATAACTGACCGCTTCTACCTGTATTGCTCCCGAAGCGCCCAGCAATTCGGCCAGCCAATTCGAACTCGGTAGAAGCAGCATGATCAACAATAAGCCAAAACCCGTTGCCAATGTCAGCGCAAGGCTGGCGATGCCCCCCGCCTGTTCAGGGTTTCCTTTGCCGTCAGCCTGTGCGACTTCCGTCTGTGAACTAATGCCCAAAAAGTTGAAAATCCAAAACAAGCTGGAAAGCGCAGTTGTCCCCACGCCCAGCGCTGCTAGAGCGACTGACCCCAGCGAAGCGATAAAGGCCGTATCCACTAGCGCAGTGATTGGCTCGGCTGTCAAAGACAGTAGAACAGGAAATGAGAGGGCCAGCAATGTACGATGCGGGCTTATTGTGAATGGATGGGGTTGGTTGGTCATCACAAGATTGTAAATGAAATTTCCCTGTATTTTTTATATGGCATCTCGAAACATTCATTTAGATGCTATTACCCTGAAATTTCCACTTGGAAAGAGGGTATTTAGGTAGTAAATGTTAGATTTTTATGGACTTTCAAGATTCCTAATACCGAGCCAGTAATAGACTCAGATCGTATCTGAATCAACCACAATCAACAGAGGATATTCGAATAGTCAGGAAAACGGAACGAGTAATAGCGACCGGGGCTGCCGACAGTCCCTTTTCACTCGCTGTAGTGACTGCCCGGGCGGCTCTGCGCGCCATCTCGAGCCAGGATAATTGCCCGGCAGAAGCCTGCCGTCCATAAATACACAAAAAATATCACTAAATTCTCAATTTACTTGACAATCATTCCATCAAAACGGTATAATCCCATCTTAATAGTCTTAATTAATATATACAGTTTTATCTAGATCAAGGGAAATTTACCTACTGCATTTTTTGTAAAAGAGTTGCATTATGCGATCAGTGATTTCTTCATAGAGGCACGATGGTTGTATTTCATTTCCCAAAACCCCGTCCATAATCTAATATTGACTAGGAACAAACAGTGGCTCATTCAGGCGATTATAAACTTATCTCTAGAAAAAATACAACTTCCCCTGAAGAATATGAGCTAACCCGGCCAGAAATCATAATCGGTCGCGACCCCAATGTTGACATAAGCATCCCCTCTCCTGCCGTGTCCCGGCACCATGCCAGGCTCACACGTGAAGGAGAGGGATATTTTTTAGAAGATCTGGGAAGCAGTAACGGCACTTTTCTCAACGGCGAACGCTTATTAGAACGACGTCTACTAAAGGCGGGTGACCAGATTCGCTTCGGACAGGCGATAAACCTAACATATAAAGCCCCGACAGATATCCAGCAGACTGTAGCAAGCAGTGCTCCAGCAACGCCCGACAACGTTGTGCAAACAATGTTGGAAACAGATGTCAATATCGATGACATCAAAGCTGGAGGAACACCCAGATTACTCGTCACTGTTGCGGGAGGCAATTCGCAAACCTATAACCTGACAAGCCAGGTTCTGACGATTGGCCGGGGGGAAAACAATGACATTATCATACCTTCGAATATCGTCTCAGGGCAGCACGCCCGTCTGGAGCGAGTGAATGGCGGCTACCAAATAGAGGTAGTGCCACAAGCCAAGAACCCCATGCTTTTCGAAGGGCGGGTTTTGACCGGGTCTCGCATTTTAGATCATGGCGATATCCTGAGAATCGGCAGCCTGGATCCAGGCGTAATGGTCACCATGACCTATCAAGCACCTGGCAAGGTTGAAAAAGAAGAAGCGCGGGAAATCGTTTTTGGAGAAAAAACTCTAATTCAGGTCGGTCGCGATCCCAGCAACGATGTTGTCTTGCCCTCGCCGACCGTATCACGCTTCCATGCTCAGATCGAGAGAGTAGGGCAACGCTATCGCGTAACAGATCTGCGAAGTTCAAATGGAAGCTTTGTCAACGATGAGCGTATTGAGAAAGAAACCTGGCTGAAGCCGATGGATACCATCCGCATTGGCCAGTATCGGTTTGTGATGGGGACGGACCACATGGCTCAGTATGATGAAACAAGCGGGATGCAAGTAAATGCTGTCCATTTGAACAAATGGGTGCGCAAAGACTTGAATATCTTGCAGGATATCTCAGTGGTGTTCAAGCCGCGCGAGTTTATCGTGGTGGTTGGGCAAAGTGGTGGCGGGAAGTCAACTTTGCTGGATGCGATTGCAGGGTATCGTCCGGCTACTCATGGAAATGTGTCGGTTAATGATACTGACATTTACCACCATTTCGATGCCATTCGTAATGACATTGGGTACGTGCCGCAAAAAGACATCATCCATATGGAGTTGACTGTTTACCAGGCGTTAGATTATGCAGCCCAGTTGCGTATGCCCTCCGACACGACACCAGAAGAACGACACAAACGCGTTATGGAGGTCATGGATGATCTCGATCTTGTGCACCGCAAGGATGTTCAGATCAGCGGTCTTAGCGGAGGCCAGCAGAAACGCGTCTCTATCGGCGTCGAGTTGCTGACAAAACCGGGCTTATTCTTCCTTGATGAACCTACCTCCGGCCTGGATCCTGGCACAGAAACCTCCTTGATGCAACTAATGCGGCGTTTAGCCGACCAGGGAAGAACGATTGCGTTGGTTACGCATGCGACCAAGAACGTGATGCTTGGCGACAAGGTTATTTTCCTGGCACGCGGTGGTTATCTGGCCTGGTTTGGGCCGCCTGAAGAAGCTCTAGACTATTTCGATGGCTACCGCCCCGATCGCAACCGGCGAGCCGGCGAAATTGAGTTCGATGAGATCTACGCCATTCTGGATGATCCCAGCAAGGGCAGCCCTGAAGAATGGGCCAAACGTTATCGCGAAAATATCGCATATCAAAAATACATTGTTGAACCGCTGGGTAGCAAAATGACGGTTGAACCGACAGTTCCCGTTCGAGAACCGAAGCAGGCTGCTCGGAAGGTTGAGCGGCCTGCATCCCGGCAAGTATCCGGTCTTCGTCAGTTCATGATCCTATCAGCCCGCAACATCAAGATATTGACCCGTGACCGCTTCGGGCTGGCCCTTATGCTTGCCACCGCGCCGATTGTCAGTATGCTGGACGTAGTACTAGCAGCCCTGCTGGGGCGTGATCCGCTGGATTTCAATACCGGCATGTTTTCTAATGTAATGATCACTCTTTTCTTGCTGACAGTTTATGGGGTCATGGTCGGGGGTATCTCGCAAATGCGCGAGATCGTCAAGGAGGGAGATGTTTACAAACGGGAGCGTTTGGTTAATCTAAAAATCCTGCCATACGTGTTATCGAAGGTATGGGTGGCTGCCCTGCTTGCCCTCTACCAGGCAGCTGCTTATACGCTAGTCCATTATCTGGCTTTTGACGTGCCTGGAGGAGGATTGGAATTCGCTCAAATATATATTACGCTAACCCTGGCAACCCTGGCAGGCATGATGCTGGGCTTGTTTGCTTCGGCGTTAGCACCGAATGCTAACTCCGCTCCATTGCTGGTTATCATCCTGATGCTGCCACAGATAGTTTTAGGAGGCGCATTAATTCCGCTGCCAAGTTTTATCAGTGCGCCAACTTCAACCCGCTGGGCTTTCGAAGCTTTGATGAGCATCAGTGGGGCGGGTTCAGATGTGGCGGCGGATATATGCTGGTCGCTACCACCGGACGTACGGGAAGCCATGTCTATTGAAGACAAACTGGATTATGGCTGCACATGTATGGGTGTGAAGATGCTGGAGCAAGAATCCTGTGATTATCCGGGTTTGGGAGTGTTCTACAACCCGGCAATTGCGGAATCCCCACCCGTTGAGCCGGCCCCGCTGGGCAACCCTCCCCCGGAGCCGGTACTCCCCGAGCGTCCGCCTGAACCAGCCGATCAATCTGATACTGTAGCAATGGCCGATTTTTTCACCGCCCTTAAAGCCTGGGAAGTCCAGGCAACTCAAATTCAAGAAGACTACAAAGGGCAGATCCAGGCGTACCAGGCTCAATCTGAAGTTTACAAGTCTGAAGTAATTGCATATCAAACGGAACTTATAAATTGGCAAATCGCTCAAGCATCAGCAGTCGGTCCTGCGGAAGCCGTTATAGACCAATTTTACTCAAACTTTGAATGGATCCATGTGGATAAAAACAACAGTACAGTTTATTGGGCCAAGATCATAAAAACCTGGATAGTGCAGTCTGGCATCATTCTGATCTTGTTTGTGGCGATTCTATTCCTGCAAAAGAGAAAAGATATTACTTAGAGATGAGACATAAATTTAATCTGGCATTACATTTGGTAATACTTGCTATCATCATAAGCGCCTGCAGCCCGGGGGGTAGCAACAATGACAGCGCCCGGAACGCCACTCTCGAAGCGATTAGCGCGGCCGTTCGAGGAACCGCAACCGTCGAAGCGGTTGAGAAACAGAACCCGAATGCTCCCGTTGAAACCGCTCAGGCAGAAGCGACTGCTCGCAGTCAGTCTCTGGATGCAACCCAAGCTGCCCAGGATACTTTGAGCGAAGAAGCGCATGCGGCAACAGCAACAGCATTTGCCCCCTACATAGCAAATTTGCCTAAGTATGACGTTGACCCTTCACAAGGGCGGCCTGGTTGGATACATCCACCGGCAACCCTGGAGATCGAAGGGTACATGCAATATGATTATCTTAACCAGTTCCTCGCTACCGTGGCACAGGACTTTGTAATTTCATCCGACATTACCTGGAACACGCAATATGGCACATCAGGCTGCGGTTTTGTATTGCGTTCGGATGGAAACAAAAACGCATTAAATCAGTACCTGACGATCGTTACCCGCGGAGCAAGTGGGCATGTTCTCTTTGCCACCATGGCAGATGGCGATATTGTCAGCGGCCGGGATATCTATGCATATGGGAAAGACCCCAATTTCAATTGGGGTAACAATGTGACTAACCGACTAACAGTCGTAGGTCGCGGTAACTTGTTTTCGATTTACTCAAACGATACCCTGATCGGGGAAATCGACCCAACTGCTCCGGTAACCTTACCCGGCATTCCACCTGCACCGAATGTGCCCGGTGGAGGCGGCAAAGCTGAACAGGAAGCCGTTGCTACTCAGATAACAGCGAATTATCAGGCGCGACAACGAGAGGCAGCAAACGCTGAAAAATCTTTCGAGCGCGGCTTTGTAGCCCTGGTGGTGCTGAGTGAATCAGGGCGCAGTGTTTGCACCTTCGAAAATACCTGGTTATGGTTGATTGAGTGAGTTGCGACCCCACAGTGAATTTTTTGTTTAATACCTATACACAATGTAAGTTTTGCGATAACTGAAAACCATATTTTGCATTAATCATTTTTTGGAGATAACTAATGGCTAAATCTACCTGGATCGGAAAAAGCTTGAGTGGGCGATATCAAATTGAAGAACTACTGGGGCAGGGCGGCATGTCGTCGGTGTATAAAGCCACCGATCCCAATTTGAAGCGGGTTGTGGCAGTCAAGATGATCCACCCGCATTTATCAAACGATCCCGATTTCGTTAAACGGTTCGAGGAAGAAGCCACAGCTGTGGCACAATTGCGTCATCCTGGCATCATCCAGGTATACGACTTCAACAGCGATGATGATACCTATTACATGGTGTTGGAATTCGTGCCAGGCGAAACGATTCAGGACCACCTCAAACGGCTAAATGCAGATGACCGGCGGCTGTCTGTTACTAAAGCGCTCGAATACATCGCAGATATTTGTGATGCAGTCGATTACGCACACCAGCGCGGGATGATTCACCGCGACATCAAACCGGCCAACCTGATGCTCAATGTCATGGGTCAGGCCATCCTGATGGACTTCGGCATTGCAAAAATTGTCGGGGGACAGCGCCATACCGCTACAGGGGCAGTAGTAGGAACAGCCATGTATATGGCACCCGAACAAATCACTGGTGAGAATCCCGATCGACGCGCAGATATCTATTCCCTGGGCATAACTCTATTCGAGATGCTCAGCGGTCGGCCTCCGTTCGAAGCTGATTCCGCTATGACACTGATGATGATGCACGTCAACGACCCGGTACCGGACCTTCGGAACCTTAACCCGGATGTGCCGGATGCCCTGATACCAGTGATCAATAAGGCGCTTACCAAAGACCCCAATGACCGTTACCAGAGCGCCGCCCAAATGGCTGCCGCTTTGCGAAATGCACTTGAACAAATCAAGACTGGTGTCTCTACTGCAGCTCCCCTTGCAACTCTTGGAGCGACTACGATCGAGGAGCAGGATGTAACCTCTACAAGTCCGGGGGCAACCGTTGTTGAAGAATCCACCATACCTCCGGTGGTTCCGGGGGCTACTTATGTTGAACCAGTCTCAATTCCCGCTACCAGCTCAGAAGAAACCCAGGTTGAAGCCGCTCCCCCGCCTCCGCCCCCAAACGCAGGTAGAACCGGGGAAGGTAGCGCTTCCACCGGAGGACCGGCAACAGGATCTGTGCCTACACCTGCCGCGAAATCCAAAATTCTTGGGTTGTCGATACCAGTCCTTGTCGGAGGGGGAATCGTCCTGCTCTGCCTGTTGGGTGGCGGAATATTTATGGCGAGCCGCCTATTTGGGGGAGGGCCAGCTGCTCCTGCAACAGAAGAACCGACCACTGTCGTCGTGAATACGGATGTGCCCACTGAGACGAGTACTCCTGAGATGACTCCAACGCTAGCCGAACCTACTGTAACACCAACTGAAACAACGGTTCCCTATACTCCAACGCCAGAAGGACCGTATGTTGTCATTACAGGTATTTCCCTCGATAGCAGCAATTACTATGTGGTCGATTATGAAGTCCACAATTTTCCAGAATCACCACAATTACACGTTCACATGTTTTTCGATACGGTTCCACCGGAACAGGCAGGTTCGCCGGGATCAGGTCCCTGGAAGTTAACCTGGGGGCAATATGGCGACCCTCCTTTCAAACAGTATGGCGAATCAAACCGTCCTGCCGGTGCAAACCAAATGTGTGCATTAGTAGCCAATCCAAACCATTCGGTGCAGCCGAATAGCGGGAACTGTATGGATTTGCCGTGAGATCAAGGAGGCTTCGTATGGCTATTTTTGTGGACTGCTGGTCGCTACGATGTTTCCACCCCACAAAAATTAGCGGACCCTACGCCAGAAGTCATGACGCTAGTCGCCACTGCTACCTTGCAACAAACTGCAGAAGCACCAACTGAGAAGGCACAGGTCGATCAAACATCTCCTGTGCCTTCTCCATTTGGTGAAAGATCTTAGCACAGCGGCAATTCAGAGTCTGGCGGAGAAATTACAGTTATTACAGACGATGGCGACATTATCACCAGTATCAGCATCAAAAATGGGGATGCTTCATTCTATGGTAAAGTTTCATATCCCGGAATTGCCTCCGGTGATGACATCACTATGGGATGCGCTGAAACCTGGACGGTCTATGTGGTAAATGGCAGCCCGGACAGCCGTATCACAATCCGGGTGGATGCCAGCGGTGACATAGACTGATTGCTGTCCGTTACAAGTGGAGAATAATCGCGGGAAATAAATTGATCCACATATTTGTAGGGCTTGTAACCCGGGGGTCATAGATTCTACTGCTGATTCCATAAATACATCCAAAAACGGAAGCTACTTGACAAACACAAAGTTTCTCTGTAATATGTAGTTATCCGACATATAGAATGGTGACACATATGAATGATATTCTTTCCCAACTACCTCTCAGAGAACCCACTTTCTTCATTTTATTGAGTCTTTCCCCCGGTCCCAAGCACGGTTATGCCATTTTGAAAGAAGTTAGTAATCTGAGCGAAGGCCGTGTGAAATTGAGCACCGGCACATTATATGGTGCGATCAAACGCCTGTTAGATCAAGACTGGATTCTCCGCGTGGATGACCCGATCCCTAACGGTACCGACCGTGAGCGTAAGTCCTACGAACTTACGGATTTAGGCCGAAGGGCATTGAATGCCGAGACTGCGCGCCTGCGGAAGTTGGTCCATGCTGCGGCAAGCCAGACTGCGGAGGAAATTCCGTGAGTGGTTGGGCACGCCTGGCAACCAAGCTGTACCGCCTGCTACTGGCTTGCTATCCGGCAGCGTTTCGAGTTGAGTTTGGCGTTGAAATGCAAGATGTTTTCGCAACAGCTTTAGCAGAAGCTCAACATTCGGGTAAGGAACGACCTTGGCAATTATTCTGGAGGGAGATTCGTAACTGGCCTGGCTCAGTCTTGCAGGAGCACCTGCGAGCAAGGAGAAGCAAGATGTTCTCAAACAAGGTGATGGATGAAAAACCATTGACGCGCAAAGAACTACTGGCTGCAATGATATTTTTTATATTGCCCCTTTTCAGCATCCTTGCAGTCACCGACACCAATTCACCGCAATGGAAGGACTACATTCTGCTAGTCTTGTTCTGGGGCTCTATCATCTTTGCGATTGGGCTTGCAATCGCAAGAAGCGTACCGCGCTGGTCACTCCCCTACTTAGGTTTTATTTCAATGGTCGGAATTATTCTCATTGGGACAGATCGTTTTTGGAGTTGGACATATCCCTACTTTATAGAATCATTTGGGCCGAGGTCAGTCTGGCCAATCTCAATACGAATCATCTATGTGGGGATATTCGGGTTCATCATGACTTTTACGATCTTGTTGGGCGCGCTGATGCTGGTTAACCTTTTACGCTTGCTACCCTATACTCGCGGCGTCTGGAAACGCATCCGGGCGGACTGGACACAGCTTTCCTTTTTGCTTTATGGTGGGCTTGTGCTTGACATCATGCTTCTGTTTGATGAATACCATCATGAAGAATTTTGGAAATTCATAGCCTGGACATGTTTGGCGCTGGGCGCGTGGTCTTATTTACGGGCTAAGGGTCAAAAACGGCGCATACTGGCTTTACTGGGTGGTGCAACCGGAGCAATGTGGATCGTGGCTCTCGCTAAATGGGTACTTATCCCCCTCCAGAAGTGGCCAACCGGATATCCGATAAGCCCATCAGAAACCACCCGCTGGGTTGAAACAGGCAGTGCAATGGTTAGCTGGGTTTTGGTTCTTTTAATGTTAATAGCTCCTGTAGTGTTGAATTTATTACCCTTATCCCACAGTCCTGATATTCAAGAAGAAAACGTTCCCGCATGAATCTCCTGGCCCGGATTTTCGAGTGGCTTTATGCCCAAAGTTTGAAATTCTACCCGTCGAACTTCCGGGCTATATTCGGTGATGAGATGCAAACGGTGTTTTCGAGCACAATGGAAAAAGCTAAAGAGAGTGATGTGTTGAAACTGCTGGCATTTCTCGGGCGCGAAATTCGCGACTGGCCCGGAGCAGTCTGGCGAGAGCACCAGCGATCCCGAAAAGGATATGACGTGAACCAGAACAACTTGGCCTGGAGACCGCTCAACACCAAAGAGCTTCTGGCAGGCCTGGCGCTTTTCGTGCTTCCAATCATTTCACCTATTTTGAAGTTGATTTTTGGGTACAAACCCATCATAAACAATGTTGGTTACATCTTTACCCTGACAATTCTCATTATCGGACTCTTCGTCATCATTCTGAGCATCAAAAACGGTTTTCCCCGCTGGTCGATTCCTTACTTGGGTGTATCCATAATAACCATCATAATGTTACAAGCAGTTTATCCTATATGGGAATTGTTTTATCAGGATGTGCAAGAACTCGTTCATTACGGCACAAAAACTCTGGCGGCCCGCATCCAATATTCGGTGCTGTTAAATGGTTTCTTCTGGCTGGTGCCATTTGTGGCCCTTGTCCTGTTGATCCTGCTCCTGATGGCCTGGCCGCGCACCCGGGTGCTGGCCCAACGCATCCGCCAGGATTGGACCCTGTTCTCGTTCATGATCTATGGCGGTGTTGTCTTTCAACTCGAATTAGTTTTCGATGAATACGCCTACGATGAACTCTGGAAAATTACCTGCCGGGTTTGCCTTCTTTTAGGGGCTTGGATTTACTTTAAAAATGCTGACCACCGCAAACGGATTCTGGCACTTCTGGCTGGGGTCACACTCACCTATTGGATAGCTACGGTGGGCAAGTGGATCGTCCTGCCCCTTCAGCGCTGGGGAGCCTTTTATAGCTACGACCATTGGACATATCGCCGTTTTGAGTTAGGCAGCACGCTAGCTACGTGGGGTTGGGTCATGTTTTTCATGCTTCTCCCTGCACTGTTGACCCGCATCCTACAGCCTAAGCAGCTTGATCCCGTCTCCGAGGAGACTCTCACCCTGGCATGAGCTTCCTGATCCGGATTTTCGATTGGTTCTACACTCAAAGTTTGAGACTCTACCCGAAAGACTTTCGTGCCACCTTTAGCGCCGAAATGGAGGATGTCTTTACACAAGCCACACGTGAGAACAATGCCATCATCTTCTGTCTTCAAGAGTTGAAAGATTTTCCCGGAAGCCTGATCCGACAGCACTGGTATGCCTGGACGCATAAGGAGGCTACTCTCATGTTGACAAACTATAAACGACCGGATTGGTACTTTTACCCAGGTTGGGTTGGCGTGAGCATCCTTGCCTTCCCACTTTCCTGGTTTACTTATTTCTTGATCATTGGCCTGGTTACGCGCTGGGTCGGGGATACGATCTATGTAAACGGCGTCCGCCGTATTATCGAGGACTATTTATTCTCGTATATCTTCTTTCCAACGCTCTGTCTGATTGCTGGGATCTTGCAATACGGACTGCTACGGCGGTATGTGCCCAAAATGGGTGGATGGGTTCTAGCTACCATGGTAGGATGCCTTCTCGTGTTTCCCACATTTGCCCTTATACAACGGGTGTTCAATGCGGCTTTCTTCCTTTGGAACGGCGCATTTGTCTTCGCCACAATTGGCGGAATAATTGGGCTGAGTCAGTGGGTCTTTTTGCGCCGACGCATCCCTAGGGCGGGCTGGTGGGTGCTTGCCAGCGTTCTGGGATGGAGTCTGGCAGTCCTGGGCAGCCTCACAGAAGTAAGGAATGGTAGCGCACTCGCGCAATTACTCATCGCTAGCCTGTCACCAGCCATCTTCGCGAGTTTCGCATGGTGGTACCTGTTTAAACCCAGAGCAGGACGGGAAAACCCGCAGGGTGGATGATGATCACCCGGATATATACTGCGCTGTTACGCCTTTATCCTCGTCAATTTCGCACTGACTTTGGCATTGAAATGCAGGCTGTCTTCGAAGAAGCAACCACAACGCAACAAGATTGGACAAGTAAAGCGCTCCTATTACTACGCGAGTTACGCGATTTACCCAACTCTATACTCAATGCATACCTGTCCAACTGGCTAAGAGGAGGAAATATGTCAAATATTGATGAATATATAAAACCATCCACGAGATGGCAGGCTTTTTGGGGGATACTGCCTTTCTTGGCCTTTGGAATTTCCAGCATGATCGACAAAATGGATCATATTTTCCTACCCCACCGACAATATGTAGAAATGGCAACATATGGCTTGGCTTTGGTTGGCTTGCTTATCGGCTGGATTCGTGGTTTTCCCTTGTGGAGCTACAGTTATCTGGGCTGGTCCTTGCTCTTGGCCTGGTCGAATACAAACATAAGTATTTATGGAGTCTACTGGGAATACCAGGTCTGGATTCCATTTGGAATCACTGTCCTGACCGCATTATTGTGGACACGTTCGTTCGCTCCCCTCAAAAAACTACTTCGGGATAGTTGGAATGATTGGACGCGGCTTTCCCTAACAATGTACACCTTCATTGCGTTCATGTTTCTGATCTACGATGAAAACCACCACCCTTATCTGATGATATTAATGATCGTTTCCACCCTGGCAATTGCTGCGGGAGCCTGGTTCTTCTTGCGGAGCGCAACACTGAAAGTCCGGGTGGTATCCATTTTTGGAGGTTTTGTAGCCATTGCCGCGATCAGCTGGGTTAGCGAAGCTACCTGGGATTGGCGTGCCTACTACGGAGTTGCCGAAGTGTCAGTGCCCTGGTATGTGAATGCTCTACGTGCAGTTATCAGCCTGATATTCATCGCTATCATCCTTTTTTGGCCTGCTATCGTTGGAATTATTCATCGAAGAATCAATCGCCAAACCGCATAATCTTTTCACATCATCCAATTTCATCATATGATCCACGGTCTATTTATATTCGCTGCTTATAGCTCTCGATACTGTTGGAAAGACAATTCCTACGTATATGCAATATCACTTATATATATCGTAACACCCGCTAGAATAATCAACCCTGCCCCTACAACCTGAACCCAGACCAGCCTCTCATCCAGGAATACCATTGCAAGCACACTGACGATGATGGGTGTTGCCATTGACATAAGGGTCATGTACGAGGCTGTAGCAATGTGCAGCGTTCGATACAAGTAGATCCAAGCCATCGCTAGAAAAAATCCGCTCCCTAACGCATAAGGAATGTATGCTGGAGGAAATGTGCAGCACTGCAATACATCCTTGAGGCTTCCCAGTATCTCAGGGTTGTAAACGGATACCCCAACAAGCACCAGGAATACGGGCAAACTTGCCAAAGGTTTTTGCATAGTAACCACATCTGCATTAACCGTTTGCTCTCTTAAAATTTTTCGAACCATTACATTCCCCAGCGACCAGCAAACACAGGCTCCCAAAATAAAGAGATCGCCGACCCTGGGCAATAAGGTCTGTCCTTTGGTGGTCAGCAGGTAGGCGCCAAAAAGCATCGCAAATACGACAGCAATCTTCAAGCCTGACATATTCTCGTTGAGCAGTAGCCAGGCAAAAAGGATGGTAGTGACCGTGGCTAATTTGACCAGA
>Ga0209536_100004646_pt1 | contig 21658 bp, 18 predicted proteins | sample DeeMarSeWOR28_12_FD_187461 | JGI IMG/M metagenome (GOLD analysis project Ga0209536, IMG submission 187461) | Marine sediment microbial communities from White Oak River estuary, North Carolina - WOR-2-8_12 (SPAdes) (version 2) | ecosystem: Environmental > Aquatic > Marine > Intertidal zone >... | reverse complement strand
CCGCAGTCCTCCGATCTGCAGGTCTAATTGCAAGCTTTGATGACTGGATAACCTCACATCAAAGTAGAGTAAGATCAAGACCCTCTATTGCAGTGGCACACGGGATGGACCTTGATGAAACTCTGTTCAAGAGTATGTTTTCCATGGATTATGATTACATTGCTCTAGGTCATGATCATCACCAACATCAACATTCTAAGGGCGCATGGTATGCAGGCTCTCCAGAGCGATGGAGGTTTGACGAGATTCGTCACGATAAGGGGTTTTTAGTTATTGATATTGAACCTGGATCAAAACCTGTTGTGAACCCCCAGATTTTGGAATATGATAGGCTTGTTCTCAGTGAAAAACTCACGATTGTCAAAGATGATTCTGTAGAATCTATCACCGAAAAGGTCTATGCATATTTTGACAAGAATGGTCTGAAAACAGATTGGAACCCTTCCACCGCTGCTAGAATCCGTATGGTGTTTGAGGGCAAAGCCACACGTGTCAGTTCCTTTGACCTTGGGCTAGCACTTGAAGCATTGAGGATTAAGGTCCTATCGAAAGACTCTGTTTACAACATTGCTCAATTCGTTTGGGTGGTCAAACAGTCTGTAGATGACGAATTTACAGGGGCATCATATCCTGAGATTGAGTCCGAATACCTAATTGAAGATCCAAAGGAAGACTTCCAGACATACCTCGAAACCTTAGAGATAGATAAGAGCCTTGACACTGGTGTTCTTACTAAAATTGCAGTTCGCGCTCTTGAGCACGCGGTCGGGAAGAAAGATGGCCGTTTGAATTCTGAATCAATCATGGAGGATGACAAATGAAAATCCTTCAGCTTCAGGTTCGAAATTTCAAACCATTCAGTAATCTTATACTTCCTGAAGGAGATGCTGAACTTCCAGATGGCCTCATTTTGATACGGGGACCAAACTCGACAGGCAAGTCTTCACTCTTTGAGGCTATTCTTTGGGGTCTCTGGGGTGCAGAAGCTGTTGGTCTCACTAATGATGAACTCATTAACTTCAGGTCCACCTCTTGTCAAGTGATACTAACTTTTCAGGTTGCAGGAATTCAATACAAGATTGACAGGTCTTATGACCCTGCAAACAAGATGGCTGTAGTTCTGTTCTCAAAGCGGGAGGGTGCCTGGAAGAGAATCGCTGACAAAAGTAAGTCTGTAACCTCTAAACTCGATGAGATTCTGAGTCTTGAACTTAAACAGGCTCTAAGTACACTCCTTGTCCGACAAGGAGAGGTTGCGGTGATTGCCAACGCAACTGCATCTGTCCTGAGAGACCTCCTTGTGAATATCTATGACATTGATTTACTGCATCAGATGTCAAACCATCTTGAGAGTTTGGAGAAAGATATTCAATCCAAAGTAAGTGCCCTTAAATTAGACTACATGCGTCCAGAGCAGGTGGATGAACAGATTGTTGGTTGTCGGGTACGGATAAAAGAATATGAAGATGGACTGGACAATAACAAGGAAGAATTAGAGGCCTCTGAGAAACTCCTTCAGGGAATCCCAAATGCTGATTCGTTAAGGAAGATTTACGAACTGAGTACTCATCTTGACCAACTGAAGAGAGAGGTTGATGTCAAACGAGAAGGACTTGAAGTTGATCTCAAAGACGCTGGAGTTGTAGATGCTAGTGCCTCAATTCTAAATGCAAGACTAGACGCACTTGAGAAGGGCCGGAAACGGATTGAGCAGGAACGTAAAGGTATCAAGGGTAAGATTCAAGCATTGAATCAAGAGATTGGTTCCATTGTAGGTACAAACCGGGACCTTGAGGACAAGATTGAGACCTTGGAGTCTGCAGGTGCTGATGAAGTAATTGAATGTCCAACCTGTGCAAAGCCACTCTCTTTGGAGGAGCGAGAGAAACTAGTTGCTGAATACAGAGATAAAATTGAGGATGGCGAAAGTAGTAGGAGGGAACTGGAGGAGAGAAAGATCGACCTTGAAACTTCGTCTGATGACTACGATGAGCAACTCGCTAGAATGTCCAAGAGTGAGGATGCAGTCAAGAGAGTCAGTCAAGGCCAGAAACGAGTTGATCAGGCAAAGGAAAAAGTTGCCAAAGCCGAGAAAGAATATTCAACACTCTTACATGAGTGCGGAATAAAGGATATTGATTCTCTCCTGAAGAAATATGCTGAGGATAGCATCCTAGACCTCAGGAAGAAGGTAACTTCTCTAGAAGTCAATGTCAAGGCACTTGGAAAGCAAATCTCAGAGAGTGAGAAGAACATTCAGAGAGAGCAGGATAGTATTGTAGAGCTTGAAGGCAAAAGAGCTGAGATGGAGCGAATTGGATCTGAGATTGCAGAGTACGAGAGTATGGACGAACATACAAAGTATGTTAGACGTAAATTAGTCAGTGGATTCGTGACAGACTATGTCTTCCAGAAGAGACTGCTTGGTATCATTCGTGGTGCAACAAACCCATATGTCCAGTCATTCACCAATGGGCAATATACTGCAATTGATCTTATACCCACAGCTGCAAAGGGTCGGGGTGGAGCTGGTCTACTTCTGAAGATTTGGGATGAACGAGACCAAGCTTGGAAGAAGACCAACCAACTAAGTTATGGTGACAGGACTGCAGTCAGTTTGGCTTTAAGGATGGGAATCAGCCGTACTATGAGCAGTATCCGACCACTCAAAGACAGTCCTGTTATAACTCCCCGAGTCCGGTCTGTCTTGCTCGATGAACCTCTTGGTGGACTTGACAAAAATCGTCGAGAGTCTGTTGTAAGGAATTTGATCAATGACCAGAGTTTTGAACAGATACTCTTAATCACACATACTGATGTTCAAGGTTGGGAAGGGGTTCCCGTCATTGATGTGTCGAAGACTGGAGCCTCCAGTAATGCAGTCCTTGAAATGTGAGGGAAAGTACGCGTTGGAACATATATTAATCAGTGAACTCACATCGAAGTCATTATGCGTGCACTTGAGGATGGCCGCAAACGAATTCAACACATATCTAACAGAGTTGATAATTGGCTTCTTCGAGTGGGACAAAGAACTGCACGATTTCTCATAGAGTACCGTTATCTCATTACCATCTTATTGATTGGGTTCATTGTTTGGGCTATTGTGTTCAATGTTGCAGTCATTGACTACCTACAAGGAGGTGTTTGGAACTCTCGAACGTCATGGCTTGGACCTTTTCCCGACCCTGGTGCTGTTGAGATTTTTGGCTATACAATTGAGTATCAAATAGAGGGTTATAGTGACTACTCATTCTACTATGTCCATTGGGGCTACAATACTCTGTATGGAGTTCTTCCCTATTCTCCGGAATATGGAGTGCTTGAGATTGGTGGAATCACAAACGAGAATGGTGCGCATATGTTTCCCCCATTCACATCATATCTGTATGCAGCGGGGATTGCTTTGGGAAATATGATGGGTTGGACAAACTGGGGGATAGGGTTCCTGATTGCCGCTTTTGGATACTTGACTGCGCTCCCTGTTTATGGGATTGCCAGTGAGCTTGCATCAAACAGACGAGTTGGTGAAGTAGCAGCATTGACATATTTACTAAATCCACTGATGCTTTACCACACAGATTTCCTGTGGTTCAATCCGGCCCCATTTGTCTTCTTCTTCTTCACAGGATTTTACATGCTGATTCGAGGGAAACGACACACTGGGACCTTACTCATAGTGTGTGCAGCCCTCTTCAAACAGACCGCTTGGTTCCTTGGTATACCCCTGGTTGCGTATCTACTTGTCCGACCTAGAAAGCGCAAGAGCGATGATGAAACCGCAAAGTCAGAGCCCTCCGACCAAGAAAGCAAGATGGAGAAGAGTCTGCCAGACCAAGTCATAGACTTCTTCAGACCTCTTTTCGATTATTTTGACCTCAGGAAATTCATGATCAGTGTCGTGGTGGTTCTAATCTTCATGGCCGCTGTTATGCTTCCCTATCTTATCGCGCAACCTCATTTCTTGAATTACTGGAGACTTGCAATGGGGTCGTTTTCATTCGAGGGCAACTTTGTGGACCCACCCCCATACAATGTCCCAATGCGTATTCAGGTGTTGCTAATAATTGCTGGAATGCCAGTTTCTGCAGAAATTCTTGATACAGTGATTGTGTCAGGAGGGCCACTTGGATTCTGCGTGATACTATGTGCAGGACTGATGGTGCTCAAAGACAAATACATTGGTGAAGAGAAGCTCTATCTGCGTCGTATCTTGTTTATGACCCTACTACTGATGTTACTCGTGACTCTGCTTGGTCCCCGAGGAGTCTTCAAGTACTACTTCGTTATGCTAATGCCATTCTTCTCTATTTTCTCCTCTGCAAGAATGACCCGAAGTGATGGAGAACATGTGCCTTTCTCAGCCTCAATGGCATGGGTGCCCATCGTATTGACATTAATGATTCTCATTCCTGATCGAAATATCTACCTTGGATTTGTGCTTCTGATATTCATCGGATACTTGATTGCACCACTCCTTGACAAACTGTATCATCTGGTAAAGACTCCCTTTCGACTCGTCAAACAGTTCGTTGGTAAGACAACAGGTATTACCATGATGCCCCTGGTGGTTGAAGAACAACCAATTGAGGTGTCTAGAAAGCGAAACTTGGCTAATGATATAACACAGGTAGCACTGTTGTCATTAGGTGCTGCACTTGTTGTGCTAGGATTTTGGACTATTCAAATGGCAATTCATGTAAACATAGTTGCAGGGCTTGAAGCTATCCTGATTTTCAGTGCTTCATTCATCGTAGGATTTCAATTATTGGCAGTAGCATTGAGTATGTCATTTGACACAGAGATTCGTCTGACTCATCTAAACAAGAGACTTGGTGAACTCTCACAACTCACACTCGCCTTACTATTGATATTCAGCATCTGGACATATCTCCTGAGTTGGCCGATTGACATCACGCTCGACAGGATATTACTTGTCTATTCGAGTGTATTCACTTCAATTTGGGCTGGGTCACTCCTAGTAAGTCAGAGTTCAGGAACCAGGATCTTGACTGATTTAATGATACTTGTTGGACTTTCAATTGGTATCTACGTCTGGCTGATCCTTGCTAACATGACTCTGGTTCTACTTGGCATCATTGCCTTATGTTCAGTAGCGACTCATCTATCTATGGTCTGCTTACATCACTTTGACAGGGGTATTCTTGAAACTCCAAATGACCAATGAGTAGTCTATTCTTGTTCAGATAAAGCAGCAAGATCTTGCTCTCTCTTGTCTATCTTCTTCTTCAGACTCTTGACTTGAGCATCCAATTTAGCAACCTGCTCATTGTAAGATTCTTCAGGCATGGCTCCGGAATCGTGCCTTGTTTCAATGTGCTTACGCAGGTCTTCTACAGACTTCATCTCTTTCCTCAATGCTTTGAGATCTGCTTGGATTGTCGCCATCTTGCTCTCATCAGCAGTCTTGAACTGCTTTGTTGGTATCATGATTCCCAATTGCTGCTGTGCTTTCTCTGCAAAGTCCTGGAATTGGTCCCTAAGCATTTCAATGTTTGAATCTACATTCGACACCTGTGCCGTCACTTTCGAGATGTCCTTTTGAAGGTCGAATACAGCATTTACAAGTCTCTTCAGAGTCTTCTCAACTTCAGCTGAAAGCATTGCCTCCTCTGCTGGTTCGTCCTCTACCCTCTTCCCTTTTTCTTGTTCCTTTACCACGGCACTAGGCTTAACCATTTGAAGTTCTCCACTAAGCCATCTAAATGCGTTCAGTGCAAATGTAGAATTTCCTTTGTGCTTGAGTCCTACACCTTTTCTGAAGATCTCATAACTTCCAATGCACATTACTCTGCCTTTGCCAACCTCTGCGATAGCTACTACAGCTGCCTTTCCAGGTTCTGCAGTTTCAGATGTAGTGGCCAAAGCAGTGGCTTTTCCTGTAACCCTAAGGCTGCATGCTGAAGGGATTAGGAGGTCCGAAACATCTTCTGTAGAAGGATGCGCCATAATATCAGCGATGATGGGCATGGTTGGGAGTCCAGCATTATTCCGTTCATCCTTCACTGCGGTGTTCTCAAAACTGATGCCAAACTCTTCGGAGATCTTCGACATGTTATTCATGAGACCTCTATCGCCGCCTGAAAGAGAAAGAAGCATCAATCCTCCACCGTTCTTCACATACTTCTGAAGAACCTCTATCTCAGCAGGTCTGACCTTTGAGCTGTTTGGACACCCAAATACCATGACGTCGGCCGTCTTGATGTTCTTCTGTAAAATCATGAACTCAGTGTAGGGTTCAACATCGAAGTCATTGTCACGAAGCAGCTGACCTAGGTCAGAATATGTACTCTCCAGTCTACCGCGTTCATTCTGTGTCTGGTCAAAGAGGATTTTCTTTCTCCTTCCGCTCAAAAGGGTGCACCTGCGATAACGGTTTGTAATCAAAGCATAACGGCTGCGTTAATAGTACTTCCGTAGATGGTCTCATCTAGTCGAATGTTTTATCTCCTTGTGATACGAAACTCGAAGTATGAGCGAGGAGAACTGTATTTTCTGCAAAATCATTCGTGGCGAGATGCCTGCTTCTGTGATTTTTGAGGATGAGCACAGCATTGCCTTCATGGATGTCTTTCCTGTAACTGAAGGTCATTGTCTTCTGATTCCACGACAACACTATGAGAACATGTTGGATGTAGATCCAGATGTTGTAGCACATCTAGCCAAGAATCTTGCAGATCTCACTAGGCGAGTAAAGAAAGCAACCGGCGCTGAGGGAGTTCTTAACATCGCTGCAAATGGTGAAGGCGCTGGTCAAGAGGTTCCCCATCTTCATTTTCATGCTATTCCCCGAAACAAGAGTTCTCCATTTGGATTCCGGTTTCCACCTGATTACAGGGAATCTATGGCCCCAAGAAACAAGCTTGACCAAATGGCTGAGAAGATCCGAGAAGCTTCCTAGGAGATGTGAAGCAGATTCAACCCTGTCAGGTCATCTTTCTTTCTGATTAATTTAGCCTTTGTTTCGATGATTACCAGTTCGATGGTTACTGAAACCTCGCATCCAGGCAACAGATGTCCTCCCCAGCATTTTCCTTTCTCATCCGCCACAATCATATGCGCATGGATGACCGGATTCTCCTCATGAGTTGAGATATCACCAATGCATGAAACAACCTCCACATCCTCGTCTATTGTGAAATCCCGATATTCAAGGGCTTCCCTATGGAAATAGCCAAGCTTAGCTTTGGATACTGCACCGATAAGACTCAACTGACCCGATTGGACATCATGTTTCTTTGCGACTTCCTCAATAGCTCCCAGAACATCCTCTCCAGGTTCCATCTTGGCGAAAATCACACGCTTAATCTCAGTCTGAATTGAACGCACCATGGCTATTTGGATACTCAATCAGTCTAATGAAGGACTCGCATAATGGGAAGTGCTTATCAGGGATAAACAGTCCACTAAAGATGTGAAAGGCATTGCCAAAGAATGATCAACCATCAGATGAGAATCAATCCTCACTCGAAGATTTCTTTGGAGATCCAGATGAACCGGAAGCTGACATAGATGACTCTCCATCTGATCGCGATGCCAATCCATCAAATGAGGATAATCCCTCATCAGAAAATGGCGACGAATCTCCCTCAGACGACGTTACAAACGAAGAGGAAGAAGAACCTCTGGAAGTTTTAGTGGAGGACAGTGAAACACCTTCAAACTTACCCCCCTCATTTCTCTTGTCAATCGATTACTCCGGCGCACACAACAAGGCCATGGCTCGATTGTACAACCCCAGTACTCAAAGAGTTTACTTTTGGTTTGACAACACAGGTCACAAACCTTACTGCTACACTGATTGGCCGCCACAAGCCGTAGAAACCTCCGCTAGAAAGAATCCCGGTTTTCTTCGAGCTGAAACTGTGGAGTTGCATGACCTCCTGAAGGATGAACCTGTAAAAATGACCAAAGTAGTTGGCGATAATCCTCTGGCTATTGGTGGTTCTCAGACTTCCATCCGAAACGTCTTGGTTGACAGTAACAATGTGAGTCATGCATGGGAAGCGGCAATTCGTTATCAGCTATGCTACACATATGATAGCAAATTAGTTCCTGGACTCATGTACAAGATAGAAAATGGGAACCTAGTTCCCTGTCTGCCGGATGTTGACTCTAAGACACTTAAGGAATTTGAGAAGACAATAAAAGATGATGAAAGTCTAGAGTCAATCATCACTGAATACTCACCGATGTTCTTCACTGAAGTTCCAAACATCAAACGATTGGCTGTCGACATAGAGGTCTATAGTCCTGTCGTGAACCGTGTGCCAGATCCTGGCAATACTGAGTATCCCGTGACAGCGATAGGGTTCTCAGACAATGAGGGTTTCAACAAGTGTTTTGTTCTCAAAAGGAAAGGTTACTCAGAAGGTGAGAAAAGTAAGGATTTCCCAAAGGAACTAGATATTGTCTACTTTGAAGAAGAAGGGGAGATGCTTGGAGAAGCGTTCAAGGTAATCGATCAATATCCAATCGTTCTTACATTTGTAGGTGACACCTTCGACTTCAAGTATCTCCATAATCGTGCAAAGAAGCTACGATTAAACATGGACCACTGTCCAATCATTCTTCGTGGAAATCAGGACCCGCGGCGTGAACGTGCCAATCTTAAACGTGGTGTTCACATAGACATGTACAAGTTCTTCACAAATCCATCTATCAAAATCTACGCTCTCTCTGGAGCCTATCAGAGAGAGAATCTCGATTCTATTGCTGCGGGTGTGCTTGGAGAACGTAAGCTGGAACTGAGCGATAACATATCAGACCTACCTTATTTCGAGCTTGCTCACTATTGCTGGCTGGATGCAAACCTAGTCCTTCGGTTCACACAATTTGAAGATAATCTCCTTCTTCGTCTGATTGTACTCCTAATGCGTATCTCTCGAATGTCAATGGATGATGTCACTAGATTCTACATTTCCTCATGGATCCAGTCAGTGTTCCGCCAAGAACATCGCTCCCGAAAACTCCTGATTCCACGACGTGTAGATATTGATACTATGAAGGCTGCTGACGCTCAGGTTGAAGCGACAGTGGGAGGGAAAGGTTTCAAGGGCGCAATTGTGATTGAACCAGTTGCCGGTGTTCACTTCAATGCCACTGTTCTAGACTTTGCGAGCCTGTATCCCACTATCATGAAGACCCATAACATCAGCTATGAAACAGTCGACTGTCCACATGAAGTCTGCAAGAACGGGAAAGACAACCAAGTCCCAGAAACAGATCACTGGACCTGCACGATAAACCGAGGAATGATCAGTGAAACTATAGGTTTCTTCAGAGATACACGAGTCAAGTGGTTCAAACCAAAGGCTAAGGACAAGTCACTTGGAGAGAAGACACAGAACTGGTATTCTGTTGTAGAGAAGGCGCTCAAGGTGTTTGTCAATGCATCCTATGGTGTAACTGGTGCACAGCACTTCGAGCTCTTTTGCATGCCAGCGGCTGAGAGTGTCACAGCATACGGTCGAGATGCTATTGTTCGAACCAAAGCAAAAGCCGAGGCTATGGGGATTCGAGTTCTATATGGCGATACAGATTCTGTGTTTCTTGACAATCCCACAAAGGAACAGCAAGATGAACTGGTACGCTGGTCACGTGCTGAACTCGGCATCGACCTCGAGGTTGAGAAGACCTACAAGTATGTGGCTCTATCTGACAGAAAGAAGAACTACATAGGTGTGTACAAGGATGGTAAAGTCGAGGTAAAAGGACTAAGTGGAAAGAAACGCAACACTCCTGACTTTGCTCAAGAGGCATTCCGAAAAATGTTGGAGGTCCTTAGCAGAGTTGATGATTCCGAGGGTTTTGAGGTAGCAAAGGAAGAGATTCGTGAGATTGTTAACAACGTGATTGACAGGTTAGAAAACAAAGCAGACCCATATAGTCCAGACGAACTTGCATTTAGGATTCAAATGACAAAACCCCTTCATGCATATGACACTGATATTCCTCATGTACGGGCTGCAAAGATGCTCGTGGAGAAGACTCAGGATCCCACCAAAGCATTACCTGGGACGATAGTTGCTTACATCAAGACCAAAGGACAAGATACAGTTCTACCAGTTGAGCTTGCAAAAGATACGAGCTACTGGATTGATAAGGATGCGTACATTGATATTTTGAGAAGTGTGTTTGAACAGGTTCTCGATTCAGTAGGTCTCGACTTTAACGAGTTTCTTGGTTTCACCACCCTCGACCAGTTCTTCTAGCGAGGAACTGAAAAGGGTCTGAATAAGAAATTCTTATAGCGGTGACTTGGTACACGCAGGAAGACCGAGAGCCATCCTTACACCGATTTCGACGGGGTCCAAAACAAATGAAGTTGAATTATCGCGAATTCTTCATGCAGAAGATGCTAATCATGTTCAAACCCGAAGACATTGAGTTGTCAGCGAAAGACTTCATTTCTACGTATGCTTCATACATGGAGGATGTCGGAATCGTAGGGAAGGGCCCTGACGGTTATGCTTTGTATCCTAGCAAAACTGCACCTGTAAAAGAAGAACACACAGAGTTCTTCGCTGAATGGACACAGTTGAATGATGCTCTTGGTATCCATGGCGTTGTGGGAATGGACTTCTACACGGATGGATGGTTTGCTCGAGATCCCAAGTATCAGACTATGAATGATAAGAATGTCAAGATGGAACATCAGATCTGTCCCAACCGAGAAGAGTTCTGGCAGTATGGCGCAGAAATCGTCAGAGAGATTGGTTCCTATCCAATTAATGAGATTCTTCTCTTTGGTACTGGTTTCATCCGGGACCATTTCTGTTTTTGTGAACGGTGTAGGGCTGAGTTCGCACCAATGGTAGATCAAGAACCTGATCGATTCAATTACGCCTATCTTCTGGAGAATGAAGAGGCTCATGAGAAGTGGCATCAGTTCCGCAGTGACAAGGTGCATCATGGTCTTCAATACCTTCAAGATGCAGCCAATGAATCAGACGAAGCTACTGGAAGAGAACAACCATTGAAACTCTCCGTTGAAGTATTACTTGACCCTGAAACTGGTCTCTCTGAAGGTGCACGCAACGAGTATGGTTACGATTATGCAAAGATTGGTGAAATCACAAAGAATGTGCTGATTAACCTGTTTCCATGGTCTCCAGATATCCCATCAAAAGGAAGCCCTGAATACAGTGAGCTTGTAGAGTCCCTCTACTTTGTCAACGAGTTCACCCGCAGGGGCGGTAGAGCATCTCTATTCCGATGGGGTGTCACTACAATTGAACAGCTTCAAGAACTGAAAGCTCTTGGTAAAGATGTAGGAATCGACCGTATAGTGGGTAGTTTCCACTATCCATCAGATTACTCCCGTAGACGTGAGAGTGCAATTGGTAACTACTGAATTCACTGTCTAGCACTACAATAGGGACAAACTCTGTTATCTGATCGGATACTACGTCCACATGAGAAACAGAAGCTATACCCATCATTTTCATCTCTTGACTCGTCAGTGAATGGACTCAATTCGCCTTGGGCAAAAAGAGATCCTATGCCCTCAATTGATTCATCTGGTTGAGTGTTGCACATCTTTCTTTCAGTTTCGGCGAAAATTCGGCCATCTCCATGATAGCGATACGATTCGGTGGGTTGCCTTGACTCAGTTCGTTCATCACGCCAAGGACCCTCGCGATCACTGTATTGTGATGTCAAGGTTTGCATTGCTTGATCGAGTGACTCGAAATCCTGTCTATAGTCATCAGACCCATAGCCCGGATCCGTTGCTGGTCTATTTGCCATTCTTTCATGTGGTGCTTGTCTTTGCCAGCTAGGGTCTAGATTAGACAAACCTCTGGAAGTTTCAACGAACCTTACATGAGCATCGCCTTTCAGCCTTTCATATTCATCCAGAGTAAGTCCGAGTATTTCCAGTGCACGATCTCTCTCAGCACATCTCTTTGTAAGTGGGCAGCAGTACGCTAGACTTCCATGACACAGTGATGCCATTGCTCTGTCCTGACGTGATTTGAATATAGGAGTGATTCTTCTGTTACCAAGAATTAGGGAATCCCCGACAGACCTCATCTCAGAATAACCGCTCTGAGCCAGAGCCTCCACAATCTCACGTGCAGGATATGCTCTTCCTTCAATGATTATGTGTCCTTCAGTCTTGTCAAGACGAACAGGTCTTTCGCTGTCCTTATTCCCGTCATAGCTTGAGTATCTCGTGTCTGCCACCTCTCAGAATACTGACTATATGTCATACGGACGTGCCCTACCAACAATACAGGTGTATGTATTACCACGGTCTGATGCTCTGAAGCTATAAGTTTCTAGATTTGACAAGTGAGAGTTATATATCAGCACTCAGTACCATTATTGAGAATCTCGTGGAGATTGGAAAATGGGATTGAAAGCAGTTGGCGCAGCACAAGGTTTCACTGTTCTAGGTGGTCTTGTCCTGCTTGTAAATGCATTTGAGAGAATCTATTCAGCGATGATGACATCTGGTCCTGGTACATTAGAGGGAATTATAGAAATCCTTCTTGGAATTGTTATCATAGTAATGGTCGCATTAGCATTTGATGCATGCGGGTTTGTATCATGGAAAGTACAGAAATCTGGTGCATTACTTAGCTTGTTCGGATTCATTATTATCTTGATAGTTTCGTATCCCGGAATTACGCTTGACCCGATAGCCTGGCTTAGAAGTCTCTACACCTTGGCAGGTCTAATGATTTTGATTGCTGGTCTCTTACTTGTATTCAGAGACTAATAGTCACATGTCTATCATCGCCGACATCGGAAATTAGATAATGGGGACACCTCTCCAAAACGACCGTTCAATCTAAGGAAGGTTGATGATATGGATGATAAACACTTACAGGTCCTGAAAGATCTCGGGTTTGACCTTGATAAGAGTAAGATGACTAATGACTATTGGAAGAAGAGAGGTGCTGAAGCGCTTGCAATCACCACCCAAGACCGTGATGTCTATGGATGTCTTGATCACACGGTGGGTGAGGGCGTCAAAATCTTCGATATTGAAGGAACTGAGTATCTCGATGTAACTGGTGGAGTTGCTGTTCGTGCTCTCGGGCTTAGATATAAGCCGTATATCGAATTTGAACAGAGCATCATTGATACAGTTAAAGAGTTTCCAGGAATGGATTTTGATGCTATACCTCAGACACTTCTGGCTGAACGTGTTGCTGGAATCACTCCTGGAAGTCATAAGAAACGAGTTGTGTTCACAACCTCCGGTGGACGTGCTGTCGAAGGTTGTATGAAATCAGCTATGGACTTGTCAGGGAAACGAAGGTTCGTCACATTCAGACCTGCTTTTCATGGTCGAACAGGATATGCGTTATCACTGACAGCATCAAATTCAAAACACAAATCTGGCTTTCCACAAGGTGTTGATGTCATCCGCGTTTTCTATCCCTATTGTTACAGGTGTCCTTATGGAACCAATGTTGAAGATTGTAGCTTGGAGTGTGTTGAAGCCCTCCGATATGCGTTACAGGTTGAGGGTAATGACATAGCCGCGACCGTAATGGAACCAATATCTGGTGAAGGCGGTTATATAGTACCACCAGCAAAAGCCGTCCAAGGATTCTACGAAGTGACAAAGGAAGTTGGAGCATACTTCATGTCCGATGAGGTTCAATCAGGAATGGGTCGAACAGGAAAGTGGTGTGCGGTCGAGAATCATGGTGTAGTCCCAGATTATATCTCGATGGGCAAGGCAATTGGTGGGGGTTATCCTATGGGTGCGTCAATTGGGCCTGCTCCTATGTTTACAGGTGGGTCTCGTCACTCTGAAACATTCTCTGCTGAACCAAAGATGTCCTTACTATCATTGTGGATCTTGAAGCATCTAGAAGATGGTGACTATCTCAAGAAGAACGCTGAGAAAGGAGCTTATCTTTTGAAGCGGTTCGGTGAACTCATGGATAAGTATGAGGTTGTTGGAGATGTGCGAGGTCTTGGCTTAATGGTAGGCATAGAATTCGTGAAGGATAAGAAGTCCAAGGAGAAGGCACCAAAACTCCGTGAAAAGATTCTCAAGAATGCTGTCCAGAAACAAAAACTCTGGGTCCTTGGCTGTGGTCAGAACGCTATCAGGTTCATGCCGAGTTATGTCATCACCATGGAAGAATTAGATGAAGCAATCGACAGACTTGACAAAGCCATCTCAGAATCAATCTGATTTCTAGAAACAGAGAAAATGGAATGCCAGCACCAGCTCTAACGAGCTGGTGCCAAGCAAATCTAAACTAAAGCAACAGTAGTATTGAACCAATGATGACGAGAGCGCCACCAATTCCACTAGCGAACAGGTACATCAGGATACCCATGATGAGTATCACGAGCCACTTGTTGCTAAACTCAAGTGCCTTAATCTTAATCGTTCCACTGTTGACTAGAGCAATTAGTGAGAATAGTATTCCCAGAATGCCTGTGAACAATGGATCGAGAAAGATGTAGTATGGCAGAAATGACAGAATTCCTATACCTAAGACGGTTAGGATTCCTTCAATGAGACCAATTATACCACCTAGTAGTATAAGTAGATCTCCGATTTTCTTCAAATCGCTCATTTCGGATTTTTCTCTCCTTCTACGTACATCACCCTCGAAAGGGTTGGCAAATGCAAACTAGCAAATCAATATAATCTTACCGTTTGAATTAACCTATGTTAACTTGTAATGTTAACCTATAAGATAGAGAGTTGTTCAATGACCTCCAGATACTAGGTGGTTTCAGAAAGTGGATATGTCCGTTCAAACTGACAGATTTGATGATTCTTCCCAAGATGTGCTACTCTTTGAAGGGGACATTAATCCGGAGGTTGAAATACCAAATCATGGGGAAATTCTGATCATAAGTAATGATCAGTCCTATCTGACTCATGGAATCCACAAATTTCCAGCTAAATTCTTTCCTGAACTACCACGATATCTAATTCGAAAGTATTCTACTGCTAGTGACACAATACTTGATCCAATGTGTGGTAGTGGAACTACAGTTTTGGAGTCGATGCTCAATGACCGTGTTGGGATTGGAATCGATATTGACCCTATAGCACGTTTGATTACCAAAGTCAAGACAACACCAATCAATCCTGCCGTGCTTACTCGTGCAACAAGAAATCTACTATCTCAGATTGAATCCGCCAACACCAAACCAATAATCCCGGATTTCCACTATCGGGACAACTGGTTCCGCCCTTATGTCCTAGAAGAGTTGGCTATTATCAAGGAGTGCATTGACTCTAGACATGAGGATGGACAAGACATCTTGGACTTCTTCAATGTAGTTCTCTCTTCTATCATTAGAGATGTATCAAATGCAGACCCTCATTGCACACGAACAGTGCTCAGGAAGAAAGTAGTCAAGCAGATTGCACCTGGCGATACTTATGCAAGGTTTTCTGAACGACTTTTGATGCAGTACAACTCAATTGCTGAGCTCTTTCATGTTTCAGAGAATCTTGAGAATCTTGATGTAAGACTACCTATCGGAGATGCAGTCAATACTGGCCTTGAGAGTGAGTCGATAGATCTAGTTGTGACCTCACCTCCATACATTAATGCAGTTGATTATCCACGAACTCATCAGTTGGAGATGTACTGGTTAGGTTTCATTGGTAACGGTCCACTGTCTCACGTAAAGCGTGAGTACATTGGAACTGAAACTGTTTACAAAAGTGAGTACGAGTCTCTGAAAACCTCAGGTTATGAAACACTGGATCCTCTCCTCTCAAAAATCTATAATACTGATCCAAGAAGATCGTTCATCGTGTACAAGTTCTTTGAGGATATGACAAAACAACTTTCAGAGATGTTCCGCGTTCTTAGACCCGGGAGTCGATACTGCATTGCAATAGGTAACAACCTAATCCGGGGTGTGGAGGTTCACTCAGATAAGATACTCTCAGAGATAGCGACAAATAAGATTGGGTTTGAGCTTGAACATACCTTCTTCTCCAAACTCATTCGTCACTTCATCAGAATTCCAAGACCTGAGCGAATGTTAGGTGAATGGATACTCGTTCTGAAGAAATAACAGTTACAATAATCGACCTACTACATCAGAAATTGTTGGATAATCGTTACAATCTGCATTAAGACCCTCAAAGACTTCGTTACATCTCCCTCGATTTCCAAACTATGATTCGCTCCCTCTACGACAACACCACTGAGCAGTGTGGATATATTCAATCGGTCAATGATGTCACTGTCGTAGTGTGAGTCATTTGTACCAATGACAAGCACAGCATCCTTCATGTATGACAACATCTGCTCCATAAGTTCCGGATTCTTAATCAATGGTGTGAGCCAGATGGTCTTTACATCTCTCAGGTCTTCGTACGATTCAAGTATGTGCCCCAGAGCTATTGTTCCAAGTGACTTTCCAACAAGACATACAATCTCTTGATTCTCGACCTCTCTCACAATTCGTATTGCAGCCTCTACATCCCTGATCACCCAGTCTGCTCTGGATTTCAAAGGGAGTTCCATGAACTCCGAATTATTTGAATAGTCATAGTCAACAGCCAGTACATTCAGGCCACTAGCAAGTATTGCTTGTATCGAATAATGGAGCAGCGGCATTGATGTGTTATATGCAAGTCCTGGAAAAACAAGTGCTACCTGCTGAGTTTCAACGAATTGTTTATAGAACGTGTTCTTCAAGGACCTTCCACGATACCCCTTGATATCCAATGTTTCAGTGGAAACCATATACAAATCTGCTCCTGTACGCGTTCAATACTAGTATCCTAAAGCTTATCAATGAACCGCGTTAGTCTGAATCAAAAGTACACGGAGGTATATGATACATGGCTACAATTTTACGGTGGGATCACCTTTGCCAGACGCTCGTTCTTGTCTCTACCTCCTTCTGCGAAGTTTCTCTACGTGCTGCTTAGAGACCGGCGACGAATGTCCCGGCAAGACCTCATCAGCAACACATTCCTTCCTCCCAGAACTGTGAACTATGGCCTAAGTAGATTGAAGGCACTTGGACTCATTCGGGAAGAGGAGCATGAGAACGACGCGAGGGAGCGGGTCTACGAGCTGGTTCGGGCACCCATGTAGTGGGAACCGTGATCCAGAGGGTGGGTCTTGGGTCTAGTCCCAGACCCTCTTCAACTCCCGATTCTGACATTCTCCAAAAGCCTCATAATGTAATCAGTCACAGCTGTTTCAACTCAGACTGAGGAATGAAGATGGATTTCTACAAAGCAGCAGGTACTGAACCAATAGGTGATGAGGTTCGAACTCACTTCAGTAGTGAGATTACTGGTGAACTGGCTGGACGTGAGGTTGTTCTCATGGGCTGGACCCACATTCTTAGAGATAAGGGGAAAATCAAGTTCCTGATTCTCAGAGATGAACGTGGGACTGTTCAGGTCACAATTCCTCAGAAGAAAGTGTCTGAAGACGTCTTCAGAATATCCGAGCTTCTGAAACCAGAGACCGCAGTATCTGTGACCGGTGAAGTTGTCGCCACCACTCAGGTTGAATCAGGCGCAGAGATTATTCCAAAGAAGATACGGATAATCAACACTGCTGAGCGGCTTCCCATTGATGTTGTAGAGGGAAAGACCGACATCGAGCTTGACACGAGGCTCAATCATAGAATCCTCGATCTTAGAAAACCCTCAATCAATGCAATCTTCAAGGTCCAGCACAGCCTTGTTCGGTTTGCTAGGTCTTTCCTGGAGAATAATGACTTTGTTGAGATTCATACACCTAAACTGGTTGCTGAAGCCACAGAGGGTGGTGCCAACCTCTTTGAGGTAAAGTACTTTGATCGGAAAGCATACCTAGCACAGAGTCCACAATTCTACAAGCAACTCATGTTGCTGGCTGGGTTTGGAAGAGTCTATGAGATTGCACCAGTGTTCAGAGCTGAGAAACACAACACCCGACGTCACGTGAACGAGTATACCTCGTTTGATTATGAGATGTCTTGGATTAGCGGAGTCGAAGATGTCATGAAAATGGAGGAAAACATGCTTCATCACTCCTTCAAGATGACCAAGAAACACGCTGCTGCTGAGCTGGAAATCCTGGGTATTGACTTTGAAGTACCAAAGGTGCCCTTCAAGAGAATCAAGTATGAAACTGCCATTGAACTTGTCAATGAGGCTGGGAAGAATCTGGCTGTAACAGATGACCTTGATCCTGAGTGTGAACGATTACTTGGAGACATTTTCCCTGAGAAGTATGGTACTGATATGGTCTTCATTACACACTACCCCTTGGAACTTCGTCCTGCTTACACAATGCCTAGCATGACCGATGAGGGCATGACCGAGAGCTTTGACTTGACATACAAAGGAATGGAGATTACAACTGGTAGTCAGCGAATTCATCTCTATGACTTACTTGTGGAACGTTTCAAAGCAAAGGGCTTCAATCCAGACAACTTTGCATTCTATCTTGACCCATTCAAGTATGGAGCACCACCCCACGGTGGACTTGGTTTAGGTGTTGAGCGAATGACCATGCAACTTCTTGGTATTGAGAATATCCGAGAGGCTACTCTTCTGCCCAGGGATAGGGACCGACTAACTCCTTGACTTGATATGTCGTCTTCTTCCAAGCTCATGACCCACAAATGTTCTTAGTCCCTTGAGTTCTTCACTCAAAACGAATCTAACATCAGTGTCTGTTTCCGCAGACTCTATCTCAAATCCAATCTCTCTTACAACCTCTTCAAGCTCTTGATACTCCGTCAATGTGGCTGAGAATGTCATCCCCCTCTCATGCATTATCTGAAAACCATATGCAGTAAGCGACAGTAACTCTAGCAACGCCTTACCGTTCACGATTGGGATGACCAAATCACGAATCTCTTTCTTACGGGCTTTGAGTATTGCTGGAATCAATTTGGCAGCTTTTGATTCTTTCATTCTGTCAACGTCAAGTAGCAGTGATCGGCTAGTATGTTCTATCTGTTCTGCTAGGAGGTCTATCATATCATTGAAGATGACTTCCCGTGCTTGTTCAAACACCATATCTGGTGAAACATTAGCGAGAATCTTCAATGGGTTTCCAATATATCCCGCCAACTCTTCCAATCTCAAACTCATTAGAAGCAGCCGTTGAGCATAAAACCAGTATTCCTCTGGAATGTAGAGAAATCCACGATTCCAGTTGAGAAAGATGTCTGACCACTTCTCATGGATTCTGTCTTTCCTATGTTGATAATAACAAACGAAATTCCGTTTCTTCAGTGAATAGACTAGATCCACATTTGACAATGGTGGTGAATCACTGAGCTCGAGTATACTACTATATACCTCTGGAAGGTTATGTCTGAAAGTTCCATGTTCTTCGATGAACCAGATCTCTCGTAACTGGGCGCAATTTGAAACAGGAGTCCAATCTACAACTCCGTGTTCCGTTATGGAACTGAATTCCAGTATCTCTAATTTCTTGAATCTATCCAGATGACTCAAATCGAGTATATCGTAGTATCTCTTTTCATATCCATCGTATTCATGCTCCTTGAATGCAATCCTTTTCGTTTCTCTCTCAGCCAAGGCTGGCCAGTCTGTTATAGATTCGAAGAGTTTAGTAAATTCATTTTCAGTTATGTCTGAGTTGATTAATACGAGTTTAATCTCTCCGATCTTGAAGGATGAATCATCATAGAAGTACAGTCTTTCGTCATTGTAAAAATGCAGGTCTCCTTCCCCTTCACGAGTCCCCCATCCACGAGTAGCTTCTATAGTCGAAAAGGGAGGGATTTCGCAAATGGTTTCTTTTGTCATATTTCGTACAAAGTAGTGAACTATGCCTCCATCATCATCACTCAATAGTACCCTGCTCCCACCTCACTTTCAGGTGCTGAGTAATTTAAGATTGACGTCTAGAAGATTGATAATACTCTCTCTTAAAGCCCGATTCGGGCTAGAACACCTACCAGCCTAGTGCAGGTCAGACATACGAAGGGATTCATCCAATGCACGAGCGACTCCATTCAGAACTCTACGCTTCAATTGCTACACTTGATCAGCTGAAGAAACTCTATGATCTCGGTGCGGTGGATATACGGTCTTATCAGCGTGAGTCACAAGCACTTCTGCAAGATGTTCACTCACAGATTGAGAACATGCGTAGAATCGGTCTTGATATTGGTAACTTCGTTGTTGGCGAACGAATCAACGAGATTTTTCCAGAGGCTGCATCACTCCTTCGTCTTGGAAATCACTCCCCGCGTCAGGTACCTCAAGGGATGACAATGGACCAGTTCTATGACTACATTGGTCTAGCAATCCTAGACGTAGCTACAGAGAACTCCTCCAAGGGTCTCATGGGACTTGCTGAACTGATTGTTGATGTTGTACGACGTCTGCCTGAGATTGAGTCTGTGACTTACAATGATGTCATTGAGGCAGTGAACAGAGTCGCTGACAACGGACTCATTCCAGGAATTCGGACCTTGAGGGGTGGTGTGAAGGTCGTTGAACTCAGACCCCTCGAACTACGAAGAGATCAAGCCGATGTAATTAATCTGGCTGCATCCAAGGGGTATGTATCTGTTGAAGAAGTCATTATGCAGCTCAAATGGTCTGAAGACCATGCACGACAGGTGCTGTCAAGTTTGGTTGAAACCGGAATGGCAGTCGCAGATATTCGCTTCTCAACTGGTGGTCGATATTACTTCCCAGGACTCAGGGCTCGTGATCCCTCTGATCAGAGAGGTACCGGGGCTTACTGATTCTAGATTGAAACCAAAATCGCTCCTTGTTTCTCATCTACCCATTCAGCCAGTCCTTTCTTCACCATGAGAGCTAATACAATGTGGATATCTCTTTCAGGAAGACTTGCAAAGTCCTCACTAGCCTCTTGGATGATGATTGACTTCACATCAAGTCGGAGCTTTCCCGTCTTTAACGCCCACTGATACAACATATCCGCCCAGTCTTCAAGTGGTCTCCAATAGACTCGAAGTTGACGTTCCTTCTTATCTTTCCACTCTGCGACTTCCTTCTCGACAAGTACCTCAGCAATGGCCTTGAATGAGTCAACTTTGTTCCTGAGGTCCTTGAATGGTGGTTCACTGATGAAAGTCGCTAATGAGAGGACATGTACCTTCTTGTTTTCAGTCCACTCCAACAGATAGTCTGCCCATTCTCCAGCCCAGAGCTCACTGTCTTCCTCTCTGGTGGGCATTCCATACATCCACTCAGTTTCCTCAGCATCTCCCCAGCTAGGCATAACAAAATCTGGTTCTATTGTAGCTTCTGTAACAGTTTCCGTAACTGATTCTGCTGCTGGAGCTGCTTCAGTTTCTTCAACATCGACAACGACCTCTGGAGTGTGAACTTCCTCCTCCACAACAGTTTCATCTACCTCTGGAGCTTGCTCTACCTGTTCCTGCTCCACAGGTTTAGTTGATTCCTTAGCCTTAGGCTTCTCTTTCTTTCTCTCCCTGACTCCCACTCTTTAGGAACCCTCCGCCCAGTCAATGTATCTTTTGACATCCTCTGGGGGAGTTGCAGGGCGAATGTTCTCTATTGCATGCAGGAAGTCATCCCGTGATACGGGTCGGATGTCCAGAATCTCCTGTTCTTCATCCATTCTGCCGCTTCGTTGCAAGTCCCTAATTGGTTCCATAGCCGCCTCTCGACAGACTACACTGATGTTTCTTCCACTGTAAC
>Ga0209536_100004645_pt1 | contig 21659 bp, 12 predicted proteins | sample DeeMarSeWOR28_12_FD_187461 | JGI IMG/M metagenome (GOLD analysis project Ga0209536, IMG submission 187461) | Marine sediment microbial communities from White Oak River estuary, North Carolina - WOR-2-8_12 (SPAdes) (version 2) | ecosystem: Environmental > Aquatic > Marine > Intertidal zone >... | reverse complement strand
CCGCAACAGCACGACAGGCAGCTTTCGCTCCAAAGCCAGGTCTAGTTCGCGCGGGATGTGAACCGAGAGATTCGCCGAGGGCGACAACAGCACCACGACAGCACTGACCTGTTGAATCGCCTGCGGGATTGCTTCTGTATATGGCAAGCCACCGGTATCAATATCGCGCGGCGCTATCCAGCAACGCCACCCCCTATTTTCAAGGTACTGCCGCGTTGCGTCCGCCCGGGCGAAGTCTGCCGATGCATAACTAATAAAGATATTTGGTTGGCTATCCGGAGCACCTGTTGTGGACGCAACCAAGTTTTGCCTGGCAAGCCAGACTATCTCATCTTCAGAGAAAGCATATGCAGCTTCTGCGGGCAAAGAATACTCTATTTCACAATCACGCAAGGTATGGCAACCGGTTGTCAGCCAGTCAGAAAAATCACCGGCTTCAAACGGTGCTCCGGGGAAACCGATACGGCCGGTCGTCTCTGAGAAGTGAATGAGGATTCGCTCCTGCCAGGCCTCACGTTGCTCTTCATTGCTGAAGAGCAGGTATTCATCAGCCAGCCATGCCGGCTCCAGCAGGCGGCGGCACAGAATCTGCTGCAGTTCACGTACCGCTTCTGTAAAGGGTTGCTCCAGATCCAGCCAGGCAATGTATTTAAGCACACGTCGCTTCTGTTCCGGTCCCGTTGGATGAGCTTTCAGACTGATTTGGTACCCCACCCCATCGGCCAACCCCTGACCAACCCAGACCGAATAGAGACGAAAGTCGCACGCCAACGGTTGACCATCACGGTGATAGCCCTCGTGATGCGTGCGAAGGTGCTCACCCAGCATGGCAAGATCGGTCATCGCATCGAACGCCTTTGAGCTATGGGGTTGCTGCAGCTCAGAAATTGTCCCGGCCGTGAGGTGATCGGTGACCAATGCTTGAAGGGTTTCCTTTCGCTCCGCTGTCAGCAATAGCAATACGGTGGGTTGTTTTTCGGCGGCAATGCGCAGTGCGGGGTCCACATCTGGGTTGGCGCGCAGAATGCGCCACCAATCAGCCGGGAGCATGGGGCCGTGCGGTGCCGGCCATTTGAGCGCCACTGTGTAAAACTCTGATGACGAGGTGCCAAACTGTGCTGTGTAAGTTGCGGCTTTCATAGATTAGCCTAGCCTCTTGAATCTTTTGGTTTTGGCCTTCTCGTCCGGAGGCTTTTTTTCAGAGGCGGTTGAGATTGCGCTTGTCCGTGATTCGCGTTGCACGGTAAAGTCGATTTCCTGGTCAATTTTGAGCTCTGCCATGCGTAGCTTTATCTCGCGTTTGACCGCTTCGTGTATCCACTCGGCCAGGAAATTCGAATCGCTGATGTCGTATTCATTCAACCGATGCCATCCGGCAACCACGCGGTTAGCTACCACATCCAGACCCGAATTGCTATCTATTCCTTCCACGAGTTTTTCTTCAACCCAGGAGGCCGAGTTGAGGTGGCATTCCCACGCCACATAAAGCACTTCTCCATAAGGTTGTACGTGCAGGAAACCAATAGCACGGCGATGATTAACAACGATCTGTTTTCGTTCTACCCAGCTATCGGTGCCCCAGTAGCCAATTTTTTCGACCTTCATACTGGCGCCTTTTGGTCCGCCGCTTTTGAGTCGCTTTATGATCCCTTTCTGGACGTCGACGGCTGAGTCTCCCAGCCCAAAAATACTCGCCTGCCAGGAATCCATCCAGCTCAACGACCGCGGATCGGTAAGCGGCTTGCCGCTTGTCAAAACATAAGTCCTTCGTCTGCGGGATCTCAAGAAGAGCCATACAAAAACACCGGCCATCAGGAAACCACCAAAAATTGGGATCAATAAGAGGAGAATCGCGGCTGCTGTCAGACCAATGGTAAGCCAGTCTCGTCGGAGCCGTTGCACCTTGTTTTTGGGGCGCCATAATTGCCACGGCAATTGTCGAAGTAAATTTGTCAGTCGAAGTTTCTTCCCCGGTGTAAGGATGTGCTGGTAGATGTTCTCGATTGTCGCATCCTCGAGCGCGATAACCCCGGAAATTTTCGTAAGCTTCTTTCCGACTTGCACGGTAACGGTAAATGAGTGTTCGTAGCGATGGAAATCGAACCGTTCGACATCCACCACCACAGACGCGGCTAAGCTCAGATCAGGGCTGGAGGAGGGTATTAGATAATCCAATCGAAACCAGACGGTTGGGCTGTGAGCTTGACTCTGCTGCACGATAAACTCCAACCCGGCACTCTTGGCCCGATTAAGCATTCGTTCGCAGGCTTCGTTACGCAGGACTTCAGCCCGCGAATAGGTATTTGTATCGTTGCGGGGTGTAAATAGTGTCTCAAGCTTTACGCCTTGGGCGTCTTGCATTATGCTGTTGCCCGTTGCAACCGGAGAACTGATGCGAAACAACTTAAATATCCCAATGACGAGCAAAAAGGTTGCAATAATCGGCAGAAAAGGTAAGATTTCGTAAAAATCATCCAGAATTGAATAATTGATGAGGCCCCAGTTAACGAGCGAAAAAAGAAAACTCCGCAAGCCATAAACGATCAGCGCAAATACAATAAATGAATTGCCGCGCTTCGATACCTTGACAAGATAAGCAGCCACAAAAAATCCAATCCAAACGATCTCATTTGCCATATCCATATTTACCCTCCTTTCGAAGCGCGTTTATCTTCAGACCATATTGAGAAATAAACGATCTGCCCCCCATTGCTCACTGCCGGTATTGAACTGAGCGAGTCGTCAGGCAGTTTCGGTTAGTTTTCGGAGGTCTTTCAGGAAAATTCGGCGCAGCACTCGCCCATCGATAACAATCTGAAGCAGAGAAAGCAGCCAGTAAAGATGTTCACTGGCAGTGGCTGAAATCTGCTTCTGACCGATTAATTCTCGAATATCGTTTGCTGATTTTCCAATGAGTTTGAACAGGGAATAGTCGTCCGCCTGGGATATTGGGATTTCAGGAACTACAACTCGCAGCAATTGGGCCTTGGCAAACAGCTCCAGAGGATATCGAGAACGCGTTTGCCGCGAGACGTCTATTAGTTGCCCGTGCTCAAGGGACATGAGCATTCCCGCCGTGGAGATACCCAGACCTCCGAGCCTTTCCGCCCACCCTTTGCTCACACCCTTAATCACCTGAATCGGCATGGTGCGGAACAAGAGATCCGCCGTGGGAAGTGGTTCTGGAGGTATGACCTGCCAGACTCCGTCTATTGGGCGCACCTGTGGAGGGGCCGGACCTGCGGAAAAATCCATTTCAAACTCCCAGCCCTGTTTTGCGGGCGGATAGCGATCCAGTAACAAAAAAGGCTTGGGCGCTTCGCCACCCGAGCCTTCCACCGGATTAACGCCATTGTGTGCTTTGGAAGAGGGAGGCGACAACCGCCCTAACTTTATCTTGATATTTGAAATGTGGAGCTTTTTTTCCCAATCCTTAGAGAGCCTGGAAAGTCGCAGCGCGCCGTCGATCTCTCTTGAGATTAGCCTGGTCAGCTCATTAAAATCTATGATTGTAGGTGTTTCCGTCATGTTAACGTTTTAAACTCCACCTCCACCTCGCCAAAAACGTTTACCTTAAGTTTCTGGGTTTGGGGTGATCGTTCATCCGCCTGTCTCACCGCCAATCGCAGTTTGGAGAGGGCGCCTGATTCTGAAATAAAAACCGCATGTCCCAAGGGTCTCAAAGGCGTGCCAAGTGTGGCAGCCTTCTCAAGTTTTGCGTTGTCTTCGATGCTGAGCACCTCGTAGGTTAGCTTGGCATTGACCCGGCCTGCATCTGTGATGACCCTGGGAATCCCCCGCCTGATGATTTCTTGAACAGCAACTTGATGCTCCTTTGCCAGATGCTGGCGAACAGCCGACTTCACTTTCTTTACACCGTCGGAAGTCAGGACTGTCTGTTTTTTGACAACCCGATAATCGCCCTTCTCTAAAGTAATTCCGAGAACAGCATTTATCGGTGGGAGCTCGCTGACACCTTCCCTTTTAGGCCGGTAGGGAGCACCGACGTAAACGGCAGTGGGATGCTTGTCCGAGTCTCCGGGAAAGAGCCTCTTCAACTCTGCCATTGTCTGTTCATCGGTTACGAAGTGTTCAGCGAACTCCTCTGAGGGCAGACCGGCGGCATAAGAAAGTTCGGCAATCCTTCTTTCTTGATCGAACTGAGACGTAACAACGGCGTCAAAGACCTCAGATACAAGTTTTGCGATGAATTCGGCGAATCCCACCTCAATTGGTTTTGGAACGTCTTCCATGGGCGTCTACCTTTCTGCTATGCCGGAAGCGGTAGATAGTCCGTCTTGAAATTGACTCTCACCAATCCGAATATCTGCACCTGGCTGCCGCTGATGTCGCGATGGGTTTCTTTGGTGGTTCTGACGCTGACGCTGGTTCTATAAGTGTTGCTGGAATAGCTCCCGAAAAGGGAAATGAGCGCTCCTGTCTTTCCCTTTGAAACGCGCCGATAGGTTGAACGATGGTAGTCACTGGCGTTTTTCTGGTAAAAGGTAGATCCATAGGTGGTAAAGGTCAGCCGGCTCTCAATAACGCCGGTTTCCACCACAAGCCGTAGAATTCCCTGCTTCACCATTTCTTTTAACAGATCGTAACGATTTGCTGCAATTCGCCTGCCGACCGCTTCTAATATTGCGTCCACTTTTGCTTGGTCAAGCGCTCCGGCGGTGGCAACCTTGTTGTCGTTGGGGGCTCCGGCCTCAGCGGGCAGTTCCAGCGCCGTGTTTAGCGCGGTAACATCGGCATCGGTTAATGTTTCGCCCACCTTCAACTCTCTGGGATCTTCCGCATCCGGGGCAGCGGGTGGAAGAGCAGCTGCCAGGAACTGGAGCAGCTCCTCCCCGCTGATATCATCTTTGGTGTCATTGATAAATTCAGCCAGTGATTTTGCAACACTTTGTACTAGCTGAATGTATGCCTCTGTCTGGCGCAAATTGGCGGAGACGAGCGCATCAAAGGTATCTGTAATCAGCTTTGCCGTGAATTCCGGAAATCCGATTTCATCGAGTCTTGCGGCTTCGGTGACTGCAGCAGTTGTTCCGTTTGGCATGGCAAACCTCCTTTCTTGTAAGAGTTATTTTGGGAAGGATTAATGGAATGAGCGGGCTTACTGTCGGAACAGCGGGCGGGAAAATTAGAAGCATAGAGCAAGCTTTCCAGAAAGCAATGGCGCATGAATATGCGATGATGCTGTACAATCTTCCTCCCGGTGGCTCAAGCCCCTGGCCACCAGGAGGATATCGGGCAGATTTTTAGAGGCCTTCTCATGTGCATCGCTTTAGCAAGGTTGTTTTGTCTAATTGATAAGAATTCGCTTTTATGACGGGAATGAGATGTGTATTATGGATTGCGTATCGGATTCAGATGCAACATAACATATGGAAAGGTTAAAAAAGTAAAGTGTTTATTTAATTCCTGCATTCAACACCCACCTCTAAATAAACATTAGGATTCGATCCGCTTAAATCAGCTACTACCAGTGATGCAGACTTAATTCTCTCTCTAACCCATTGCATCACATCACCTGTGAACGAAGACAAATCCGCTCTTTCACAAAGATAACCCGCTGATCTCACTGCAGATGATATGCCGTAGTCGTAAATATCGTGCATTTCAGATCGAAAAGGCATGGCAACAAAAACATGCTTTTTTGAATTAGATGAATATCCAACAGAACGGAGTTTTTCTGTTGCAACAGGCGATATATTTTTAATATTCCATCTTGTATCGAACTCTATTATTCCATTGGGTAAAATTTCATCTAATATTATTTTTAGCCTTTCTGCTCTTCCGGAATTTCTCTCCGCAAAGATTATTCTTTCCAATTGATCCGGTATTTCTGCACTTTTTACGGCATCTATGAATCCAGCAATCTGAGATTGAAATGATTCTGATTCATCCAACCCAAATCCAACACCATGCATGGTAACGATTATACTCTTTGCCTGGGGTTCAATACCAGCAAGTGATGCTAATGTGAGCCTACCAAATTCACGCACCTGAATGTATTTAAATTCATAAGCAGGAACAGCCCCAATGAAAAGAATTTTATTAGCGGCAATTCCACATGCAGAGGGTAGAAGCGAATAGCCTCCTGGTTCTGGGCTCATTTCTTCTTTCTGTTGGCCTTCTTCGATTAACTTTTTAAAAACATAAGCATCGATTCCAAATCGTGCTTGAGCAAATTTTAAAGCAAGAACATCTCCTCTAATTTTCGTGGCGTCATCACCTACTATTTCAATCACAATTGGGTGTAACATATTTTCCCACCTTTGTCTTATTCAAAAATATAACAAGTAACTATAAGTATCTGGATACCATCACATCTGTAATTTTACCTTTGAAAATATGCTATTTCGAGTCGCATTAAACTATAAACTGAATTAATCTGTACCTCGTCCAAATTTCTAATATGCTATAACATTGATTTCAAATTTAGCAGGCGCTGCTTTTGATGGTCGCTTGCATGTAATTATCAGGCAGCAGGGTTACTTCAGCGGCTTCGGATCGAAGTCATATCCATGAGGAATTGCCACGAAAGATTCTTCGAGTGCGGCCTTGAGCTAGGCATGATCCCCCCCTCTTGGTTAGTGCACTTTGAGGTGCTCACGTCGAAAGACATTATCCTGATCATGGATGATGAAACGCAAAGTTGACACGGCCCTATAGGCGGAGCATCCTGATAATTATAGTGAACCTGCAATACACTCCCTATCCATTGACTGTCATGCATTCGATGGGTCCATCGAGGTGCAACCCCATGCTTTGTATCTCTGGCCTACTGCAGTGCGCTGGATGGCTGTCGGTGTCGCCTTTAATCTCGCGCTATTGCCTATATATATCTGAGGTGAAAGATTCGCCATCACTCAAGATCTGGTCTTCGCTTAGAACCGAGTACAAGTATGCTCCGATTTCGATGCGCTGTTTCACCAGCTCGCATTCAAGCTCATAAGGCTTCTTGATGTCTCCATTAAAATGAATGGCGCAGGCGTGACAGCCGCCACCACAGATATAGCGCGCCCAGCACTGCCTGCAGAGCGGCTTGTTGCCAACATGTGCTGTTCGGAACTGTTCGACAACGTCCGAAAACGTGATTCCGTTCCAGACATCACCTATCCGCAGATCATCTTTGCCAACGAGGCGGTGGCAAGGAAATAGCCCACCATCGCAGGAAACTGCCAGGTAGCCCTTTCCTGCACCGCACTGGGTCATGCGCCGTCCCCCGCTTCTGGCTTGATCGAGCATTACCCAGAAGTGAAAGAACGAAAAGGCATCGCCCTCCTGCAATCGCCGAAGATATGCTCTCGCGAACTGGAGATACCGCGCTTTTAGCTCGGGAAGATCCACTTGCTGGATACCGATTTCGTCGTGTTTGCTCAGGCAAGGTTCCACGGAGATGCCGCCAAAGCCGAAATCGGCGAGATGAAAAGCGTGATCCCCGATATTGAGATGGCGACGGGAGAAAGTGGCGCGAAGGATCCAGCGAGTAAGGTCGTCACCTCTTTCGGAAAGGAGCGCATTGAGATTTCGCCTCACCGCTGTGTACGATCCACGTCCGTTTCTAAACACCCGCATCGCATCGTGTACATTGCGGTCGCCGTCAATGCTCACGATCACACCAAATCCATTGTCAATGAGGAATTTCCGAGTGGTCGCAGACAACAAAGTGCCGTTTGTAGTCACATTGAATCGTATCTGCTTGCCGGCGCGGTGGGCACGATCATGTGCAGCCGCGACCATCTTTTGCATGACTCCTAAATTGAGCAAGGGTTCGCCTCCGAAGAAGCAGAGGCTCAACTCGTCATAGCCGTTTGAATTTTTAAAGAAAAAATCCAAAGTTGCTGTCGCTGTTTCTGCCTTCATGTTCGCTGGTTCTAAACCGTAGCTGCCCCCTTCGGCAAAGCAATAACGGCACTTCAGGTTGCACTTCTGCGAGACGTTCACGCTAAGCGTGGCTACCCCGTCTGCGTGCGGTGGCTCACCATGACAGAGATCGTCTTTTGTAAAAAGCACTTGATTGCGAATCAGTAAAATGAGCTCGTCGGAGGCAGAACGTGCTGCGCCGGTGTCATATCGCATCGACAGCCGGGCCACAAGCTCCTCAGGGTCCGCAACTTTTGGGGCAAGGCGAATCGCCTCCTCAATCACCTGATCGATCTCCAAGAAGGAACAGCTGGCTACGTCGAACGCGAAACGCCGCTCATCGATCTTGAAAAGATGGACTTCCCCTTCCTGCGGCGGAATCTCAACCACTTGAAAGCCCTCTGCCCGATCGCCTCCCAGTCAGGATGCGAACATGTTTGAGAGGCGTTCCCAATTCTGGGGAGGCAACATTTAGCGGTTCGATAGTTCCGCGACTGGTGAGCCGTCCGATAACAAGCGGATTTTCACGCGAACATCCCTCAGGCGTGAAGTAAGAAAGGTTGTCTCCCCAAGTGCATCCCGGTAAGGGCTCGATGATCAACTCACGGCCTTCACACGGTCCCGGCCGGGGTTCGAGAATTAGTTCTCTTGAGCAGCAAGGACCGCCGCCTTCTCCAGGACCCGGACCAACCTCGAGGCGGGTTAGACAACTCCCAGTTTCTGCCCTCAACGACTTGCAAACGATTTGGTCTGTTTCGGCACGCATCAGGCACGGCTCGATCTCCAGCCTGATGTAACATCCGAGCTCTTTTCTGAAGTAACACTCGTCGATTACAAGCCCGGGGCACGCAGGATAGTCGACGGCATTCCCTATGCCAACCGAAGCCAGGGCATTTTGGACGACAGCACGTATCCAGGCTTTCCCTGGGTAAAGGTCATCACAGGAATCTTCCAGAGCCGACCGAAAGTCCGTATATTGACTTGTGGGCGTTAGATATGTCACTAATGCCCGATACCAGAGCCTTTCGGTAAGCTCTTTGCCCAGCGCAAATATTTCGATTCCGTTATTCGTGCCACCGTGGGCCATCAGGTAGCCGGCTTTGCTGGTGATGCAGCTATTCGCGTGGACACCCGCTCCGATATTGCTGTAGTGGTCGGGGTCACCATATAGCGTCGGATCATGCTGGCTTCTCAGTGCATCATTCGGCGCGCTCGCACCGAGGCAAATTTCCTCGCCGAAAAGCCAATCTTGATTGATCATCGCTGCGAAAAAGTCGGAGAAAGATTCGTGGAGTCCTCCGCCCTCAGGATCCCAGTAGTTCAGACCCGCGCTGTTGGCAGTGACGCCGTGGGTGAATTCGTGTGCGATGATATCCAGTGAAGACCAGTAGTCCCGGTTTGCGCCCGTGTCATCACCTAAGTAGATACGATTTCGATTAGGATCCCAGAGCGCGTTATCCCAATTGGTCCGGTAGTGCGCACAAATCTCTGCGTTGGACCCTAAATCGTCATAGCTATCGCGTCCATGCACATTGGCATAGTAGTCCAGAACAATACCTAAGAAGTGGTGGGCATCGACTTCCGGTTCTTGGGAGTTTTCGCGGGGCGTTCGGTTCCTATCGTTCCAGGCGTTGTTCGGATCCGCAGAAAGCGTGATATTGTCTCGATCGTTGCTACCAGCCAGGTCGTAGGTCAGAACCTCCGCTGATGACCGCGTCGTATCCCTTAGCTGATAAGTCGATTCGCTGTGGTTGTGATAGGTGTTGAGGACTTTGCACCCTGCATAGCGACCTCGTCCCCAGCCGGTGGTTCCGGTGTGGAACATCAGGCTGTTGTATCGAAACACCACCTTTCCGGTCTTGGCATCGATAAAATACTCCCAAAGCGCCGGATCTTTCCCGTCCTCGCCATCCAAGCGCACATGCCAGCAGAGCGTCGGCTTTCCAGCTGCGATGAATATTTCGCGAGCAGGGGTCTGCCCTTTGATTTCATTTGCCTTCTTGGCGTGTTGCTTTGCTATGGTTACGGCCTTTTCCGGCGAGACCGCGGGTTTGACTTCTAACTTTATGCCGGGATGGAACTCTCCGTTCGTACCGATTATGCGGTTTTCGGGATCGAGGTGGATAACGAGCTGCGTCTGGAAAACGGTAATGCCTTGATATGTTTGCTTGAGTCGAATGTGTGTGTTTCCCATTGCGTCTTTCGTCGTCTGCAATTGCTCTAACTCGGTGTCCATTTCCTTAACACCTAAAAGGGTCTGGTGCTCCGTGAGAAATTCACGTATGGCCCGTAATGGATCTGCTGCCGGCTTGGAGAGCTTGCCGCGCAGTCTCCGCGGGAAACCCGTATCAGGGTTCCAGTCAACCTGTGCCCTGGAATCGGTCGATTGCAGCTTCTTGAAGGCCATTAGCTGTGCCTTTGCCGGCTCTTTTGGCGAAGCCCTCTTGATCTTAGATCTGCTTCCCTTTATTTCCTGTGACATGGTGAAGCCCTCCCTTCTCCTGGATTGAAAATAAGCGTACCAGGAAGTTTATCTTTACATCACCTCATTTAATTTATCTCGAATTTTTAGTTGATGAATCCCAACTGAAATATACAGGTGTGTTCAATCCGCATCCCTGCAATAATAAATGCACAAAAAGATAAATTGGATTTTCGCTTATAAAAAAAAGCGGATCTTTGGATTTTATGCCTTCATTAAAGTTTGGAGCCTTTGTGGACGTGGTGCAGCTTCTTTAGTAACAACCTGCTCCCGCTTCAAGACTGTTCGACGTAACGCCTTAATTCGTCATCAATGAATTGAAGGGCTTCGATTAGTTCATCGCGTACCTTTTCGGCTTGCTTTTTTCCTTTACCGCTCGGCATGGGCTGACTCGATAGTATTCGGATCTGAAATTTGAATTGATTGTAGACAGAATCGATTTGACGGGGAGAACCTCCAAGTTTCCAAGCCTCTTTGTAACGTTTTGCAAGTTTCCCGCGATGATCCTTCAGGTCCCTTCGATACAAATGCCTGATAACGTCACAGTCGACGAGCATAGCGTAGGTCCAAAAATCCTTTTTGCTTTTTAAATTTTCGTGAAGGTACCCGATCGCCTTATCGAGGTACGCGCCAACCTCTTTGGTCGATGGACGTTTTCCTATAGCGAGTGCGGCTGTAAGCCAGTTGGTCAAAGGATAGGCATCATCTTTGCTAATTTCGTAAGCTTTTCGATAGGACTCGGCTATTTTTTCCAAGTTGCGGATCTTGAGTTTGTTGCGCTTTCGCTCAAGCTCCCCCAGACTCTTGTATGCAGAGCCCAGCAAACTATAGCGCTCAGCCGATTTGCTGATATTTATCAGATTTTCGAGGTCTTGGATAGATCGTTTGATCAGCGCAACAGCATCCTTTGGGGAAGCACTCCGTTTCGCCCATCGAGCGCGCAAGTTGGCCGCTTGTTCGATGACACGCAATGAGACTTCTCCTTTCCCAGCATCAATAGCCTTCTCGTAGAAATGAATCGCCTGATCGAATATTTTCAGCTCGGCGTAACAATTGCCCACGACTTCATAAAGAGATGCCGACTCCTGCCAGAACGCCTTCGGCACTTTCTTAATGAATCGTTCCAAATGCGTTTTCTGCTCGTTGACGTTCTCTGATGATGCGGTTAGTGCTCGCTGCTTGATGTTGTCAAAAAATGCGAATGCATGCTCTGGGCTTACGAAATTTGGCATATCGTCACGGGGGCGACGGACGCTGCGGCGGCGGAGCCTGTAGCTTGGATCTCCGTAGCATTGGTATGCGCCCCAGGTGTTGACACCGGGGTAGTTCTCATAGGTTGCCCGCCTTGCCTCACGAACGGCATACCCAAACTCGCGGCCTCGAAGTAGCTGATCGTAAAATTCGAGTGCGAATGTCAGGGCAGCCCTGTCGTCAACCGCCCAGCCCGTCGCCACAACGGCTCGCACGCCCATCTCAATGAATTGGGTTGCCAGGTTCGCTGCAATCAGATGATAATCACTTCGCGGCTGAGTCTCGACGTCCTGTCGACCGAGATGGCAGCAGTTGATGAATACGAGCTCTGGAATTCGAGGCATTTGATTGATCTGCGCCGGCGTCAGTATAAGGTTTTTTCCAATGACCATTCCTGTGAATCTTTTGTCCTTTCTGTTTTTATCGGATTCTTGCAGTGAACCTTTAGACTTCGCAAGAGGCTGCCTGGAGCTGTCTGTCGTATCTGAGATTTTAGGGTCATATACGCCATGACCGGCCAGGTGAACCAGTTGGTAGTCCCGTGCGAAAAGAGCCGTTTCAATCGATTCAGCTGATGTTTTTATCTGATCATTCACATCAAATCCGTTTTTTGAAAGTCGATCGGTTACCTCTCGGGCCTCTTGCTCAGCCCCGGGAAGAGGAATCAAGTCACTCGGCGGATCGCCCACAACGAGAGCTGTGCCGGAAACGACATATTCTACATCGCGACGAAATCGCTCGGTAACAAGCTGACGGATCAGACCGCAGCGTGTCCCAAACGGTGCCGTATCTCCTGCAGACTGATCATGAAGCAGCTCCCACGGATATCTGGCCGCCTCGCGCGCGAGAACAAGAACCAGGTTGCGTCGATCGCGAGCAAAGTGTTTCAGTTCATTGGGAAGCAACAAATGGAAAAGCGTATTCGCTAATTTGTTGTTCCAACGAGTGCTTGAAACTGCCCTTCGGACAAATCGGTCCACATGGATTTGCTGGTCGGGAAGCAGGTTAACCTCTGCACGGGCCCGATCGGTTAAGACCGTAAACGAAAGGGTCGGATCATCTTCTGAACGCTGGGCGATTCTGAGGTGATGCCACCATTCCGCTGTCTCTCCGGTAGGAATCCACCTTTGTCCTGCCGATCCAGGCTGCACATGGGGCTTCATTTCAAATTGTCGCAGATATCGCTTTTCTCTACTCAAATCCTGGAGGAACAAGGCTGCTTCGATTGCCCGCTCACGGTAGAGCTCCACAAACTGCAGTTCGTCAATTTTAACCCAAGCGTCGAGTTTCGCTTTTTCCAGCGCCTGATTTGCACGCAGTGTCCCGAGCAAAATCGCACGGATAGAGTCACCATTGCTCAAACCTCCAAATCCCGACCCGATGAGAAGACTGGAAATAGGCGCTGAAATAGGTTCAGCAGGCGGGTCCTTGGATTGCGCCTTAGCCTCCTCGGCAAGCACAAGTGCGTATTGCAATGCGCCCTGGGCAAAGCCATCCTCCAGCTCATTCGGCAAAAGCTCTCCGATGCGTCCGAGTCCAATGACGATCGCACCGGACTTCGGTCTCAGTGCTTTACCTTCTCCGACCTGGAGCACCACTTCCGATGTCCCTACCGGCCCAGGATAAAGACGGAGGTCGTGGCGCACAGACAGCTTCCCATCTAAATGAAAATCGAGCTTCGCTTCGGCAGCCATAATTGCGTCCCCTTCGTGATGCCCAACCGCGACAGGATAACTGGCGTAGGCCAGATTGTCATGAAGCAATGAAACTCTGACCCGCTCGGTGGTTCGTTCTTCGGATACGGTGGCAGTAAAGCCGAGTGCCGCTGCTTCAATATCAAGCTCATCAGGATAAGCGTCGAACTCATCTGCGGGCAGTTCGAAGCGTTCGTCCGCACCCCGCTCAGTCGGCAACGGTGATTGCGACAACATGGTCGTGGTGCCATCAATTAGCAACTCCTCGATAGCTGGAAATGCTGGTCGGTGGTCAGCGAGCTTACCGTGCTCGGCTTCCATGTACCAGGTTTTAGTGCGAACTGGAATCCCGGTGCTCCAGGGCACACGACCATCTCCCTGAGATGTGGCCAGAAAACGAATTCTTTGCCTCCCCTTTTTTTCTTCGTCTATTTCAATATCAATCGGCGTAGCCGGTGCCAGCCCGGCGACATAAATCATGTGCTTCGGGTCGATCAAACCTGAGTGCAGCGAATCCCACATTTTGCCCGCTTCCTTTAAATCCTGTTTTCGGGGACAGACCCAGTCACCGTCGCTGGCTTTGACAAGGTCGTCCCAAATCTTTGCATCGAAAAAATTCTGCTCCTTACCATAAGGAAGCAAATTGAGCACACCGATGTATCGGGAAATGATCTCGAGGATTTCACGCTTGCTATGACGAAAATCAAGTGCCGCAAGCATCCGCAGGATTTTGTCCCTTCCAAGCAAGACATGCAGAATTGAGAATGAGCCGTTATTCGGGGTTCCGAGCATAACGAGTCTGCTGCCGTCACGCTCTATCATTTGCTTCCAGACCTTCGGTCGCCTCGCGATCATCGAACGAGCGAGCAGTCCTCCCATAGAATGTGCCAAAATCCGCACAGGATATTTCGATTGGGCCTTCAATTCAGAAGATACTGCATCTGCCAGCCGATCGGCTTCCTCGAGTAGCGAACGACGCCAGTCGTAAGAAAAGGGGATCACCTTGTGGGTGCTACTGAGGTATTCGACGATATCGGCATAGGGGCTGGCAAGCAGGCCGTCAGGGGTAACACCGTCTGTGTCGATCTTCAGGTGCGCAAGCTTCCCCATCGCAAGATCCTTACAATCTGCCCAGATAACATTACCGTTCAACGATAGCTGACTTCCCATGATGCCGGGTAGAAGAAAAACCACAGGCCGAGTACCGTCGTCACGCTGCCGGGTAAGTGCATTGTCCAGTTTTTTGCGTTTTTCCTTGAGTTGTCGGCGCTTTTGCGCCAGTAGAGCGAAACCTGGTGGCTCGTCATTCTTGCGTTGCAACCCATCTCGGAGCTTCCGAGCAGTCTTCTGGTTCTCAAAGTAATGGAAATGATCGACTTTGTCACCTTGATCGAGAAAATAGAAACCACCGGGGACTAATCGCCGAGCACCGCCGTACATCGAGTTCGTGTTGACGATAATGTCATTGTCTTCCTTGTAAAACAAATCTGTGATCCACGTCTTGAGAGTGCCCCAGATTCCAGCTCCCTCTAAATTCCCCGAGATAACCGTCAAGCCGGCCGAAGTCTCGATATCCGGCCGGTTCAACACCTTGATCAGAGGCGAGTCAGGCACCATTGCCTCAAGACCGGGGAAAACGCGCGGATTCATCCGTTGCTTGATGACGGCGAGCATAAACGAGCTTGCTAGGTCGAAGACCGTGCTGGCTGACAATGCGGGAATCAGCTTCATGGCATTTACGATCATGGAAAGCCAGCGGTCAAGCCGTCCGGACGCGAGTGTCGTTCCGCTCGCAGGGCAGGCAACCCGGATAAACCTTTCGACTTTGGGCTGTTTGTCTCGTAAAAGACGGTTCAAGTCTTTCAACGCCTGATATTGGGCTTCACGATTGTCGAGGTCGTCCTCGCCATCGAAATCACCCTGAATGGCCCTGAGGTCATGCTCGTCGAATGGATCCCCTTTTTGCCGCTGGCTTCTGCACAGCAGTTCCCCGATCATGCCGCCGCGCGAATGGGAGACGAGGTGAAGCGTCGCCCCCTTCGGCAGGCAATTCATCAAATTAACCGCATTCTCAATCGGGCTTTGGGACAGCGTGTGGTGATCAAGGGTGTAAATATGCTGGTTATAAGTCTTTTGTAACTCGCGCCAAAGATTTCTGTTGTTGTCGCTCGCCAGATCGCCGAAGCTGCCCATCGTGTTTGAAAAAGTGCCGTGCAGAAAGACCAGGATCGGATTGTCCGTGGGGATACTATCCGAGTTGACAGGCTTGAGCGTCTTCGGTGTGATGCATTGATAGAAGCCCGGGGCTTCCATGAACTTTTTCTCAAGTACGCCACTCAATGCCGAGGCTGTTATCCCGGCAACGTCAACTTTGCCGAACATCTTCTCCCCTAAGATGACCGCAAGGCGTTGAATTGCCTTGATTGCCCATCCACCACCACGCGCTCGAGGGCCAAAGGAAATATAGGTTGGGATAAACAAATCCCCGCTGTCCCGATCAGGTTGTAGCTGCTCTCTGAAATCCTGTTTGAATTGATCCAAGCGAGCCCAAAGTTTGATACCTCCTTCGAGCTCGATCTCCAGAACTTCGTCGGCGGCAAGATCCGACAGTGTTGCGGTCTTACCTGATGCACGGTCAACATCGACACGCACGGATTGAATTGTTTCAACCCGGACCTCGCCCTCAAAGATTCCGGTGCGCAGACTCTCCACAGCCAAAGCCGGGTCATTCTTTCCAGGAATTTTCCAATGTGACATTTTTCATCCCCCTTCTAAATAGCAGAAAATGCCGGAGAGCACACTTACACAAAAGAAAGGCTGATGCTATCCCTTCCAGTTACCGAAAAGCTGAAGATAAGTATTCCTTTTTGATGTTTTTTTCGGGCAGTCTAAATCGTAAACGGCTTTTCTCTGTCGTATTCTGGATTCGACGCTCCGATCACGAAATGGTTGGGGCTTTGCTCCGGTGGCATGCGCCTGACGATCTTACGATGGAAATCGCTGTAGTTACCGTTGAAGCGCCCGCCATTCCAGACTCTCAGAAGTCGGCTGGTGAACAGTCCATTGAACGTTCCGTCAAGAGACAGCTGGTTGTCCTGACAGCCTGAGATCAGTCGAACTGTGGCACGGGTCTCAGGTCTTTCTTGCGGCAGCTCTTGCTGGAGCTGATCGTAGAAATCCTGATTCCTGCGATAGGTTTTATTGGCCGCGGCCGCCGGCATGCACCGCACGAGCGCTCCTACGGTTCCCAACTCTTCTGCCAGCGGACCCTCTGTAGGAGCAGTCGCGATCGCTCCTCCAGGAGCCCGGGAGACCGTGCCGCTGTGGCAACTGTCGGACAGAACAAGAATACGAACTCCTGGTGCAAAATGCGTCCACAGTAAGTAAAGTTCGTCATCCAGTAATTCACCATCATACAGGCACCAGGTTTCGTCGAGGTCGTCTTCTTCGTCCCCGTTTATGTCCGGCACCTGTCCCCCATGGCCGGAATACGAAACAAAAAAGATATCCCCGCTTTCCAAAGCGCGGGCCGCATTTTTGATGCCGTTAATCACTGCCTCGCGTTTGGCCTCAGAAGTTAAAAGGATCTGTGTCTTAAACTTCTGAACAGTTGCAATCCGGTGAAGATCTTCGGCATCCGACTCACAAGCATTCAGAGGTCCGGACCATCCTCCGTAATGCTCAGGGTCAACTTTATTAACTCCGATGTGAAGAGAAATACCTTTTGCCATGGGTCACCTCCTCTGTTTATGAAAACGATGTAAGATACGAATTGTCACTTCAGGTAATCTGAAGATCACCGCGCTTTTATTTGCGGCGCTGCGCAGCCTGTGTCCGGCTTCTTTCTGTAGAAGCTTAAAAATTTACTGCAAAAATCAGGATTCGATGGATTTTCTGATGTCATGCCGCCACTTTTTACCTCACCTTGATCGCCAGCATTCTGTTAGCTTTCCGGGATTCGCAATCTTGCGGCCGGATCGCCAAAGATCATGTAATTCTGCGCATCGCTCCGCGTGATCCAGGTGTCCAGGAAACGGGCTTCACGATCTTCATTCCACTGCAGTCTGCCCCTGCGGTAGCGATCATAGGTGTTGGTGATCATCATGTTCGATGCGCTAAATATCATGTTTAAATCTTGCATCGCCAAGCCTGAGGGCTGCACCCATAGAAGATGTTCAACTGCAGAAACGAACGGCGCGATGCGCGTATGCCAGCGATCCAAGGTGTGCGGGGCCTCCGGGTCGGCAAAGGCATGCAAAAAGGCCGTGTCCAGATGTCCGATGAAAGCTATGGGGCCGCGCGGGTGTGCCAGTAGCTTTTTCGGCAGGGCGGCCACGAAATCTGCCTGGGTGTAATTTTTCGGAAAGCCTTCTATCCAGTGCGAATAGTCGCTCTCGGCCGGAGTCCCGTACCCGAAACAGGCAAATTGAAAAAAAACAGCTCCCTCTAAAAAGGGCCGATCAAAGGGAATGTCGTCTGCGCTGAATAAGGAATCTAACGTCAACGGACCACTGTGCTGGCAGCAAATCGCTCCATTGTACTGCTTTTGGATGTCATATTCTTCATCAGTGGCTCCCAAACCATGGCTTGCCGTGTAAACGATAGCTGGCTTCATGGAGTTGAGCGCCGCAAGCAACTTGGCCTTAGTCGCATCACTGCGAAATATTTTGTGTGTATTAAAATTTAATTCTTGCTGAATATGCTGCGCGATTGGTTCAACCATGAATTTACAGCTGAAATAGGTAGGGTCCGAAATCCCGGCGTCTGGGGCAAACATAAGCGCATCGCGCGTAACGAGCGGTTCGGGCTCGGTTTCGATCCGAATCAGCTTGGTAACGTATTGCTGCAATTCATCAAGGGTATCGAATCCAATGCGCCCGACATTCGCCATGACATCAAGATGAGACTGAAAATGGAAGGGCACCTGCTCGGGTCCGCCGACGATTAGAATGTAGCTGGGGACCTTTTTGTTTTCCAAACGTAGGCCGAAGTAGTTGTCATATATCCAGTCCAGCCAGTCCTCCGGCGGCTCATTATTGTAAAGCAATGGTACATGATCGTTAACCATATTGCGATGGTTCGCCAACGGTGCCAAGATGTCGGCGATTGCGTTGCGCTGCGGATCAGTGCTGTTCACCAGGTACGTCCATCCAGCTACTCTCGGATCAGCTGGATCGATTGCCAGGCGCCTTGAATCTCCCCGGAACGAAAAACCTTCCGTGGTGGCTTGGGTAAGGTCTCGCACTGCCTTGATATTGCCTTCGATGGCGTTCACCAGCGACCTGGAAAAATCCGCTTCTGTCATCGGCTTGAACAACGGCTGCCCTTTGAAGTCCAGCCCCAATGCGACAATCTTCATTTTTGACCTCCTTTCCGTATCCTATCCCGGAGGTGCCGCATGGAAGAAACAAAACCCCGATCAGAGCGGCGTAAGTTGCCACCGCACGGCTGTGGCCGATTGCCACATGCGCGGCACAACACTGCCCGTCCGGTTAAACAGTGAGAATCCATATAGGGTTGGTCACACAGTAGAACAGCGCTTTATCGTTGGAGGATTGACCAGCCGACCAGGCTTCCAGCCGAAGGTAAGCCTCGCCAGTCGTCCAATTGCTGAAAACATGCTGGTGGCTCCCACGGTACCCTCCGGAAGAGATGCCCGCATCAAGATCTGTGATCTGCGAGGTTATGTCATCCTCCCCTTCAGCGGTCCCAAGAAACAGCGATAGTTTGCGTACCGGCCCAAACTCTGGCGTGCTCATCCACTCGAATTCTATTGCCAGGTTCGTCCCCGGGGCCATTCTGACCGAATCCCCAAAGCAAAATGTTTGAGCGCTTCCTTCCGGTTTTAGGTAAAACAGGGCCAGCGGACCATCGGTAAGCAGCATTTTACCTGATTTAAGCGCCCCATGGACATTTCGTTTGGTTAACGGGATGCCGTCCGACGAGGAAAGATACGCAAGTGTGCGGACCTTCCCGAAAGCGTTGTCGTACAGCTTGTGAATCAGAAACGCCGGATGAGGCCGGAATGAATAGTTGAAATCCATGTGTGCATCCGAGCCAGCGAGAACAAAACACTTCTTCAAAATACCGCTCTGCCGATAATTCTTTAAAGCCGGCAGCAAAAAACGCTTCACCCAGTGTTTTCGAATTCCTCGCATTAATTCTTTTGACCAGTTCGACCGGCGGTTCTCTTCGGTTAGCAGCTCGAAGGGGTCGACGATGTCCCTGTCCATGGAGGAGCGCGTGGTGTGCTCGTAAAGTATCTTTTCGTTAAAAAGCTGGAGGCCGACGAACAGATTCGTGTAGTCAGGACTTCGTGCGGTTTCATAATCCGATTCTTCCCAAGTGTATCCGGGCGACGCGGGATGTGCTGCATACAGAATTCCTGGTTTGTTACTGGACTTTGCCAGAATTTGATCAAATGCTTCTTTCATCGTGAACGTACCGAATCCTATAGGGTGATGGTCCGCCACAAACGGGTTGCCGAATGACAGGAGGTGCAGCCCGGAAATAGGCTTTTTAACCGTTATTTCCTCGGCGCCGATGAGCAGGACGTTGTCATGGTGCTCGTTGACTGCGTCAATTGCCTCTTGGCGGCTGTGCCAGCGGTTTCCCGCCGCTTCCTCTTCTGGCGTTTTCGGCCGGCTCAACCCGTAAGAGTGATCTGTCACAGTCACCCAGGAAAGACCGATCGCCGCCGCCATTTCAGCCGTCACGGATAGCGGTCCTCCATACTCATACGGGTTATCCGTAAAATTAGAGTGGTAGTGGGTGTCTCCATAGTGCCAACCTTCGATCCTCGGCAAATCCGAATCGGACACAATGGTGCGGAAGACAAACCGCTTGCTGTCCTTGAAGAACCGCTTATACCTCACTTTTAAGCGGTATTGCAGATAGGCGATATTATCATAGCCGAGGTGTTTGCCCTGCAGCTTGAAAAATCGATCCCGTTGGAAAAGCACCAGTCGGTACCAGGGGTCGGTTGTAACCGTCTCGTAATCTTTGCCCGCATCGAAACGTAGAACCGCCGGCTGGCCATTTTGTAGCACTTGTTCACCGTGCTGATCCGTCACCCGAAAGATAGCGTCACCCGGGAGATTTTCATAATTAGCGCCTGCAGCGTCCCCAAGGGTAGCTATTTCAATAGAGAGGACCTTGATTTCGCCGGGGTCGACGTCCTTGAGGTAAATGACGACAGGAAGGTAAGAATGGCTTTTTTGCAACCTGTAAGGCGCATCCACCACGAAATCCATGGCGAATGTGTTCGGCTGAAATACAGCACTCGTGAGACCGCGCTCGTTTTTTAGCACTTCAAATACTACTTCCGCAGCGCTGATCGCCAGTTGCGGCTCATAAGCAATCCTACGGCCGAGGTGAGAGTCCATGATGGTAAGCTCATAATTGCCCACTGCCAGATCTGTAATGAGAAAAACGGCAACACATAATCGGACATCGTCGGTTAGATCCTTAACAGGATCTTCAACAGCAAACCGATGGACAGCTCCAGTATCCAAGCTGCGAAGTTTTATGATAACCGGCAGCCAATACGGTTCGATTTCCCTGACTGTTCCTCCGAAAACAATCTTGAGATTTGTTCCCATGTCAGACTCCTTTTGCAGAAATGGTTGGAAAACGGCGTTTTTCGGATCAATATTTAAATTTATTGGTCATCGCCCTTTAACTCCTTTTCTCTGTTCCTTAACTCTGTGATAATTTTATTCAATGGGCTTATATTTTCTTTTTCCTTTCTTAGATCCTTGATCATGTCCAAATTATCAGCTGTTGTCTTTGCCATCCATGAAGCTTCTGCCTTTGCCAATACTTTGGACAATACACTCATTGCCATTTTCTCATCTCTCGCGATCACCGCCAGTTCCAGTACTGTTGCCAGCTCCCAATAGTCACTTGATGCGGCACCACCCTTTCTGGCAACCGCGAAGGATACAAGTGGGGTGAGCTTCTCTGCTTCCTCGATGGCGTCCTCATCACCTTTCTGTAAAAGCAGTGTGATCGCATTTACGCCCGGATAATAATCCATTGGTTCACATTCAAAGCCTTTTTTGTAAGCATCGATTGCCTCATCCAGGTATCCATCGGCGATGGCCTTGTTCGCCTTTTTCGCCTCTCTGTATTGGTCTTTGTAAATCCGTGCTAAAATGCCAAAGGTTTCAGCACTCGATCCCCTTTCCTGTATCAATGCTTCTAATACGCTAATGGCTTTATCTCGATCTCCCCCTTCAGCACGGCGGTTCAGCGCCAGAGCGTATTGCTGGCGGACAAGCACTGCATCTCTGACGTCAGATGGAAGCTTATCGTATAACGCAACCATCTCATTCCAGGCGCTGACATCCCGATAG
>Ga0209536_100004644_pt1 | contig 21662 bp, 15 predicted proteins | sample DeeMarSeWOR28_12_FD_187461 | JGI IMG/M metagenome (GOLD analysis project Ga0209536, IMG submission 187461) | Marine sediment microbial communities from White Oak River estuary, North Carolina - WOR-2-8_12 (SPAdes) (version 2) | ecosystem: Environmental > Aquatic > Marine > Intertidal zone >... | reverse complement strand
GGCTGTGGGTCGCGCTCACCTTGCAAGCGGCAAGTATCATCTGGCCCGCGTTCATCTCACTGGTGACACTTTTCTACGCAGCGCGGCAAGCGGGGCTCGACAATTTCTTCAACCTGGCGCCCGCGTATCTAGGCTTGCCCAGCGGTGTCCCCCCTGAGATGGTTAGCGCCGCCTTCGAGGTGATACCACGCTTTTATGTCTTCCCCCTACTGCTCTATTTGTTGTTTTCGCTGGCGGTGATGATCGGACTGTATCTGCGCTGGAAGCCGATCTTCTATCTGTATCTAGCCAACGCCCTATTGGTGCTTGGTGTTGCCATTGCCGGGATTGCCATTGGTCTGGGCTCGTCCAGGGAGGCGATGATCCTCAGTCCGCGAGTCGGTTTTGTGTGCAGCGGAGGCAGCCTGATCCTGGGACTATTGATGGTTCTACTGGTCCTTCAGCTTGAGGACGACTTCTTTTTTGACGAGAAACGCCTGCTGCTGCGTCTTGACGCGGATGCCACCAATGGCCCCGCCCTGCTGAGCAGCGGGTACCGCTACGCCAAGCAGGAGATGTGGGCGATGGCAGCCATTCACCTGAGGCGAGCGACTGGCCACATGCCCCACCAAACCGATCCTTATCTAGCCTTGGCAGCAACATATCTCAACCTCATGCGCTACGACTTGGCCGTCAACGCCCTGGAAGATGCCAAGCGTATCAGCCCAAATGATCCTCAGGTCGAACACTTGGCAACGATACTCATGGGCCGACGTGCCGCCAAAAGCCCCCCTGTTTCTGATAGTCCCGCTTAAAGTGCCATACTGCTTCTTGCCACTTCTTCCTTTTACATTTATAATTGAAGCGGAGTAAATTTGTCGTCTTTAGCAGCGAGCGCGTATGAGGCTGAAATACCGCACCATAGATCAAGCCAAGAAAATCATGGCCCGCGAAGAGGGAACCGTCTGCAAGGATTGGGGTGGGCGACTGCCGATTGTGCTGATCTACGCCAACACGTATCAGTTGGGGATGAGCAGTCTGGCTATGCACACAGTCTATCGCCTTTTCAACGACCAGCCCGATGTGGTCTGCGAGCGGGCTTTCTGGGGCTACCAGTCGCCGCCGCCCAGTGACGAATCCATCCTCTCCATCGAGTCGCAGCGCCCGCTGACCGATTTCCCAGTCATCGCTTTCACCATCTCTTACGAAATGGATTACTTTAATGCCGTCCAGATTCTGCGTCAGGCAGGCATCCCACCCTTGGCCGAAGACCGCGACGAGTCGTGGCCACTCATTATCGCCGGGGGCCCTGCAGTTTACACCAACCCGGCGCCTTTGGCTGACATCTTTGATGCCTTCGCCATCGGTGAGGGTGAGATCATCGTCCCTCCTCTTGTAGATGCGCTATGGGAGGCGGGCAGCGCGCCGCGTGACGAAAGTGCACGCATCCTGGCCCAGGTGCCGGGCATGTATGTTCCGGCTATGGCCAATGGCCCCGTCGGCCGTGTTTGGGTGCGTGACCTGGACACCGTACCCGCGACCACTCAGATATACACCTTCGATACCGAGTTCGGTGACCGGGCATTGATTGAGATTGCACGAGGCTGTGGGCGCGGATGTCGCTTCTGTATGGCGGGTTACACCTATCGCCCTATGCGTGAGGTGAGCTTGGATACCATCCTGGCTGTGGCCCGTCACAGCCTGAAACACCGTGACAGAATCGGGTTGGTCAGTGCTGCCGTCAGCGATCATTCCTGGATCGACCAAATTGCCACCGAACTGCGCGCGATTGGTGCCAGAATCGCTATTTCCTCTATGCGGGTGGACCCCATCTCCGAGCCTCTCATCCGGGCATTGGCCGAGAGTGGTATCCAGACTCTTACCATCGCGCCCGAGGCTGGCTCGGTGCGCATGCGCAAAGTCATCAACAAACCCCAATCGGACGAGCAATTGCTCTACGCAGTGGATCTGGCTGCCCATCACAATTTTCCCCAGTTGAAGATGTATTTCATGATTGGCCAGCCGTCCGAGACCGAAGCCGATGTGGAAGCTATCGCCGACCTAGTTCTGACAGCGCGTGCTCGCTTCTCCCGTCGTCTGGTAATAAACGCCACACCCTACGTGCCTAAGGCCCACACCGCCTTTCAGTGGGCAGCCATGATGCCGGTCGAAACGTTAGAAGCCCGTGTGAAGTACCTGGAACAGCGATTGAAGCCCGCCAAGGTGGCTGTCCGCTCAGACAGCCCGGCCTGGGCTGCCGTAGAGGCAGTGTTGGCTCGTGGAGATCGCCGGCTTGGGCGAGTGCTGGCCCGCATGCGCAAGACTACATTGCGCGAATGGGAGCGTGCTCTTAAGGCGGAGGGCCTGTCCCAGGAAGACTACCTGCGCGAGCGAGCAGCAGACGAAACACTTCCGTGGTCTGTGGTTGATACGGGCGTAAGTCAGGCTTACTTTGCTTGGGACTTGCGCCGTGCGTTTCAAGACGATCTGACCGAGCCTTGCCCACCAGCCGGTTGCCTTAAGTGCAGTGCTTGCGACCGGGAATGGGCCTTCCGGGATGTAGGCGGGTTGGGGCCCAATCGTGGCGCTTACAGCGGCAACTTTATCCCACTGTCTTGAAAATTGACTTGTTGGCAATCCGCCTCACAAAAAAACGCCCACCGACCCGGTGGGCGTTTGGAGCGTTTTGAAGTCGTTAAACAAGTTTGTTCAGGTCCTCGGCGGCGCGTTTCATATCCAGAAATATGAGCCCCAGTTTGGCCTCGCTGCGCGCCAGGGCGGTAAGCACGGCGTCCTCCCCAACTGACATCAGAACAACGTAACCGCTATCTCCCCGAATATATACTTGATCAAGCGTCCCTCGCCCCAACTCGCTGGCAATGCGTTCGCCTAGCGATAGCATGGCTGCTGACATGGCCGAGACACGGTCCTCCTCAACATCCGCTGGCAGCGACGAGGCCATAATCAGGCCATCAACACTGACCACTGCCGATGCTTCGATATCGGCGGTGCCGGCCTGTAAGTCTTTCAGACGGGCTACCATTTGCTCTGTGCGCGATGCCATCGCCGTGCCTTTCTCCTTTTCCCCCAAACTGGGATCCCGAAGGGATCAAATAGACCAACTCTGGCTGTGTTTTCAGTAGCTTTTTCAGGGTATAACAATAATAGCACAACTGATAACGCATGTCAATGTGCCAAAAGTTTCACTAGGAATTCTCATTGGGGTGGCGGGCGAAGTATGCTTCGGTCACCTGGCGAAAGACCGGCGCCGCCTCCTTCGATCCCTCGCCTGCGTGCTCCAGGAGGACAGCAATGGCGACTTCGGGGGAGTCAGCGGGCGCGTAGCCAGCGAACCAGGCGTGTGGTTCCTCCTGGCCCGTTTCAGCCGTGCCAGTTTTGCCAGCGGCCGTAAATGTTGCTCCTTCAAACGCCTCGCGGGCGGTGCCACGTGGGCCACTGACCACACCCTCCAACCCACTGCGAATCACCGCCAGGTGTTCCGGGCTGACCGCAAGGCGGGCCAACACTTCTGGCTGGTTCACCTGTTCGGGGCCGATTTGCTCGACGAGGCGGCGTACGAGCTGTGGTCGATAGAGGGTACCCCCATTCCCTACGGCCGCCAACATGCTGGCGATCTGCAACGGCGTCGCTAGCATGTAGCTCTGACCGATGGCCAGGTTCACCGAGTCACCGGGGAACCAACTCTCTGCCTTGTAAGCTTGCTTCCAGGCCGGGTCAGGCACCAGGCCGGGCGTTTCCTCTAAGCCAGTTATGCCAGTGACTGTCCCTAATCCAAAAGCACGAGCTGCGTCAGGCAAGAGTTGCGGATCGGCATTGTGCAGGGCCAGCCCTACTTCGTAAAATACTACGTCGCACGATCGGGTTAGGCCATCTTGCAGATTGACCTGGCCGTGTCCTGTCTCCAGCCAGCACGTTTTCACAAACTCGTCACCCAATCGGTCCCAGGTACCGGTGCACACGAAGGGAGTCTCAGCGACGAGGCCTAGTTCTTCCATTCCGGCTGCTATTGTGACAATTTTGAAAACCGACCCGGGTGGATAGGCCCCCTGCGTCCCGCGGCCGACCAGGGGACGATGAGGATTGGTACTGAGGTTAGCCCAGGTTTTCGGGTCAATCCCGGTGGCAAAAAGGTTCGGATCGAAGCTGGGGTAGCTGGCCATGGCCAGCACAAAGCCGGTGTTGGGATCAAGGACAACAATCGCGCCAGGCCGCTGCCCTAGAATCTGTTCGACGTCAGCCTGAAACCCCTTGTCAATGGTCAAATGAACACTGCCACCCGGTCGGGAGGCGGTTTCGGCTACCAGGGCCACTTCCTCGTTATGCTCGGTCAAAGTCACCAGCCGCCCGCCGCGACGACCAGCCAAGTAAGGTTCGCCCCAGCCTTCTACACCGGCACGTCCCACCAACTCGTCGCCCCGATAGCCGCGTGACTGCCACTCTTCCAGATCGTCAGGGGGGATGGTCCCCAGGTAACCCACCAGGTGGGCGCCCAGCTCACCTGCCTTATATACTCGGATGGATCGCTCCCGGCGTGTTACACCGGCCACCGAGGACAGCACTTCGTCGTTATTGATGCTCACTTCGGGGCTTACGTCAGCAATAGGCACGAACCAGTCAACCTGCGAGTTGTCAATCTTGTCCTGGATGACCTCAGGTGTCACTCCAGTGATCGTGCTCAGCAGTGGGACAACTGCTTCCTCGTCCTCCAGCCAGCCGGGCACTACACCAATGGTCACCACGCGCCCATCCACCGCCAGGCCCAGCCCCCCCTGATCGTAGATGTTGCCACGCACAGGTCTGCGGTCCAGCATAGCAAGCTTTTGATTACTGCCAAGTTGGGGGAGTATGAGTGCAGGCGACCAATCTACTCTCCAGCCCCCACCTTCCCAGTTCAAGGGCACGGTGTTCTCAAATTCCAGCGGTCCAAAAAGAGTGGTCTGCCACTGGCCTCGGAAGCCGGCCAGAGCGCGCGGTCCGTCATGCAGCAGGGAGCGGAGCTCGGTCTGAACTGAAGTCGCTGTTGCTTCGCGCAAGCCGTTCAGATAGCGGGCGCGAAACTGATCGCTGCTCAGACTCATGCGATCTGCGTCAATGAGGAGATTATACATGGTGTCATAATCGCCAGCGGTCCAGGCGGTCAGAAACGCAACCGCCGCCCCGTCGGCCGAGGGGAGCGGCGTGGGGGTCGGCGTGGGTAGTGGGGTAGGCGTCGGCGGTATGAGCGTGATGGGCAGCGGAACATCAACCGGCAGCGCGACCTCTTTCGACGCGCAGGCCGAGGCAAGCGAAGCCAGCACCAATTTAAAGAAAACCCGACGCCCAAAACGACTATTCATAGCCCGACTAGTGCCCCCTCACAGTGGCTTCCATCGGCTGCATTCGGCCCTCACGGGCACGACCCTTTTCATGTCGTAATCCGCGTGATGGGGTACTAGATACCCAGTGTCCTCATGAAGTGCGAACTGCCAGAAGCAACTCGTCACCGATACTTATGCAAAAACTCACGCACTGATATTATACTACTAGCCTGGGCTATAGCAAAATGCGATTACTACTACATCTAGTAGACTCATGAACAAGCGGTCCCACATGTAGTAGCAGAGGTGTCGCTTTGTATCCTCAAAGGTTACTCCGGCGGATGCACCTCCAGGTACTGTGTCAACAGCTCAATGGTGCGGCCCAGGATCTCAAAGCTCTCCCAGCCCTGGGAGGCACCGGCGGCGAAGATGGCGGCCCCTTTTACGTAGTCGTCCCGATGCAATTCGCTGTCGTACCAGATGAGTTGGTCCATGTAAACACCCGGGGTGTCCTCCCGCAGCCCATTGGCGATCCAATAGTCCTGGAAGTCCTGCCAGCCTTTGGCCTCTTGCGGACCGGGGCGGTTGCTTACTGTGCCGTCCACGCCACATTCGGTGATGAGCAGAGGAATGTCGCCGTAGCCCATCGGCCCTAAATAGTGGCGATACGCCTTGCGATAGCGCATGGTCAGCCACCCCTCATCGCCCTCGTCGACCCCCGGCGTAGATTGCAGCGACCCGTAGCCCCACTGCATTATCGGTGCCGAGTATTCGTGCAGCCCTAGGTAGCCATCATACCTGCGGGCGGCGTCCAGCGCTGGGGTGAAGTATTCCCACAGCTCCAGCGGCGGGTGACCGGCCGCGAAGTTGCCCACCACCGAGCGGACGCCTTGCTCGGCCAGCAGCCGGGTTCGCTCCGCTTCGAAGTCAGCCAGCCGCTTCATCTTGTCGGGTGTGTCGGCAACCGGCTCGTTGTAGCTCTCCCACGCATCAAAGTACTCAAAACGGGTTGGTTCCAGGGCAACTTCCAACAACTGGCTCACCGCAGCGTGGGCCAACGGGATGGGATCGGCGTCCAGGTCGAGCTGGCCCAATACAATTCGCCCTACCACAATGCTGGTCGGCGAGTGCTCTTTGATGAAGCGGGCCATATTAGGGTCCAAGTTCAGTGTTTTGATGAGCGCCGGTTTGCCTACCTGGATGCACGTGTTGATCTGTCCCTCGGCTCGGGTGACAAAGAGGCCCAGCTTACTGGGCGGGCCAGGCGGGTAGGGCGTGGGGGTAGGCGTCGGCGTGGGCGTGGGGGATTCCTCGGGCGTTGGAGTCGAGGTTGCCGTCGGGGTGCCGGTAGCGTCCTTGGTCCTTGTGACACCTTTAGTCGACGTGGGCGATGGAGTCCCAGTCTCGGTAGGCGTAGTGCTGGGCCTTACGGTTGCGCTGGGCGTCGCTGTTGCGCCTGGGGTTGGGATGCTGGTCGATGAGGTAATGGTCGGCCCTGATCTGCGCGCCACGCTACCCAAGCCGCAGGCTTCTAGCGTAGCCAGAAGGGCAATCGCGCCGGCGCCGGTCAAGAAGCGTCGGCGACTCGTCCTGTGAAATACATGCTTCCGAGGAGATGATCGCTTATCGGTCATGCCCTCCATCATAGACATCGGGAAGAGAAATGTCAAGCGCGCCCGGCAGGCGGCAAGGCGTCGGTTCCCCTACGCATCTCGGGCAATCAAGCTTAGACTACGACGCAAACGAGGGAAATTATAGCGCTTGCCCGGGAATCTCTGTAGTCCTTCCTCTTTGATCTCAGTGTCAAACATAAGGCGTATGGTATCATACTCTGCGTCGCTCAAGTCGAGTTCAAAGGCTCCGATGGAGGTCTGCAGCTGGCTTAGCGAGCTAACCCCGACAATCGGCGAGGTTATGGCCGGTGAATATCGGACCCAGGCGATGGCCAATTGAGCTGGGTGAGCTCCATGTTCGGCTGCGAACTTGGTGAAGCGTTCCATGCTATCGCCGTGCTGAGCCAGCCAGGTCAGCATACGTGCGTTGGTCGGGGCTCGCGAGTCGACTGGTGGGAATTGACCAGCTGTATACTTGCCTGCCAGGATACCGGACACCAGAGGGCGATATGCAGTGATGGCCACCCCCTCTGCCATGGCCTGAGGCAGAATCTCGATCTCCACGCCTCGCTCAATGAGGTTGTACGCTACCTGGTTGCAAACCAGGGTTGCCCAGCCATTGCGCTCGGCAATGGCATTAGAGTGAGCGAAGAGCCAGGCCGGATAGTTGCAGCAACCCACATAGCGCGCCTTGCCCTGGGTGACGACTTTGTTCAACGCATCCATGATTTCCAGAGGACGCATGCCTTCGACTGGCCAATGGATCATGTACAGATCAAGGTAATCAATTTGCATACGGCTCAGGCTTTCGTCGATGCTGTCCGCAATGCTCTGGGCGTCGTTTCCCTTATGGACCTTGGTCCCGATGAACAACTGGTCGCGTTTGCCTTTGATGATGTGCCCCAGGATTTCCTCGGTGAGGCCATCGCCATACATCGGCGCCGTGTCAACAAAGTTAACACCCCGTTCTGTAGCTGCGCTGAGGATACGATCTGCCTCGGCTATGTCACAGCGCTGGCCGAACATCATGGTACCCAAACACATCTCAGAGATCTGTTCGCCGGTCTTCCCAAATTCTACGTATTTCATAGGCCATGCCTCTAGTCTGAGAATCGTCTATCTCTTTCGTCATCGCCGCTCGATGGGAGGGCTGGGGAAGTGGGAATCCCCTTCAATTCCAACTCCAGGCCGCCAGTGAGCCAGGCCAGCAAATTGTAGCCCCAACCCAACACGATCAAGGTCAGGGCAATCAGTCCACCACCCAGGACCCCAACCAAGATCACCAACGCAACGATCAGGATAAATGCACGGCTTTCAACGACCTGCAGAGTATTCAGAAACTCTTCAAGTTGCAGCAACTCAATCAAGTCAGCGGTATATTCTAGGCCGAGCACCTCTAGACTGACACGCTCCCAGCTTTCGAACCAGTTCCTGACGGCAACCAGGATCCCCCAGAGAGCAAGTCCGCAGGTCAGACTGGGGATAACGGTGACGATCCAGCCGAGTAAGCAGCCAAACCGGGCTATTGAGAGGGTGCTGATGCCCTGTAATCTATATTTCATAGGAAAAGTTTGCACGCAGCGTTTCAGCAACTTGGAAGGGGTCGGTGCTGACCACGCTGGCAGCGTAAAGCTCCATCGCCCCAACATCGCTGACCTGCTCGTCAGGATATCCCCGGTCAACCAGGCGCGCAATGACCGGGAATCCTTGCCATGCCTCACCGGTCTCTCCCAATGGGGGGGAGTAAATGGCCAAGTTGAATGCGGTCACTCCCATCTGGCTGATGAAGGTATCGAGAGCCACAAAGAGAGAGCGCTTGAAGGGTTCGGAGAAGGCACCAGGGCGGGCGTAGTCGTCCACGTTGGTCATGATTAGTGTCTCACGTTCTCTGACCGGCGTGACTGACGCCATCACTCGCACCTCCTCACTGACAAACCCCAGACCCAGATCAGCGTGGATGTCAAAAAGATCGTCGAAATAATCCTGTCCAAAGGTCTGTCGATAGGTTTCGGCAGCTCTGCGCCAGGCCTCGATGCGTGGGTAGTGAACGTCTCGTGTGAGTAACATCTGCAGATGCCCGTGCACCACCGTTGCCGCAGCTCGCGGGAGGCAATTCCATATCACCAGGTAGTATCGAGCCTGAGGCTCCTCCTGATGAGCCAACTCGGCCCATTTCCAGGCCACGTCCAGGTAGTCGCTGAGCTGATCTTGGGTGAAGCGCAGTGGATTGTGCTCGTCGAAAACGACTAGGCCGTGGTAACCGTCCAGCTTAACCAGGCTGCTGGCAGTGATGCAGTATTGGCCACGCACTCTGCCAGGTGTGTCACCCCTCTGGAAAAAGGTGTCGGCGGAAGTGAGGCTTTCGGGATCACAAAACGGATCACCTGGCTCGTCCCCGGTTGCTTCAGCGACCTGTGCTGGCGATAGCTGCCGCGGTGGCCACAGTGTGCGCACCTCATTAAAGAGCGCGCCTTCCATCGTGACCTGATTGGTGACCTTGATGATGTATTGGTTCTTGACAATCTCCACCCCGCCAAGGCGCTCCATAATCCAGTCCTGCATCCCCTCAGGCGGCACAACCTGCCCGACTGTGCTGCTCATGTGGAAAACACGCCCAAAGCGAGCCTGACGTTCGTCAGGAAGGCTGAAGACGATATCAGCCAGGTTGAAGATGTTGGGGGTCGGGTTAGGGGGCTTCGAAGCGCCCTGCTTATCGTTAGGAACCTGCACGATCAAATCCTGGTTTGCTGGTGGCGAGCGCCACTCATTTCTCTGTCCTGAGCGTTGAATGCACGGGCTCGAGAGTAGAGTTCTACGTATTTGTGTGCCGATCTTTCCCAGGAGAAATCTTGCTGCATGCAGCGGACCTGTAGCTTGTGCCAAGTATCCTGATGGCGATAAGTTTCAACCGCGCGTACCAGCGCTGTGTAGAGCGCCATCGGGTCATACGCCTCAAAGACAAAGCCCGTGCCCGCTCCAGTCGCCGGATCGAAGTCTTGCACGGTATCTGCTAAACCTCCGATAGCACGTACCACGGGGACGCCTCCATAGCGCATAGCAATCATCTGTCCCAACCCGCAAGGCTCGAAGCGAGAGGGCATAAGAAAAAGGTCGCTCCCTGCGTAGATCCGCCGTGCCAGAGAGGCATTGAAGGTGAGGAAAATACCCGCCTGCTGGGGATAGCGGGTGGCTAGCTCAACGAAGAAATCGTGATAACGTTGCTCCCCCGTGCCGAGCAACACAAATTGGGCTCCCAGATGCTGCAACAATCCCTCGACAATGGGCGTGATCAAATCGAAGCCTTTTTGGTCCGTAAGCCGAGCAATGATGCCCACGACTGGCGCGTGCGGGTCTTGAAGCAAGCCTGCCTCACGCTGCAAGGCCAGCTTGTTTTGTAACCGTCGATCCAGACTCTCCCGTGTGTAATTGGCTTCTAAGTAGGGGTCAGTGGCAGGGTCGAACTCCTTCAGATCAATGCCATTCAGGACGCCGAACAGCCTGTCACTTCGGTCGCGTAAAAGAGGATCCAGCTTCTCTCCGAATTCAGGCGTGAGGATCTCGCGTGCGTAGGTCTTGCTCACAGCGCTGATCACGTCGGCGAAGTGGATACCACGTCCCATAAAATCTACAACTTCGTTAAGATCTACGATATCAGGGTGGACAATAAACCCATACTCGTCAATCCCGGCGATTTCCAAAACCCGGTAGCCAAAGACGCCCTGGTAGGCGAGATTGTGAATCGTATAAACGCTCGCGATGTTGGTGTAGAAAGGATCGTGAGCGTAGATGGTTTTGAGCCAATTGGGGACGAGGGCTGTGTGCCAGTCGTGGCAGTGGATGACGTCAGGCTGCCAGCCCAGACGTTTTATCCCCTCCAACATGCTCCGACAGAAGAAGATAAACCGTTCAGCGTCGTCGGGATACATGTAGATACCGTCCCGGTCAAAGTATCGGACGCTTTCCACCATATAGACCGGCACGTTGTTCTCCAGGGTCGTCTGCATCAATTCGGCCGGCTCAGTGTGATCATCCATGGGGACGGGGAAAGAGTCGAGAGCACGCGTCAGATTGAACTGCTCGGGGCGTATCCGACCATAACGGGGCATGCCCACACGAACATCGTGCCCCAAGGCGTGCACGGCTTGGGGCAGCGACCCAGCCACATCGGCCAGACCCCCAGTCTTGGCGAAAGGGACCACTTCAGCGGCCAGGAGAAGAATCTTCAGCGGGGTTTGCGGCTCTCCCGTACTGGGCATTTCGTGGTCAGCGTGCCGGGGCATATGATCACCTCTAACGAAAGCGCAACACATAAAGCCTACACTTTTCGTACCACGATTTATGCATCATGTCTTACGTTCTTGCCCTTTACGCTTTTCAAGCCGCGAGGAAAACGGTATTGGGACCAAGTCATCCTAACATAGCGATTGTGAGATGTCAAACGACCCTCTTGTCCTGCCACGTTCTAATCAGGGCCGGCAGCTCGCTGAGCAAGGCAACGCTGCCATCGGGGCTGATTGTCTCCAGGTGCTCCTTGTTCCACGGCGACTCTTCCACAGTGATCAGGACCCCGCGCATGCCGGCGTTGTGCGCACCCGAGATGTCGGCGTTCAGGGTATCTCCTACCATAACAACTGCTTCGGGTGCTAGATTCCAGCGGGCAAGAATGAGTTGGAAGGGTTCGCTCGCTGGTTTACGACAGCCCAGGCCGGCCGAGCTGAAAGTAGGAGAAAGCCACGGACGCAATTCGAGCCGGTTGACTAGGCGCTGGATGAAGGGATCATCAGTGGCATTGGACAGGAGACCCAGTCGATAGCCTTGCTGGGACAGCTGCTTGAGGGTTGGCTTCGCATCAGAATACGCTTTCCAAGCAGCCTCCTCTGGTCCGAAGTAAACACGCACAGCTTCGTCCATCAAGCGGAATGCCTCGGGTGGGGCGTCTATGTTCTCCAGTGCGGCCTCCAGCGAGTCGGCGCAAGTCACCTCCCTCTGGGTGCGATAGGCCACCTCGCGCCCCTTCTGCCGCTCGACAATGAAGGTCTCGGCCAGCGCTCGCTCGTCGAGCTTCACCCGTTTGCGTTTGAAGAACGCTATCATGTCCGCTACGCCCTGGCCGATAACATCCTCCCAGTCACCGTCAAAGTACATCAACGTGCTGCCTAGGTCGAAAATAATACCACGTATAGTCATGCTTCCAACGCCGCCAGCAGTTTTTCAACTTGATATTCAGACTGTTGCTCAGCCTGGCGTAACTGCTGAATGATGTCGTAACATTGGACAATCTCTTCTGTCATCTCGGTTGTCGAGCGATCAGGCTCAGCGTTGAGGACGATCGTCGCCACCAGCAGCATCCACCACAGCAGTTGCTCAAACGCCTCCTGGTTAAACCATAGAACATCCTGGTAGCGATTCACCTGCAAGAATCCCTGAACTTCGCTGTCTCTCAACCAGGATTCCAGTATTTGATATGCAGGTGTCTTTTCAGAGACCTGCGTTTCAAACCAACGCTGGTGCGTGGTAAGAAGCTTGATAACGGTGACAGTGTGCCAGGCCCTCACGTCGTCCAGTCCGAGATCACGAAGCACGCCAGTGATGATTTTGCCCAGCAACCATTCATCAATCCAACTGCGGCTTTGGCCTTCATAGTCGACCTCGGTCAAGATCTTGCCGAGAGAATGAACGAACAACCAGCTCAAAACACCGCCCCAGGTGACCGGGTCGTCATGTAGAGTCTCGCTCAGGTAGTTCGCGGCCGATTTGTACTTGGAACTGCGAGTCGTGGCGTAGCGACTTTCCAGAGCGGCCAGTTGCAGGATGGCCTCTAGCTTGCGCCGGATGTCCAGGGTGATGGCGGCTTCGTCGCCAGTACCACCAGTGAGCTGTTTCGCTTCGCTAAGCAGATGAGCTGTCTTTTCCTCCACTTCGTCCACCAGGGACACATCAAGCTGCCCATCAGGCTGCGTCACCCGCGCATCCATCAGCCGCTGGAACATATCGGCATTGACCAGCTCCTTAAATGGATGGTGCACAGGCTGCAGGAAGATCTCCTTCAGAGCCTCGTCGATACTTGGTACCCCGCGACCGTTCAGATAAGCTGCCAGGTGGGCATACTGGTGCCAATCGTTATCGCGCACCTCGCGGAAGTCCAGGAATACGTGATGCTTGTATGCGCCCAGTTCCACGTACAAACCTTGACGGTATAAGTCTCGACTGGAACGAATGTAGTCCAAGCCGGCCACGTGGTCCCGGAAGATGCAGAAGTAGTTCTCGTCGTCGTGCAGCCCCAGGCCCTCTCCCAAGCTTTTTTGCACCAGGGTTCGCTCGCCATTGCCAGTTTTCACCGAATAGGCAACCGAAGTCCGAATCCATCCGCGGGCGTCGGCGTATTTGTTGTGATAGACCACCAGTGTCCGCTCGTCACCCGCACGATTCGAATAGGCGTATACATCCTCGTTGACGTACGCCTCAGGTGTGAAAAAATCGTACAGCAAGAAATCTCTCACCTCGGCAAACAGGTGGCGACGACGCAGCAACGGAAATATCTCCCGCTCGTGTCGCTGCACTAGGCCGCTGTCTGGCTGTTCGTCCCAATATGCTCGTCGATATTCCATCCCATATTTCTCGGCAAGACCCTCAATCTGGCCATGACCAAACATGGGAAGCCCTGGCATAGTTGCCAGCATCGTGCAAATGCCAAAGTACTTATCACCTTTCCCAAACTGAGCAACCGCGGTTTCTTCGTCTGGATTGTTCATGAAATTAACGAACCGCTTCAAAATTTCTGGATCAAACTCCAGCGTGTTTTTGATGACCAGTCGGTACTCAGCATTCTTCTCGTCTCGCAGCATATTCATAAAAGCGCTGTTATATACCCGGTGCATACCCAGCGTGCGCACGAAATAGCCTTCCAGTAACCAAAAAGCTTCGGCCAGCAGCAGCGTGTCGGGCGCTTCCTCCGCCACCCGATCCACCACGTCACGCCAGAATTCGGTGGGCATTTGGGCATTGAACTGGTCCTTTGTCAGACCGTGTTCGGCGCGCGTCGGAATGGCTCCCCCGCTGCCTGGTTCAGGGAACCAAAGGCGCTGGTAGTGCCTCTTGGTCAAGGTCATAGCCGCGTCAAAGCGGATGACGGGGAAGAGACGCGCAACGTGCAGAATTGCCTGGGTGACGGCCTCGCGGACTTCGGGGTTGAGATAGTTCAACTGGGCGGTGTCATTCCATGGCATACTGGTGCCGTCGTTTCCGTGATATACGTACTTCTCGCTCCCGGTCCAGCGGTCCACTCGCTTAAACACCACAGCCGCATCGCTGCGCTCGTAATAGTGATCCTCCAGGAAGATACCCACTCGCTCGTCGCTCGACAGGTCTGGTCCGTTAAAGGAATGAGATGGAAAAGGGCTATAATCCAACGATATGAACCAGTCTGGATGTTCCAACACCCATCTGGAGTATATGCCCATGTGGTTGGGCACCATGTCGCTCGCCAGGCGAATGCCCCGTTGCCAGGCTCGCTCTCTCAGATTATGCAGAGCCGCCTCGCCTCCCAGATCAGTGGCGATCTGATAATCGAACAACGAATATGCTGATGCTACTGCCTCGGGGTTGCCGCACAGCTGTTTTATCTCTTGGGATGCCGGGCTGCGCTCCCAGACGCCGATCAACCACAGACTGGTAAACCCCCGGCGAGCCAGAGTATCCAACTCCTCGTCGGGAATCTGGTCTAGACGGGTCATGGGATATTGGTATTTCTTGGAGAGTTGATCCAGCCATACATGAGTGTTCTTGGCGATCAGCACCAGCTGGGGCATCCAGTCACGGTCAGTACTGAAGCGCTCTAGTTCGATTTCCAACCCGGCGAAATCGTACACCAGGCTGGGGCCTGGCCCCAGGAATAGCATCTTTTCTTCCTCGCTGATCAGATCTAGGCTGCTCAGCAGCCGGTACAGATAGCGTCCCAGCAAGTGCCCCCATCGCTCCCGAATGTATTCCAACTGACCAGCAAGCGAGTGAGGTACGGCCACGGCAGGGCTGCGCAGCATATCCACCAGATTCTGATTCTCAGGGCCAAAAGTAGGCTGGGCGTCGAAAAATTCGTGCAAGCCAGCAATGATTTCTCGGTAGACAGTCTCCTTCTCCAAGGTAGCATCGTCGAAAAGTTCAAGAAATGGTGCAAAGGCCGGGTTCACATTTGCCAGCCAGAGCATCAACATCTCCTCCAGGATGATTTGGCGATTGGGAATCCCATCCGTTTCATCCTCCAGATAGTCTTCAAGGGCAATTTCCCCTCGATAGACGGCACTGGGAGGAAAATCATCCGCAAATCTGTGCAGGGCTGTGTCAACTGCTTCTCTGCCAAGCCTTTCATACAGCCAGTTCAACGCCCGGGCCATGGCTCCTGGGTTTCTCTGGTCACGATACAAGCCGGCCACGTAGTGTAGAATTTCGTCGATCAGCCCCATTGCATTGATCTGCCCGGCTTTCACAGCCCGTTCTGGGTAATTGACCAAATCCCGCTTGCTGTTCATCTTATCGGCGAAGACGCGCGTAGCGTGGAAGTTGGCAAAAATCACATTGCCGCTCAGGGAAAATAGGGACTGCTCAAACTGGTAGAAGTCTCGTGCTTCACGGGAGATATGAAATTCCATCTGCGCAAAATGCCTGTCTTGCATTGTGACCTCTCATTCTGGATGAAGGGCGATGCGTGATACGTCAAGAAATGCGCTCACGCAACGCGCCGTGCGTTTAACACCTGGGCGCAGTAGTTGAGACTCTGAAAGTGCTTGGACTCTGGCGGTCGCTAATATTCCCGCCCTCGCTCTGCCTGGTTGAGCAATGGTTCCCCTGCCAGGTAGCGCTGCAGGTTCCTGGCAAATAAGTCTGTGGCCCGGTCGTCATAGTGCGGCGTGAACCCAGCCACGTGCGGTGAGATTATCACGTTGTCCATCGCCCAAAGAGGACTGCTGCCGGGGAGGGGCTCCTGCTCAAACACGTCGAGCGCAGCACCAGCGATCCACCCTTCGCGCAGAGCGCGGACCAGCGCGGCCTGGTCTACCACCGCCCCGCGTGCTACGTTGATCAAAATGGCCGAAGACTTCATAGTACGTAGCGCACTCTGATCAATTACATGGTGTGTGGCCGAGGTGTAAGGTACCGCTAGTACTACATAGTCACACTCCGGTAACATCTCCGCTAACTGAAGGGAGGTATACACCCGATCAGGTTCCTCGCCATCGGCTAACTCTGGCAACTCATAGCTATTCGATCCCGCCGCCTCCCCACGGCGCAGACCCAGTACGCGCATGCCAAATGCGTGCGCCAACCGACCGACCTCTCGTCCGATGCTGCCATAGCCGACAATACCTACTGTCCCGTCGCGCAGCTCTTGAGGCACGAACTTGCGCCATCGCTGAGAAGGCCACTCGCCGTGCGTCTGATAATGCAGCATACGCGGCAACCGATGCGCAAAAGCAAGCATCATCATGAGCACGTATTCTGCCATCGTGGGAGCGTGGATTCCACTGGTCGTGGTGATGATCACGTCCGAACTCCACAATGGCGTATCCAACAGATGGTTGATGCCAGCGCTGTGCAATTGCACCCAGCGCAAGCTAGGCGCGCACGACGGGTCCGGGATTGCCGAGAGGGTGTACAAGACCTCCACCCGGTCCCATAACTCATGCGGCACGTCGTCGGCCGAAGACCCGTTGTGCTGTTTGACGACCAGCCGGGGAGAAACATCACGCAACCGGGCCAGCAACTCATCCGGAAAGGATAGCGTGCTGAGGACGTGGATAGAATTCAAATTTGAGCTCACTACCTTCTCCATCTCCCGTACTACGGTACCATTGACGCCGATTATACCCGAAGGCTTGGCAAAAGCCAAGGCACCTGTGAGGCAAACGCGCTCCCTGTCACGTCCAGCCTACAGGTAAAATGCGTCTTGCTGCCCTCAATTGTAACTTGAAAGCGTAGGCGCTCCAAATAGTACCTGGTTTGTTAGGGGTAATAAAGATATATCCAATGGGTAATAGACAAAATAGATAATATTTAGTAAAATAATAGTATCGTATCCTATCCGTCACTGGTGAAACAAGATTGAGCGACTTTGCCTAGCGCCCTGTCACATTGATTTCGATAAGCTGCATCTGGCCCTCATAGGCGTGATCCACTGCATATTACCTCGCCAGGGCCTGCCGACACAATTCGGGTGATGAGGTAATAGGTCATCAGGCGTAATAGAGATATATCCAACGGGTAATAGACATGCTGCATAAACTCTGATATAGTAAAAGTATCCTATCTGTCACTGGTGAAACAAGATTGAGCGACTCTGGCTAATGCTGTGTCAAGGCTAAATTGACAGGTAAGGTTGGAAGCCGTGTCGTTGGATCCTGGCGGTCAAAGCACCGTTGACAAAGTACCAGTCGGCACATCACTATTATCCGAATAGAGCTTAACGAAAGTCAGTCTGCGGGATGCATTGGAGCGTACTTCGAAGATGCATCCGTCTTTTTTTGTCTGGCCTTATCAGAACATCTGGTGCTGCAAAGGGGGAGGTATGTCAACCCAGGCCAATGGAAACGCACTGCAGAACGAACTGTTGACAGTCAAAGAAGTTGCGGCGTATCTGCGTGTCAGTCGAGTGACCGCGTGGCGATGGTGCCAACAGGGGATCATCCCAGCTTTTCGGATTGGTCGAAACTGGCGCATCCGCCGTGAGGATCTGTTGGATCTTGAGCGGACTTTTGCCTCCCCTTTAGGGCAAGCCAGCCCGTGATGGAGACTATGTCTTCGGTTGCTACCTAATACCGGACCTGGACACTGTTGGCTGCAACCCAGAGTTTGAAGGAAAGCAGGCGAGCGACGTGAATCGGGTCTTTCGCATAGGGCGGGTCGTTCCCAGGCCAGTTGCCCGATGCGCCCGGTGCCTAGATGCGCTAGAAGAAAAGAAGCTGATTCTATCTTACTGTTTTCTAATTATGTTCTCATGGTTTTTTCATCAAATCCTGCTAGACTGGTCATTGTTTGGATTGCACAACTTGAGATTCTAGCAAGTAGGGGAACGGATTATAACTGAGTCCTAGAAAACACCTGTAATGTGAACTGTCATGCTGTATGGATAGAATGTAGGTCGACAAAGTCATGAAGCAGTGGTATACCATTCATACCAAACCCAAAGCTGAATATCAAGTTGCGACAGCCCTGCAGAGACGGGGAATCCAAACATACCTACCGGAGCTCGACTCCCCTCACGGTCGTCAGGAGCGAATGACAAAACCTTTCTTCCCTTGCTATCTATTCGCCAGGATCGATTTTGAGGTAACTGGTCTTTCGCAAGTTCAGTGGACGCCTGGTCTGCGCCGCATTGTTGCCTTTGGCGATCGGCCCGTGCCTCTATCCGACGAGATGATCGATCTAATTCGTCGTAGGCTGGACGGCGTTGGCGGCCGGCCGATGGTCCATGATTTGCACCGGGGCGACAAAGTTCGCATTACTGACGGCCCGTTGCAGGGTATGTTGGCCATATTCGAGGGGCCGAGCACGCCTTCTGAGCGTGTGCAGGTGCTGTTAACCTTTCTGGGCCAGCTTAGCCGGGTGCATGTCTCTGCCGCTGACGTTCACAAAGTATCGACCGCCGCTCAAGCGCCCATACTTAAGCGCCCACGCCGTACTCGGGGTCAGGGCCGTCGCATTAAATACGGTTGACTTCAGTGCCAACTGGCAAACTATCTTAATCTAAGACTTCTAAGATATTTTTATAAAGTTCATACGAAGTTATAATGGATTGCTGGGATCTTTGTGCTAGAATCAAGATTGTGGCTTCGCTATTCTCCGAGCCGAGCATGGGATCCGTCTAACTTTGACAATTAAGATCTTTGTGGTAGAATTATGGCTAAGGTTTGCGCTCTTTTGCGAGCATCGGTCTGTTTGACCCTGGTTGACAGTGACTGATGAATAGACCTGATGTCGAGGAGCGCATTTCCCTTGTTGCCTAATTATCGTCTCCAATCTCTCTCTGTTGTAGCCATCGCTCCGGAGAGCGCCCATATGCTCTTTCCTGCCCGGGAACTGACGCCCCGGGACGGCGGAGCCTGCCCGGAAATATGATGAGCCTTGGGAGCTCAGCGAATAGTTTTGGCCCCGCAAGTCCATCTTAGCACTCACCCGATCCCTTCAGGTACCATCTCCCATCTCCAGCGTATCCCATATCGCAGATCACTAGCTGGCTTTGAACGCCACTGGTGATGTGATGCAGAGACGGGAGTTATGAAAATCGCAGGTCATATGTCGTTATCATCTAATTCCAGTCAAATTGGGCTCATAGCCGGGCTAAAGTTGTATATGAGCCGCCAGGCAAGTAGTTCCAGGCGCTATCTTCTGGAGCAACTGCTTTTTCTTATGGCTGGCTGGGTGCCCACGCTGGTCGGGATTGGCATACGGGCCATGCTGTATCGATTGATCCTAAGCATGGACGGGGTAGCAGCCATCGAGAACAAAGTCCGTCTGCGCTTTGCCGATAACATTCACCTGGGGCGCAATGTCTATCTGGATCAGGGGGTCTACCTACACGCCTGCCCCGGCGGTATCTTCATTGGCGAGAACACTTTTGTGATGCATGGTGCCGTGCTGCACGTCTATAATTTCCGGGATCTGCCCCACGCCTTCATTCGCATCGGACGAGATAGTCTGATTGGTGAGCTAAACGTTCTGCGCGGACAAGGCGGTATCACTATTGGCGATCGTGTATACACTGCGCCATTGGTGCAGATTTTGGCAGTGAACCACGTTTACGTCGACCCAGGCCGGCCGTTTATCGAGCAGGGTATCACCGCTGAGGGAATCGTCGTGGAAGATGACGTCTGGGTTGGCGCTGGTGCTATCATCACTGATGGCGTCACAGTTGGCCAGGGTGCAGTAGTGGCTGCAGGTGCAGTTGTGACACAGAATGTTCCGCCGTACACCGTGGTAGGTGGTGTCCCCGCCCGGGTGCTCAAGCGGATTGAGCCGGGACAGACAGTTCCCACGGACACAAGGGTTTATTTTTAGATTATTCACGACAGATAAGGGGTTTGCGATGACTACACTCTCCGTTGTGATTCCAGCACTTAATGAAGAAGACGGCATCCAGGACATTATGGGCCGGGTGTTGTCAATCCGGTCGAGCTTGGCCGAAGTGAATGTCGAGGGACTGGAGTTGATCGTCGTCGACGATGGATCGACCGACCGTACGCCCGAGTTGGTGACAGCCACGCCTGGGGCCCGACTGATCCGCCACGCGACCAACACTGGCTATGGGGCAGCCCTGAAGACCGGTTTTGCCGCCGCCCGTGGGGAGTGGGTCGGTTTCCTGGATGCAGATGGCACCTATCCGCCCGAGTATTTCCCCGCCCTGTGCCAGGCGGCTCAAGATCAGAGGGCCGATATCGTGGTCGGCTCCCGCATGGCGGGTACGGACAGCCAGATGCCACCGGTGCGCCGGGTGGGGAATCTCATCTTTGCAAGGTTGGTGAGCGTGATCAGCGCCCAAAGCATCACCGACTCAGCCAGCGGCCAACGGGTGTTCAAGAAGTCCGTCCTGGAGCGCATTTACCCGCTGCCGGATGGCTTGAATCTGACTCCCGTGATGAGTATCCGCGCGCTGCACGAACAATTGAAGATGATCGAAGTGCCCATCCCTTACAGCGAGCGGGTGGGGCGCTCCAAGCTCAACGCACTGCGAGATGGCCTGATCTTCACCCAGTCTATCGTGTGGACCGCGCTGCACTACAACCCGATGCGGCTTCTGGGGTTGGTCGGCTTAGTGGCGCTGGGGTTGGCGGCTCTTATTGGATTAGGAGTGGTAATGGCCCGTCTGCAGGGCATTACCTCATTCGGACCACTGGGGGCATTTGCGCTCTTTTCGGCGCTGGTCTTGGCCGTAGCCGGGGTCAGTATCCTCGCCTTGGGCATCAGCTTCAACTATTTCGTGGCGTTGTTTCACAAACAACCGGTGCGGCAGGGCCTATTCGGACGACCTGACTTGACTCAAACTCTGTACCGACATCTTGGCTGGATGGGAGCTGTTGCGTTGGTGGTGGGCTTGGTGCTCGGCCTTGTCAGTCTTGCACTTGGCTTGCAAGGTTTGCCGGTTTCCAGGCTATGGTTCTACTACCTGACCAGTGCTTCGCTATCACTGGTGGGTATCCAGTTGATGGTGGCCTGGGTACAAATGCAGGTGCTGGATGCTTTAAAGGCCCGGGACAATCTGATCGCCAACGACCTGCGGGTGAATGGCCAAAGTAACGTCAGGGTCAAGGCCGAAGTCAGAGCTGAGGCGAAAGCATAGCGACTTTCTATCCGCATGATCAAAAGGATGTCCAGACTACACAATTCTTGGGTAGATACGCTAGTTAAAGGGTTTAAGATATCATAATTTCACAGTTATGGTCAGGGACGAGGTTAAGAAATGAGTGACAAACTACAGAAGAAGCTGACTCCTGAATTACGGGCGAACTTAGGTACACGCGATATCCGTCCGCTACGACCGGCCCGTTTTCCAGACGCCGGGGCCGCGGTGCAGACGCAAACTTCCTCTTCGCGTCCGCCAGGCAGCGTTGACGTAATGCTGGTGAACCCGCCTTCGCCGGACGGCGGCATTTGGATCCGCAGCCAGCACCGGGTGGGCCGCCGCAGTCGCGAGAACATGATCTGGCCCCAGGTCAGCCTTGCCCAGATGGCCGCGCTGTTGGCCCCAGATTACACGGTCGAGGTG
>Ga0209536_100004643_pt1 | contig 21668 bp, 20 predicted proteins | sample DeeMarSeWOR28_12_FD_187461 | JGI IMG/M metagenome (GOLD analysis project Ga0209536, IMG submission 187461) | Marine sediment microbial communities from White Oak River estuary, North Carolina - WOR-2-8_12 (SPAdes) (version 2) | ecosystem: Environmental > Aquatic > Marine > Intertidal zone >... | reverse complement strand
ATAAAATATTTCTTTACAATCGGTTAGTTGAAGAGTTGACTTCGCATCTTGAGTTTGATATCATCCATGCGCATGATTGGATGACTTTTTTAGCTGGTATTTCTTTAAAAAATAAATTTAATAAACCACTCATTTTACATGTTCATTCATTGGAATATGATCGTGTGGGACATAAGGATGCCAGCTGGGTATATGATATTGAACGATTTGCAATGTCAAAAGCCGATTATGTGATTTCCACAAGTAATTACACAAAAGGAATAATTGAAAGTAATTACGGACTTAGTGGGAATCATATTACCACCATTTATAACGCAGTATCCGTCCCCGAGTATAAGCATGATGGGAATGGGGGGAAAGAAAAACATTTTAAAGTACTATTTGCTGGTAGAATTGACGGGAACAAGGGTATAGAATATTTCATTGAGATTGCCAGGAAGGTTTTGAAAAAATCCAAAGAAGTGAAGTTCATTGTTGCAGGGAGAGGTTTAGGAAATGTGAAATTTGAAAAAATAAAGGGATTTAATGAAATATCATCCAAGCTTACCTATCTGGGATTTATAGAGAGAGAAAAGTTATTTGAACTGTTCAGTGTATGCGATGTACTGTGTATGCCTTCCATTTCGGAACCTTTTGGTCTTACAGCCATTGAAGCTGCTTATGTGGGTCTGCCAGTTATACTTTCGACCAAAACCGGTGCCAGTGAAGTATTATTAAGAACCCCAAAGGCAGATTTCTGGGATACGGATAAGTTTGCCGATCACATTTTATCAATCAAGGAAAATCCTAAAGTGCGGAAGAAGATTGTTGAAAATAATAAAATGGACGTATCTAATTTATCCTGGGATTCTTCAGCATCTACGGTTCTCAGTTTGTATAAAAAATTACTAGGGAGATAGTTAGGTCACCAATTTCAGTTTTGTATTGATTTATTCAGCGTACTCATGAAGTAATTTCCCGTTGACTCCATAATGTTTAAATGATATATGCGGAATATTTTCGCTTCTGGAAATTTCCACACATAGAAATCCACCTATGACGCTGAGATATTTGTGATTCGGCATTAATTGGTCGTTGGTCCAACCACCAGCATGTTCATCGCTTGCAGGGCCACAGCTGAATTCTTTTACACCAGTTCGCTCATCTACTGAAAAATATTGCCAGTGTCTGTCACCGCAAATCACAAACATGTTTTCCTGACTCGAAATAAAATCTCTGATCACATTTCCCTCATGTGCAAATCCACTATTTGCGTGATTATCATTTTTTCTTGTTCGATCTGGCCCTACAATCGGTGTCGGACTTATTAAAATACGAAATGAAGCATTAGAATCCTGCACAGTTTTCTTAAACCATTCCATCTGTTCAGTTCCCCAGATGGTTTTGTCAGGCCCATCAGGCATTGAATTTGGACTTCTAAAGTCCCGACCCTCAACAAGCCAGATTTGCAAATCTTTCCCCCACCTGAAAGTCCGATAGGTTTTTTCCTGCATTGGCACTTCATATCGAAATATTTCCTGGCCATCACTAAAAGTAAAATCCCCCATAAATCTTGTTTTTTGTCCAGGCCAGCAATCATTCATCCATGTATCATGATCATCCTTGATAAAATAACTACCTACCTGTTGATGAAAAATGACATTACTTGGTAAACTATATGTTCTTTGCCAATGCCACTTTGCCAGTTCAATATTTTTGGCGTAATTATCATAATAAACTATGTCACCCGTATGTACAAAGAAATTTGGATTTAATTCAAGCATAGATGGATATATCTTAAAACCAAAATTCAAGGAATCCATATCGTCATAGGCCTGTCCCGTAGTCACCATGAACCTGACCTCTTCAAGCTGATCTTTTTTGGGAGCTGTTTTGAATGTACCCAAAATTTGCTCAGACGCATTTTCTTTTCCGGAATAACTTGATTCTGCTACAAGTTTGTAAGTAGTATTTGGATTTAGGTTTTTTAACTGGATTTGACATGTAAAATCTTTTAAGGAGTCAACAGCAAACCATTGTGTGCTTTTCCAAGCACCATTTTCCTCTTTGTATTTTACTCTACAGTATCCAAATATCCCAGGAACTGCTCCCTCGATGTTGCGAACATCGTATCCCTGTGGATAGATTACTCTTGTTTCCAAATCTTGCCGTCCCTGCCGAGGTTCCCATTGATTAGAAACAGGATTAAAATAGCTTACTTTTGGTTTTATTGCGTCCCAAACCCGGGTTGAATCCTTCGTCAATCGCATCCATACGATTGCATCATTCGGGGTAATTTCCCCAATTTTAATTCCAGTGGCAAAATATGGCCCATTCTGGTTTTCAGTACTGCCACATGAAAAAAATCCCAGAGCTGACGTCGTGATCAATAAAACGGACAGGGAAAGAAATTTCAATTTATGCATCTGTTGTTTACTTGGATAGAATAGTGAATTTTAAATTACATATTTTAGGATGGTTTTTAAAACATTTATATTTAGATATTACTATACTTTCGTAGCTGTTTAAGTAGAATCACAAAGTCTTTAGGGTATGGGGCTTCGATCGTTTGTTCATGATCTTTCAGTGTTTTGAAAGATATGGAAAAAGAATGGAGAGCCATTCTGTTGATGAGTGGATTTTCGGTCCGTTGATTTGACTTATAGTTTTTCTTGAGTTGAGACAAGTAAACATTTTCTCCTGAGTATATTTGATCGGCGATAATAGGATGTTTGATGTATTTGAGATGTACCCTAATTTGATGTTTTCTTCCGCTGATGGGTCTGCATGCTATCAAAGAACTAAATGTATAATTTTCAAGTGTTGTGAAAAATGTCATCGATTCTTTCCCAGCTTTCACATCCCATATTACCATGTTATTGTTTTTTTCAATCAACGGAATATCTATCAATTTATCCCGAAATTCACTTTTTCCATAAACAACAGCGTGGTAGATCTTTTTTACCTGTCTATTTTGAAATTGTAAAGAAAGGTGCCTATATCCTGTTGGGTTTTTAGCAAAAACTAAGACTCCTGAGGTATCTTTATCAATTCGATGGCAAACTTGTATATCCGGATAACTATTTTTAGCAATATTCAGCAGGTTTGTTTCTACCTTCCTGTCCTCTAATGTGGAAATTCCCGGAGGTTTGTTAATTGCTATAAAATCAGTATTTTCAAATAAAATTAAATCAGTGAAATCTATTTTTTTCATCAATAAATTGTTACTTTAAAAGTTGCTTTTTATATATCTGTATATCAGTATATTACAATTTTAATTTTTTAAATAAAATATTACATATATCAGTTCTAAAATAATTCTGATATTTCATTCAAATTTTTTTCGCGCATATTTACTTCAAAAAAAGTTGGTTTATGTTATTTTTAATCACATCATTTTTTCTTATCGCCTTAACGATGGCAATTGGTATAGGGTATACAGTCTCTCTTTATATAGAGAGAATGTTTAAAGAGAAATAGAAAATTGTATAGCTAAATATTTTTTTCCGAGTTTTTAGTTTTATTCTCTGGTCCAATTATAAGGTTGTCCTTTTGGCAGCTTAAACCTAAACTCAGAACCTTCATTTTGCTTGCTCTTTACATTAATTTGACTATGGTGAGCTTCCAGGATATGCTTTACGATGGACAGGCCAAGACCTGTACCACCTTTTTCTCTTGATCTGCTTTTGTCAACCCTGTAAAATCTTTCAAAAATTCTATTTAGATGCTTTGCCGATATTCCAATGCCATTATCACTCAAGATAATTTCAACATCTTTGTCATGTTCGATAAGATCAGCAATAACGAAGGTGCGTTCATCTTTGCGGTATTTAATTGAGTTGGACACTAAATTCAAAATCACTTGAAATATCTTGTGTCTATCCGCATATACATACAAATCTTTAGGGCAACCATCTTTAAATAATAGTTCAATATCCTTCTTTTCTGCCTTACCCTCAAACTGATCAAAAACATCCTGAATTAAATTATTGATGTTGAAATTTTCCATATCCATTTTAATCACTCCGGTTTCCACCTGGGAAATGGTAAGCAAATCCTGAACAATCCGATCTAAACCATCGAGACTTTTTGCGGCTTTCTTAAGAAATTTATTTCTTACATTTTTATCCTTTACAGCTCCGTCAAGCAGTGTATGTACAAAGCCCTGAGCGGCAAAAATGGGAGTTTTTAGTTCATGTGATATATCGGCAATAAATTCCCTGCGAAAACTTTCAGCCTTCTTAAGTTGGTCGATTTCTCGTTGTTTGGTTTGTGCATAGGTAAGGATTTCCTTATTGATCCTGTATAGTGGATTACCTTTGATAGGCTGTGCATCTTCATCAATAAATGAGAAATCCTCTGCCTTAAGTTTACTGATACGTTCGTTTATTTTTTCGATCTGTCCGAAAATAAATACATCGACCGTAAAATAGGTAAGAATATATGAGGAAGAGAAGGAGAGAACAAAAACAACAATAAGTCCACCGATAGGGACTCCATCAACAAGAGAAAGAAATGAGGTCGTTATAATTGATACCGCAGCGGCAATTAATAATGCAACGCTTTTTGACTTTGAAAGCATGCAGCAATTTAACTCATTTCGAATTTATAGCCTACACCTTTAACAGTTCTGATAAACCCCTCGCCGATTTTTTCTCTCACTTTTCGGATATGAACATCTACTGTTCTCGCAAGTACATATACATCTGTACCCCAGATGTTTTGGAGCAGATCATCACGACTAAATACCTTATTAGGATTTTGAGCCAAAAAATAAAGTAATTGGAATTCTTTTTTAGGCAGGGTGATTTTTTTATCCTTGATAATGATGGTATAACTTGTCTTATCAATGGTAAGGTCTCCAACAGATATTAGGTAATTCTCTTTACTTTTCACTTCTCCTCTTCGGAACATTGCTCCGATTCTACTCATAAGTGCACGAGGTTTTATCGGTTTAGTGATATAATCGTCTGCCCCTATATCAAATGCGGCAACCTCAGAGTACTCTTCCGATCGGGCAGTAAGAAAAATAATAAACGCATCTTCCAATTCTGGTAATTCCCGCAACTGACGACATGTTTCTACCCCATCCTGATTAGGCATCATAATATCCAAAAGAACAAGATCAGGAAGAAATTCCTTAGCAGTAATAACAGCATCGATACCGTTGGTTACAGTCTTTACATTGTAACCTTCTTTTTTCAAATTGTACTTGAGCAATTCAAGTATATCCACTTCGTCGTCGACTACAAGGATTTTCTTGCTTTTATTGCTACTCATTTTATAATTGGATTTAAATTTTGCTAATTATTTGGATTAATCCTGGCGAATTTAATAAGTAAGGATAAATATCTAAACATTTAATCACGCAACTAGTATTTCATAACAATACCTTAATTTAGAAGTAATAATCCTTTAATTAAATTATTATTCATACGATCTGATATCAATTTCTAATGAACCAATAAGCAGCTCCGCCTTGACTTTTAGCGGGATTCGAAATTTGTCATCTGAAATCCAGGCTTTAATTGGATTTTTACCTCTGAAAAAGGAATTTTTTGGCATGATTGGAGAAATCAAAAAAGTATCAAAGTCGCCAATTTTAGTTTTAAGTTTGTCCCTGCCAAGAAATTCTACGCTAACGTGATATGTTGTATCATCAAAGAAACCTGTTAATGTAAAAATTTGATTATCTCGCATTGTATCATAGTCAAAAGTTCTCATATAGTAATATCCGCTCACGATATCCTGCATGTTTGGCAATGTTTCAATGGGATCTTTCTTAATCAAGGAACTGTCTTTTTTATCAAGACGATTTACTAAGGCAATATTATTGATCTGGTCGAATTCAATAATCTCTTTCTTCAGGTATTTCCCTTCTTTAATACTTTGATAAAACATTTGAGATACAATTGCAGAAGTATCGAGATATGTCCCCCAATTATCCCTTACAGTTGTTATCATGTCGAAAAATCCTTTTGTCCTTCCAAAGACATCAATTTTGAAGCAAGGTCGCTTGTTTATCGTGTGAATAGTGCTATCAATTTGCAGAATCGCTTCTCCTGCATTTATAAAACCATAATGGACCCTGTATTCGATCCGTTCTCCCGGGATAAGACAATCCTGTTTGATTATCCTGTAAGGGCTCTTTTTTTCACCAAATCCAAAAAAATATGCAGAAAGGAATATAATAATCCAAAAACTTATGTTATTAAATTGCTGATTATGTTGATGGATCTTTAGCATCAAATGATTAATTAGAGTGATGGATATTTTGATTTGTAATCTTCCAACATCTTTTTAATATCACCATGATATCTCGTATTTAACTCGTTTTCAAGCAAGGTAAAATCACCTCTATATCTCAAATACGACATGAAGTAAGTATTGTTCGGTTTTATTTTTTGAAAATAATCCACAAATTTTTCCTTAGTGCGCAAATCAAGCGTATCGATTGAACTTAATATTTGATCAATGGTGTTTCCCTTTATTTTTAGTTTTAATTCCAAAGGAAATCCACTTTCCATGGCATTGTATACACTATCTAAATATTGAGCACCTCTCAATATATGTTCACTCACTTTATTCCTGTCTTTCCATAAGTTCTGATAATCAAAAAGGTATTTGTTATTTTTCCCATATTTAGCAGTCAGGTAGCGCTCTGTGCCTTTTATTCCTATAAAAGTGGCAAGATTTTCATTAAACCTGAGACTATCTTTTACAAACAATGTGCCATGCGTGAGTTCATGTAGTATAAGCTCAGCAAAGCCGGCTTCATCATCATCCAGCATATTCGACAGGATCGGATCTTCAAACCATCCAAGAGTCGACCAGCCACCAGCTGTGCGAATATTCGTATCAAGACCTTCTTTTTTTAATTCATTTTCAAGTGCCTGGGCTTTTTCTTGATTAAAAAAACCTTTATAAGAAAACGTACCAATTAATGGAAAAGTCCATTCCTTGGGTTCAAGTTTGAATGGTTCGCAAGCGGTTACCACAAACATGAGCTCCTTCCCTTTTTGGTCGTATACCTTAGAATAGTTTTTAGAATAATTGATACCCAAAGAATCAAATGCAAATTTCTTGATATTATCCACCAATCTGAGATTAACCTTTAGTGAATCCGGGAAGTTTGGATCATTCAGGACTTCTACGTTTGGTCGTGCCTTTCTTATAATTTCCAATTGCCCTTTAGCTTGGCTTAAGCCATAAATTACCAAATCATAGTTTATTACTATAAAGAAAATGATGATCAGAAATATGGCAATTAATATCTTTTTGATCGACGACATTTCATTTTATCAGTTAAAAAATAAATATTGCATGTCGTGGAAATAAGGTAAATTATTGATTCTGCTGTGATTATTCAAATAATTCCAAATTCTTAAAAAATCCAGCTTTGATATTGAATAACGAAGTCTTATTTTCACATCCCGAAAATATAAAAAATACCTTTAAATGAGCGATAATACAGAAAAACTAAAAGCCCTACAACTAACATTAGATAAGCTTGAAAAAACTTATGGCAAAGGGGCAGTAATGAAACTCAGCGATGAACGTGTGGTTGATGTGCCTGCCATACCCACTGGCTCATTGGGCCTTGATATAGCCCTCGGAGTAGGAGGGATCCCCAGAGGCCGGGTGATTGAGGTTTATGGACCTGAATCTTCCGGAAAGACTACACTGGCAATGCATTGCATTGCTGAAGCTCAAAAAAAAGGAGGATTGGCTGCATTTATCGATGCAGAACACGCATTTGATAAAACATATGCTGAAAAATTGGGGATCGATACTGAAAATTTATTGATATCACAACCGGATAATGGAGAGCAGGCGCTTGAAATAGCAGAACATCTGATTCGGTCTGGAGCAATCGATATTATAGTAATTGATTCTGTGGCAGCGCTTGTCCCACGTGGTGAATTGGAAGGTGAAATGGGAGACAGTAAAATGGGTTTACAGGCCAGGTTGATGTCACAGGCATTGCGCAAGCTTACAGGGACCATCAGTAAAACAGGATGCTCCTGTGTTTTTATAAACCAATTGAGGGAAAAAATTGGCGTGATGTTTGGAAATCCCGAAACGACTACCGGAGGGAATGCACTTAAATTTTATGCTTCTGTTCGACTCGATATAAGAAGAATTGGACAAATTAAGGAAAGCGCAGATAATATTTTAGGTAACAGAACCAGAGTGAAAGTTGTAAAAAATAAAGTTGCCCCCCCGTTCAAAGTTGTCGAGTTTGATATCATGTATGGCCAGGGCATATCGAAAAGTGGGGAAATTCTTGATCTGGGAGTGGAGCTGGATATTATACAAAAATCCGGGTCCTGGTTCTCTTATGATGGTAACAAGCTTGGACAGGGTAGAGATGCTGTAAAAATTCTTATTGAGGACAATCCTGAGCTGATGGATGAATTGGAGAAAAAAATAAAAGAAAAGGTTAATCCCCAGCCAAAGGCAAAAGACTAACTGAAAAGTTCCAACTGATTTGGTAAAAGTCGGAATGACTTTCGGTGATATGGGGTGATGCCATATTTTTCAATGGCTTTTCGATGCTCTTTTGTGGGATATCCGACATTTCTTTCCCATCCATACTCCGGATGGTTAGTTGCCAGTTTATTCATTAAATCGTCTCTATACGTCTTTGCCAAAATTGATGCTGCAGCAATGCTCATATATATTCCATCTCCTTTGATAATACAACGATGTGGTATATCCCGATAAGGAATAAACTTGTTGCCATCAACGAGAATTAATTCTGGTGCAATGTATAATTGATCCAAGGCACGGTGCATTCCCAGGAATGAAGCCTGCAACACGTTTACTTTGTCCACCTCATCATTGTGAATTTCTGAAATTGCATATGCAATTGCCTCTTTCAGGATATCTTTTCTGATCGAGTTACGTTTTTCTTTGGAAAGCTGTTTTGAGTCTGTCAACAATTTATGCTTATAATCCATTGGTAAAATAACTGCTGCTGCCACTACCGGGCCGGCCAGACAACCTCTACCAACTTCGTCACATCCTGCTTCAATTTTCTCTCCAGAATAGCTTGATTTTAGCATGGTGCAATTTATGGGTACGCGGGAAAATATTCTCTGAAATTTTAATATTTATTCCACAGTTTATAAGTTCTGATTAAAAATGTTCCTGGAAATAATATTTTTGCAATTCGAAAACAGCTAATATATATGCATATTGATGAGAGTTTAAACCCCTGGAAAAGAAAATCAACTCACTTAATTTATGAAAATCCATGGATGAGTGTGATCGAAGATAAGGTGATCAGGCCAAACAAATCGCATGGTATGTACGGACATATTCATTTTAAAAACAAAGCCATTGGAATAATCCCGGTTGACGAGGAATTCAATACCTGGCTGGTTGGGCAATATCGATATACATTAAATGAGTATTCATGGGAAATACCTACAGGTGGGGTGCCTCTTGATGAAGACACACTTGATGGTGCGAAACGAGAACTTCGTGAAGAGACAGGATTAACAGCCAAAAAATGGACAAAGTTGCTTAAGATCCATACTTCAAACTCTGTAACAGATGAATATGGATATATCTTTATAGCACAGGAACTTACTCAGGGTGAAATGGATTGGGATGAGACTGAAGAATTACAAATAAAGAAAATTCCGTTAAAGCAAACGCTTCAATTGGTCATGGATAATGAAATAACTGATTCATTGAGTATTTGCGGAATTCTAAAAGCAGTAAAAATTTTCAATCTATAATTGAACGCTAAAAAAAATCAAAATCAATACTAAATGGAGATTTCATTAAAAATCGCAAGGCTTGTTCTATCGTCATATCTCCATTGATCACTTTATCCAATGATTCTGTGATTGGAGCTCGGAGGGGGTATTCTTTCATAAGACGTACAATTATTTTAATTGTATTAATTCCCTCCGCAGTTTCTTCCATAGTCGCTACGATATCGGTCAATTTTTCACCCTTGCCTAGCCGTTCACCAACTGTAAAATTTCTACTGAGTTTACTTGAACAAGTAGCAACAAGATCCCCGATTCCAGCTAAACCCAGGAATGCCTGTGTATTCGCGCCTAACATATGCCCGAGATATATCATTTCGATCAGACCCCGGCTAATGAGTAAAGCTCTTGCATTTTCACCGTAACCCATACCACTCAATGCTCCTGCGGCAATGGCTATGATGTTTTTTAGTACACCTGTCAATTCGATACCAAGTAGATCCTTACTTCCATACACCTGAAAGCGATCGTTTCGCAATAATCTTTGTCCCTCAGAAATTACCTCATTAAAATGACTGGCAACAACAGTCGCTGCCGGGTGATTATCGGCCAGTTCCTTTGCGAGGTTTGGACCGGCAAGGCATCCGATTCTTACTGCAAGAGTTCTCTCCCTTATCAAACGGCTCATCGTATACACATCGTCTCGCTCTATTTTAATATTCTCATCGGCCTCCCAATTCTTATTTATCACGATAAGACCTTTTGTGCCATGTATGAGGATATGATAAGGTTTAAGAAAATCAGCAAGATCATCAATTAATGCCGGAAAATTCTCTGAGGGGACGATGGGAAACAATACCTCGCAATTTTCGGCGACATATTTTAAGTCGTTCGAAGGTGTAATATTCTCATGAAGTTCCTGATCATGTAATTTTCTTCCTTTAGATATGATTTTAGCAATTTTTGGATTCCTGGCATATAACAGGACTTTTGTGTTTTTAGCCAGAATATTTGCTATTGCTGAACCAAAACTACCTGCACCAATTACTCCAACGGGTTTATCAAAAGTACTTTTCGAGTTCATAACCATCCATCCTGTTATGGTAATAGTATAAATTGTTCATATCCTTTGTGATAATATCGCCTTGCTTATTTCTTAATAATGGCCTTCTTGAATGATACATGCCAACATTAGAAATTCCCAGGTCGATCACATGATCAATTTCCTCTGTCATGTGTGTAGCCATATCCACTTTCCCTTCATTAAAAAGATCTATAATTCGGTTACGAAATTTTGAAAATTGATTTCTAAATTCTTTGTATTCTATCTCTATTTCATCGACCGGAAGCCGTAAAACACTATATAAATCCAGGTTTTTATATTTTCGTCTGATCATTTCGAACGCTGTAAATGCCACCAAATGGCTGGATTGTACTCGATTAATTCGATGATACTCCCTGACAATAACTTCACTCAACATTCGTGTATATTCCTCTTCGCGTTGCGTATTTGCTGAAATTTCTCCTCTGAATAGGAAGTAATCCCGCGTATTAATCCTATTGCCTTTTGAATCCATACTCATGCCCTCATCATTCACATAATTACCAAACAAATCAAGTCCTCTGCCGATGGAGACAGATATATTATTTCCTTTGGTGAAGAATTCGATTAAAAACTTCAATATCCTGGCTGATTTGTCATACCTGTCGCTTTCTACATAATACCTTTCCTGCCCTTTCTGTTCCAGATAATCTCGAATGAGTGCGGGTGCTTCCAAAACAAAATTATAATTTGTCACCACGGGAACAATAAAAATCTTGTTATGTCTTCCTCCTTCATTTTTTTCATAGTTTATACGTTGGGCTTCGATGGCAGTACCTAAGAGACCAAGTTTTAACCTTGTTTCTATTTTGCCCGACCTCGACCTGGTGCCTCCTGGGAAAAACAGACTATGACACCCATCCCTGAGTGCAACACTAGAATACGTTCTGAGTGATTCTAGATATATGAGGTTTTTCTTTCGGCGATCTACCTTATAGGCTCCAAGGCTATTCATGAAATAGGCAAAGATCTCCATATTGAATAAATTGAGCCCGGCTCCATATATGAAAGGTGGAAGTCCTAAAGTATGAATTACCCATCCAATCAGGATGGAATCCAGGTTGGAAAAATGTGTTGGTACAATGACTACAGTCCCAATTTTAGCCAGTTTTCTCAGCTGTTCAGTTTCACCAATGATTTGAATCTGGTCCTGTAATGTTAATTCTCCCCGCCAGAAGGATCCAAATTTTTTGATCCTTGCCGCATTCAATAACCTGGCAAAACCAAATTTTATAATCCTTCTTGCAAGGCGATAGTGCGAGTGTTTAAAATTACCTGTAATCTCATACACATACCTGGATACAATGTCATTCAGGATTTCATCGGCTATTTTCTGCTTTTCATTTTTTTCAACATTCTCAAGATCCAGTAATCTTGATTTTACATTATTCCAAAATATTATCTCATCATCGGGATCAACTTTCCATGGATTTGTTTTGATTCGTAGTTTTTCCCTATATCTGGTCAGTTCCAATTCTTCAATCAGGGTATGGAGAGTAGGTTTCAGATTTTTGATTCGCTCAAAACTTTCCAGAATTACACGTTCCATGAACTCTTTCCTGTTTTTTGCCAATTTTACAACAGGCCATACTTCGTCTTCCGACAGGATGGGATCATAGGTTTTGGACGTATCTATTACTTGAGGTATTCTGGTTAGCTTTCTCAAAAATGTATATCAAAAAGTTGAACCTGTTTTCTAAATATTAAATCAAATTTAACCAAATTGTCTTTTCCTAATATAATTAAATTCCATGAAAGAATGATTTTGCTATCTATTAATTCCCTACGTCCACAATTGAATTTTTCAAAACGGGTCCATCAAGCCTTGGCCGCATCTGGTTTGTTTTTAAATCAAATACAAACTTTATCTCCTGGCCGGAATTTGTTGGATCTATAGCAACAAGATTAGGAACATTCAGTGGTTTCGACAATAATTTTAACTGATGATAGGTATATCCTAACAACGGAAAAATTTCCGGAGTGGTGTTTATCGTCTCCGGATCAGTGAGATACTTCAGCCTCTTTTTTTCTATTTCGAAAAACAATAAATCACGATACGCTGTATTTTGATCATCTCGCAAAAACATATTCGCATAGTCTATGAAAGCCAGCAAGTTTCTGCTGATGGAAGGTAAATAAAAATTTAGTTCTTCTCCATTTTTGGAAATTATGGTTAAGGTCGATGTTCCATTCCAGCCAATATAGAAAAGCAGCGACCCCAGCATAATCGATATGAGATGGATCCAAGGCAGAAATAGGTTAACAAAATAAGAAAGAAATGCGAATGGTGTAATGATGCCTCCTGCAATAAGCGGGAACAATAATTTTTTATTTTGTGTTTCTAATTTTTTCACATTGTTGAGCGGGAACAGGTGTTTTTGATTTTTGTGGATGACGAGTAATTCTTCGTCAGAAATTAATATTTTATTTTTATTATCTCCATCAGATAATAGGTAAACAACAGCTTTAGCCTTTTCCAGATCAAAAAATCCCTCCAAAATTATTTCAAGTTTAAACGAGCCAAATAAGCATCAGATTCGTCTGAATAAATTATTTGACAATTCCATCCGGTTGCCATGGCAATCTCCATTAGTTTCTCCTGGTCAATATATAGCCAATCGAAAAAATCATCCAGAATTTTTTTATATTCATACCGAAAGGTGAGTTCACCAAAGTATTTTTCTTTAGGGAATTCACCATCTTCGTACAAGTATGAAATATTTGTTGAATCTACAATTAGTTGGCCTGTGGGTAATAAAATACTTTTCAAATGTATTAAAAGCTTGCTCAACCCATCAATTGTCCCGGCAAGACCGATCCCATTCATCAACATGAAGATAGTATCAAAACGCTCATCTGAATAATTATAGATACTATCAATAATGATTTTTTTTATACCAATTTTCTTCATGAGCATTCCGCATGATTTTGAAATATCCATTGCGGTGACATCAATTCCCAGCATTTGTAAATGGAGCGCATGACGACCTGTTGCTGCCCCTATATCGAGGGTCTTTCCATAGATCTGCTCAAGGGCAAATACCTCAATATTTGAATATGCATTTTCTTCAAAGAAATAGCTTTCTACAGGTATCACCTCCGGAGGACCATATTCATTATGCAACAATAAAGGAGGCGTGAATGAATTATTATAAAAATCATACAAAGCCTTTCCAAAAAGGTCTTTCATCAACTTAACTTGAATGATCTGCAATAATTACCCAATCACCCTCAATTTTTTTCCATAGCAGTGAAAAATGTCCTTCAAGGTCATCGCCGGTTCTTGAAAGATGCCATTTCCCAACTACAGAAAAGTAGTTATTGCCTAGCTGCTCGATTTTTATGATCTCAAAGCTAAGTTTTCCCATTGCTTCTTGGGTTGGATACTTTTGTTTGTAATTATCCAATGTATTTTGCCAACCATAGGTTACACCATTCTTTCCAATATACACCAGGCTGTCATGATGCCAGTAATCCTTCATAAAACAGTCAACATCACCAGTATTCCAACATTTTACCTGAAGATGAAGTTTTTCCATAATAATTGATTCATCATTCGGTTGTTTATTATTCACATTAAGAACGAGTAGAAAAAACAAAAGAATTGCCATTTCATTAAAATTATTTTATAGTTTGTAATTCAAAGCTAAAATGTTTTACCCTTTAATAATCTCCCCGGATGAATTTTTTAGGACATTTTTATCTATCTCAAGGCGATCCGAATCTCATCGTCGGGAATTTTATTGCTGATTTTGTCAAGGGCAATAAATTTACTGATTATCCTTCCGCTATCTCCCAAGGAATTATGATGCATCGTGAAATCGACTATTATACAGATCGCCATCGAATGGTTAGAAAAGGAAGAAGAAGACTCTTTGCTGACTACAGGCATTATTCCGGAGTGATTATTGACATGTTCTACGACCACTACCTCGCGAATTTATGGGCGGATTACTCTATGGATCCATTGAATAAGTTTGCCAATTATATCTATGGAGTTATAGAAGAAAACTGGGAATATTTACCACCAGGATCCCAATATATGTTTCCCTATATGAAATCCGGGAACTGGCTGATGCGGTACGCAACAATTGAAGGCATTGGAAAGTCACTGAATGGAATGGCGCATCGATTAAACAATAATTCCGGGCTGGATAATTCTATCCATCAGCTTCATGAGTTTTATGATGAATTCCTGTTTGAGTTTCAGGAGTTCATTATAGATGTTAAGAAACAATTTAGCTGAATCACTTTAATCACAAATTGACTTCATCGGAAGATCACCAACATCTGTTAATGACTCCAATTCCAGGAATCCAGATCAGCTATGGCTGAAACCAATAAATTTATACAACTGTTTATATCATCTTTATGTGCCATTTCTATGACCTGGTGCAAATGTCTGGTCGGAACAGAAATAGCTCCTGAAATTGCACCGTTTTTGCCCATACGTTGTAATCCTGCCGTATCCGTTCCTCCTGCAGGCAGTACTTCTGGTTGCCATTTAATTTTATTTTTATCTGCAGTTTTCTTGAGAAATTCGATCATTCTGTAATCGCAAATTACAGATCCATCCATGATCTTAATTGCTGCACCTTTTCCTAATTCAGTTATTTTCTCATGAGCCTGTGCTCCAGGCACATCATAGGCGATGGTGGTGTCAAGAGCTATCCCAAATGTGGGATTAATTGTATGTGCACTCACATTTGCACCCCTTAGACCGACTTCTTCCTGTACAGTAAAAACTGCATATAGATCATACGGAATATTTTTTAATTTTTTCAGGGTCTCTATTAAAATGAAGACAGAAACCCGGTTATCTATTGACTTGCAGTTGACACAATCGCCCATTTCAATGAGTTCACGGTCCCAGGTAATTGGATCACCGACTTTTATCAATTTTTCCAGCGCCTCTTTTTTCATTCCGGTATCAATGAAGTAATCGGTTGTTTTGGGCATTTTGGTTCTTTCTTCTTGTGCCATTACATGAATTGGTTTTGATCCCATAACACCGGGGACCATCTTTTTACCATGGATATTTACCCGCTGTGCTGTCAATGTTTTTGGATCAAATCCACCAAGCGTATGAAACCTGACAAATCCACCATCTTCAAGGTGGGTTACCACAAATCCGATTTCGTCCATGTGTGCGGCTACCATCACTTTTTGATCACTGGTCGCAGTGCCTTTTTTGATGGATACAATGTTTCCCAGGTTGTCGATATGATAATCATCTACAATAGGAGCTATTGTTTTGATAATTAAATTCCGGATCTCCTTTTCATACCCGGGAGCCCCTGCAGTTTCACAAATTGTTTTTAGTAAGCCAACATTTATTTTCATTTTCTGTACGATATTAATTGTAATCAAAAGTAAAATTTGGTGGCTTGTAAACCAAACAGCACCAAGCACATGAAATATTAATAGATATTAAAATAGTACAATTCTGGCAGAGCAAAATCCACAACTTGACAAAGTTGGGATATTTTATTTTTAAAGGATAAAGTTTTTTAAATGATCAATAAAGGGCATTTTTTGTATTAATTATAAATTATAATTTCGGCGATACAGATATTCACACATGTAGAAATATCACTAATTTTTTCATAGTGTTTGAGTTGGAAATTTGGATTAATTTAAGATTACAAAACCGGCAAAAAATTTAAAAAAATCGTAACATGGTGTAATCAAGCAACTTGTAATTGGATAATTGAAATATATGGTTACCTGGGATTATGGATGAAGTATTAATATGCACACTGTAACGTAGTATTGATAATTAATAAAAGATCAATTTTTTTGACTTAAATATTAAAATCTTACAAGAGTGCTTGAGTGTTTTCACTTTGTTAGTTTGAAGTGCAAGGGTCAATTAACTTTATCGAACTAATGAAAATGAACAAGGAATTTTAAATGTAAACTGACATGATCTTATTTATACTTTATCTGATATCGCTGGTTTGGATGGTCGTATTCCTGACTAACTTTGTGAAACCCTTCAAAAGGAAAAAAGAATTAGAAACTACAAAGATCAAATATATTCCATTAAAAAAATCATCTGATCCTCATACCAAATATTATGTTTTGGATTCAGGCGAATTGGTGGAAATGAGCAAATAATTTTTTACATCGTAGTGCTTATAATCAATTTTATGGAGATTAATTGAATCTACATAAAATCAGTTTTACATTAAATCAATCCTAGAAATCTTCCAAAATAATAATTGCCAACGCACACTTATTTTTTTATCATATCTTTTGAGATAAAGCGAAAAGTTTTACTAATTGATAATTACCTGCCAATATCTAATATTGGTTAAGGGATGACGTATATTTTATTCTAATAAATGTCTCTGGGATTTAATGAAGGTAAATAAAAAAGCAATAAAGTTGGACGATAGGTGAATTCGATAAATACTGATAATAAGTGTAAAGAAAGTAATTAAAATGTTGATACCCTTAATGATATCATTTAAAAATTAGTTCAATTTTATTTCATTGAATTAAACCAAAGTTGCCTTTACATATTTAATTCCAACAAAATTATTATAAATTTATAATCAATCACAATACCGGGATTAGCAACTAATATCCCTAATAATTCTTTATGTTAAAGGTTGAAAGACAAAGTTTTATACTGGATGAACTGAGAGCTCACAATCGGGTAAAATCATCTGATTTGAGTGAACTTTTACAAGTTTCAGAAGATACTATCAGAAGGGATTTGAATGAGCTGGAGGATATGGGGCAACTAAAAAAAGTTCATGGAGGTGCAATGACGCTTTCATTTATTCCCAGTTTTAAAAAACGAGAAGTTCTGGAAATTCAAACCAAACACATAATTGCTAAAAAGGCGCTTCACTTAATTGAAGATGGTCAGGTATTGATTATAGATGGGGGGACGTCAAATTTACAACTTGTTAATTTATTACCTATTGATAAACATATTACGATCTTTACCAATTCGATTCCTGTTGCCTCTAAATTGTGTGAATATCCAAATGTAGATGGTGTTTTACTTGGGGGGAATATATTAAGAAAGGGACATAGTATTGTCGGGTATCATGCACTTGAATTTTTACAGGAAATTCATGCCGATATGTTTTTTCTGGGGATTACAAGTGTTGATCCTCAATTTGGATTAACTGAAGCAAACAGAAAGGAAACAACAATTAAAAAAGCGATGATTAACGCTTCAAAAACAGTTGTATCCTTGGTTATTTCAAGTAAACTAAATACACGTCAATCATTTAAAGTTGGAGATATTGATCGTCTGAATATCATGGTTACAGACCTTGACCCTAACGATCAATTACTTCTTCCGTTCAAAGAAAAGGGGATTAAAATTTATTAGTTCTCTTATTGAAAGAAATATTTCCTGATCATTAATTGGATTAAATTTTTTCAGCCGTTTCTTTTACATGAACCCAAAGGTTCTTATCATTTGTTGCTATCAATACTGACACATGAAAATCATTAAATTATTAATCACGATTTTTTTATTATTTGTCATTTACAACGCATGTTCCAGAAGGAAAAGTGAATTGAAATGGGAACAAAATCTGCCTGTTATTGGATCCCAATCTTCATTCAGAGCTACTGATTTAAATCAGGATGGAGTATTAGATTTGGTCATCGGTGCAGGTAAAAATGAATTCCAGTATAGTGAACAAGGTGTATTGGCATTCAACGGTTCAAACGGAGCGCTATTATGGCAACATGAAACACATGACCAGGTTTTTGGTTCTGCAACTTTCAATGATGTAACAGGAGATGGAATTAATGATGTTTTTATTGGAGGAAGGTCTGCGAATCTAAAAGCATTGAATGGTAAGGATGGTAGCCTGATTTGGAAATATGAATATGCATACAAGGATGATCCAATACTTAGATATGCCAGGTTTAACTTCTACAATAGTACCCTTGTGCCTGACCAAAATGGTGATGGGTTACCAGATCTTTTAACTGTTAATGGTGGAAATTCCAAGGCACCGGCGAATACAGACAAAGATCGTTATCCAGGAGTGTTGATACTGTTTGATTCAAAAACAGGAGATATCCTAGCTGCAGATACCATGCCTGATGGTGGAGAATCATATATGTCTCCGATCGCATTCAAGCAACCTCGCAGTGCAGAAATCCATATAGTTTTCGGCTCCGGTGGAGAAACCCTGGATGGGAATCTTTACCAGACTAATCTCGAAGATTTTGTGCATGGGGAACTACAAAATGCCAAAATTTTAGCCTCCGAACAAGGTCATGGTTTTATTGCTCCGCCAGTTGTGGCTGACATCAATAAAGATGGATTATATGATATTGTTGCTATATCTCATGCCAGTAAGGTCTTTGCCATTGATGGGAATACAACTAAAATGCTGTGGAGTAAAAAAATTGAAAATACTGAATCAAGCAACAGTTTTGCTGTAGGTCAATTTACCAATGATGATATTCCTGACTTTTTTACATTTGTCAGCAAAGGACAGTGGCCGGATAGCAAGGGTTCAATGCAGGTGGTTTTTAATGGAAAAAATGGAAATATAGAATTTACTGATTCCATCGGGTGTACCGGATTTTCCTCTCCAGTGATCTATGATTTTAATAAGGATGGCATTGACGATGCTATTATCAGCATCAATGAGTTTGACTGTTCCCGAGGTTTTGTAGAAGCAATTAGTTCAACGATTGAAAATAAACTGATCTCCATTGATTTCAAAAAGCATGAAATTAATGTAATTGACAGGGCTGAAAAATTTAAAAATATCTTTAGCACACCATGGATCGGGGATTTAGACGACGATGGATATATCGACATTGTATATAGCCAGTATTATAGTGAAAGCTCCTACCTAACTTCATTTCTTGGTATGAGGATCAGGCGCATTTCATCTTCGATACGTATGAAAAAACCAGTTATTTGGGGAGCTTACATGGGATCAGCCGGAGATGGTATATATCCGATTGATAATTAACCGGTACCGCTAATTAAAAGCTTTTTCACTTCACGCCAGTAGCATTGAGCTGAACTTTAAAATTGCCTTTTACAGAGAAATTAATGTACAAAAAAAGCCCCGGAAAGATTTCCAGGGCTTCATATTATTTAATGTGATGATCTATTGATCCCACCATACTTTACCTACCGGGCTATCTGGTTTGGTAGCACCGGCGTCATAATTTTCTCCATTAGTTGCAACCTCGCCATTGGGTATCCTGAGTTTTGTAGGGATAACACCCGGGCTGGCGCTGCCAGGATAATTGGTTGGCACCAAAGTTGGGTAACCTGTGCGTCTCCAATCTGACCATGCTTCCCACCAGTTGAGGAATTTGGCTGCCCACATCTGGTAGCCAATTTGCTCAAGAGCAGATTCAGAACCGGTTACACCACCACCGCCATAAGGATAGGTAGCAAGATAAGCATCAACCTGCGCATTTGAGACTTCCATGGATGCATCACCTGGTTCAAGCGGAGCGAAAAATTGCATCGCTGCTCTTACGCCATTATTGTAATGCTCTGCAGCAGTACCAGGAACGTTTCCAATACCTCTTTCTTTCGCTTCTGCCAGGAGTAACTCCACTTCGGCATAATTCATCAGGATGTATGGATCGGCATCGTCAAACATCTTCAGGTTTGCTGACGAGAAATGCTCATTGGCAACTGTATTTGGAATTCCGGTGTATTCATCCAGGTCAACGCCATCCAATCCATTCGGCAAACCTTGCTGGGCAATTGGATTAGTATTACCATTAAAACCTTCACTGATAATCATTAAACGGGGATCATCGTCAGCAACACTAAGTGAATCGGCCCCCTTAAGAAAATCGATAAGGGTTTTGCCTAAGATACGACTTTGTCCACCGTCACCGGGCTGGAATGCCCTGGATATACCGTTTTGATTTGTCCATTCACTTGGTCCGTCATCCATCGGCACCCATGCGTTGTCATCATTACTTGTCATAACACCACCCTGGATTGCCTGGTTTACATAAGTAGCAGCAGTGCCCGGATCAACGTTAGAAATTCTCATTGCCATTCGCAACATAAGCGAATTCCCCCATTTTTTCCATTTGGTAATATCACCATTGTAAATGATATCAGCTGCGGCAAACCCGTCATCAGGATTTGATGCACTCAAACCATTTATGCCTTCGGTAAGTTTTGAAAACAGGTCCATATATATGGATTGCTGGGTGTCGTACTTGGGACGAAATACACCATCAAGTCCCTGAACTGCTTCAGAATACGGAATGTCACCGTAAAAATCAGTCAATCTATGGAAGTTGAGCGCCCAGAGCATTTTACTGGCAGCGACCATATTTGGCCTTCTGCCTTCTTCAAAACCACCTTCTCCTGTTTGTTTGTAAATTAAATTCAACGTTTTTCCAACATTGCCGTACCAGAATTCCCAGGGAGCATTCCATGCTTCGTCATTATCGAAATACTTGTCGCCTGCGCTATTTAGCACGGATCCTGTTGTCGCAAAATGTTGCATAAAATACATGGTATATCCCATGTTTGTCCGCCAGTCAATGTAGCGGTTATCACCTGAAAATCCGCCCGATGCAATGCTCAGTGATGCTGCGGTAAATACGAAATTCATATTTACCTCATTGAGTGCTTGGGGATTGACATTTAAGTCCTGAAGTTCTTCCGTATCGCAAGAGGCAAATGGGACAACCAATGCCAGGATACTCAGAACAATTTTATTAATATATTTTTTCATTTTCTATATCTTTTTAAGGTTTAGAATCCGATTCTTAAGTTAAAGCCATAGCTACGTGTTGCAGGCATAGCAAAATACTCAAGACCCTGGGCTCCTCCGTTTGAAGAGTAAGCTGATTCAGGATCAACATTAGGAATATGTTTA
>Ga0209536_100004642_pt1 | contig 21669 bp, 18 predicted proteins | sample DeeMarSeWOR28_12_FD_187461 | JGI IMG/M metagenome (GOLD analysis project Ga0209536, IMG submission 187461) | Marine sediment microbial communities from White Oak River estuary, North Carolina - WOR-2-8_12 (SPAdes) (version 2) | ecosystem: Environmental > Aquatic > Marine > Intertidal zone >... | reverse complement strand
TCTCCAAGCGCAAAAGTCTTCAATAACACTATTTACGGCTGCCGTGAAGGTTTCCGATTCAAAAAGGCTGATAATTGGATTCTAAAAAACAACCTGGTCGCAAATACCCATAGTTACCAAATTTTTCAAGAAAACTCGCTCGTTGGTGTTGGCAACGTGTTTAGCCACAACCTCTATTATCCAGATATACCCAAAGGTTGGAAATATAGAGATGTTATTCTTTCGGATTTCAAAGCCTGGCAATCCACGGCCAAGCAGGATGAGCATTCGATTATTGCCGATCCCCTTCTCAGCAGCCCTGCTTCGGACGACTTCACCCTTACGCCTAAATCCCCTGCAGTGGATGCAGGAGTATGGTTGACTACCATCACCAGTTCGTCAGGTTCCGGAACATCTTTTAGGGTAGCCGACAGTTCTTATTTCTACGATGGTTATGGTATTCCTGGTGAAAGCGGTGAAACTATCAGGACGCAATCAGGACAAGTAGCCACAATTATCGAAGTTAGTGGAAATGTAATTACGGTTAATAAACCGATACGGTGGGCCGTTGGTGAAGGCCTTGCGTTAAATTACACGGGAACATCACCCGATATTGGAGCGAAGGAATACAAAACATCTTTTAGCCTAGATCCGCCAATTAACATTAGAATTTCCAAAGATAATAGTTAGCATTGATGCGACGAAAAGAGCCGCTGTCATATTTTTTGCCCCGGGTATCATGAAAGCCTGATCTTTATTTGAATTATTTTATAGTCGAAATTTCTTAAAATTAAAATTTACATAGGTTACCGATCCATTCGATCGAATCGACAAAATTCCTTCCGCTTTATCAAATTATCTTATTCTTTACCTTATTTATTTCATTAAGTGATCTGCATGATCCTTTGTGTCGGATTCAGTTAAATGTCTGAATATAGCATCTCGAAGTTTACGCAAAAGGCTTTCATAATGATATTTTAAATAATTTCATATCTGTGTCGATAAAGAGGCCGTAAAAGTTTTTGCTCACAAGATTTCTTTGCTTCGACAATCAATCGATAAAATTTGCTGAGGAGTATCAGAATGGCACTGGGTCCCGTACTTGGATATCTATTCATTGCAATATATTCTATATCTTTCATTTCTCTTGGAAGCAATAAGTTTACGTTGGGAACATTGCAGCCTTACGAGATAGTTTTAATCGCAATCGTTCTTTATTCAATCTGCGTCCTCGCACTTAAAAAAAAGATAATTACTTTCATTGGCTTGGATTGGATCATAATTGCATATGTTTTCTTTGCGCTGATACCGGTTATATTGAGTATGGATAATTTTTACATAGTTGCAAGGGACTATAGACATTTATTTCTTGTCCCTTTAATTGCGTATTTTGCAATGCCATTATTATTCGAGGATGTTCAGCAATTAACCAACGCATTTCTGTTTTTTGTTGTGGGCTTACTTATTGGAAGTTTCTCGCTCTTCCCCGAGTTTTTACGCACAGGAAATAGACCGAAAGGTTATAATACAATTACAAATGGGCTTTTATCCTCGTGGTCAGCTATATTAGCATTTAACGAGGGACGGGTACGCTCTTTTTTCATATTGAAATACCTAATGTACGCAGTTGTGTTGCTGATGCTAATGATAATAGCACTTTCAGTGTCAAGGGGGGTTCTAATTGGATTTATATTCTCTTGCTTGTTGTCTTTGATAATATTTCAAAATAAACTGTATCAAAGAATTTTCATATTTTCTCTGGTTTCGGGGCTCATTGTGTTTTTTGTATCGCTATCATTCGTGAGTGATACAAGTCTGAAAACAGATGAGGTTTTAAGTGAAGAATATAAAACAAAACGCCGCACTGTTTATAGAATGACGACAGTAGAGTTCTACGAAAGAGATTTAAAAAAAAGAATGGAATTATGGAAAAAGGCTTATTATTTAGGGCTCGAGAGACCAATTTTGGGCCGCGGTGCATACTGGTATAGAAATTTAGAGCTGTCAACTCCTCACAATATATTCATTTCTACTTTTCTTACATCCGGCTTTATAGGTATTTCTTTATTTACTATTTTAATTATCGGTGCATATATGAATATTTTTTCCCTAGCGGGAGTTAAACAATTAAATACTTTTAGCACGTTCCTTTTTATCGCCCTCACAACTCTGCTAATTGTGGGGGCAACGAACGATTTTTCTGGTGGAAGGTACCTTTTGTTCTTTCTGCTGTTATCCGGCATAGCGACAACAAAGAAGATTCAGAGAGATATGGAATGATATAACCCCCGCCAGCATATCGTCTACAGTAAAGGAATTAAAATGACCGCAGAGTGATAGTCGGTGAAATTTATCTGATTCATTTATGTTGACTGTAATCCAGCCAAAAACATGTTTAACATAATACCTGATAACAGCTTAATTTTAATAATTTTTAGGATTACATACTCAGAATGCTGTCTGGCGCTGTGTGCATGCCATGGTATTAAATGGAGATTAACTTTTTGAAAATCCTTTGGCTTATTCCATTTTACGCATCCAAAAACCCCTTAGAGATATCTCAAAGAATTTTCATGTTGTCTGAAAAAAATGAGATCGCGAGGTCTATCCGAGAGACTGGTCATCAAATAATGGCCGTGATAAATTCGGGCATTCAATCAGTAGACATGGACGGCTTTTCAGAAGTTTGGTTCTCACGCGCCCTGAAACCACAATGGATTAACAAGACCCTTTATCACGTTAAAATGCTCACCGTTGCCTTACTTGATGATTATGATATAGCTTTATTCGGCGTGCATTCTTCACATCTTATTCCAATTTTAAAGATTGCCGCGCGTTTCCGCCGCTCTAAACCCGGGTTGATTTTTGATATCCGCACTGTTCCCGTCGATTTATCAAATGATATAAGAAGCAAAATTTCATCAATTCGTTATAATATATCGATTAAAATCGCTGATCGTTTTTGTGATGGCATTACCTGCATAACACCAATGCTGGGTTCAACTATAGAGCCCAAACTCAGAAATTTCAAAGAAAAGATTGGGTACTTCCAGACAGGGGTAAATTTCAGAATATTCGATCCATCGACAGCTCTTTCGTTAAAAGATTCACTGCGACTAGAAAACAGGTTTATCGTCATTTATCATGGGGTTCTTTCTCCAAACAGGGGACTGCAAAATACGTTAAGAGCAATTGCAGTTTGCAAACAGCATATCGCCAACATACTGTTTATGATTGTAGGAACAGGTGCTGGAGAGTCAGAATTAAAAAATTTGGCAAAAGATTTAAACATTGAAGATAGTGTATTCTTTACGGGTGGCGTACCGTTTGAAGAAGTACCCAATTACATCAAGACGGCTGATGTGGGCATCATACCTCTTCCTCAGATTGAGTGGTGGAACGTAAGCAGCCCGATAAAACTAAAAGAATATTTGGCCATGCAAATACCTGTAATTGCGACAGATATACCTGCCCATCGATTCGTTGTTGAAAAAGCTGGTGGAACCACACTCATCAATAATAATGAGCCGGCAAGCATCGCGCAGGCCGTATTAGCTTTTTATAAAAACCGCCAAACAACTTTTCCGATGAAAACAAGAAACGATCTTTACCAAATTATAAGTTACGATTCACAGGCGATGAAATTTATCGATTATGTGAGTAATTTAAACATTTAGGGTTTCCACGCCATCTTATATTTAGCAAAGGTCTACGGTTATTAACTTTAAATGGCATCTTATTAAATTGTAGTAAATTGATAAAAAAAATAATACAGCAATTCGGTCATTGTACCAGCGTAAAAACCCATCTACACAGCATTTAAAAAAAGCTGACCTTTTGTTACCTATTCTCGTTTTATGTCATCTTAGTTTTTTATATGTAAACGGTTGAAAAATGAATATTGGTTTTATTGTCTCCATGAAACAGCCCGGGCTTAGCGCATGGAATTTTCGTGAAATGGCGGCCCTTGAGAGATTAGGGGCGAAGGTATCTGTTTTCCCAACGAAATATTTCGTTGGGCCGTATATGCCCAAAAAAAAATGGGTTATAACAAAATGGAATATTGCCAACCTCTTCATTGCTCAATTCCGGTGGGTTTTTGGGAGACCGATTATATATTTAAAAGCACTGATAACCGCTTTACGGTATGTGGCGGTAGCGGAATTTTTGATTGCAACATACTATACGTTGCATATGAAACAACAAAGTGTTGAAAGGATTCATTGCCATCTTGGCGATAGGAAATTGTATCTGGGGTATTTTTGTAAACTTTTACTAGGGAATATTCCAATATCAGTGACCATTCATGCGCATGAGCTATACGCAAATCCAAATTGGAAGCTTTTTCCTCGCGCTCTTAACGCCTGCGATCATATAATTTGCATTGCCGATTTAAACAAAAAACTTTTGAAGAAAAAATGGGGGATACCGGAAGAAAAACTACACGTCGTTCGGCTATTCGGTTTTAACGAAGATCAAGAAAGAAATCCATCTGTCATTCTTTGTGTCGGCAGGTTTGAGGCAAAGAAGGGCCATGACATTTTACTAAATGCTATTTCACAGCTTGTTAATGAAGGTTTCGACATTGAACTTTGGCTTGCCGGCAGCCCTGAACCCGGCGCAAAGGGTGTAGATGTCATTGGATATGCCAAAAAATTGCACATCGATAAAAGAGTTGTATCCTTTGGTGAGGTGGGTGCGCAAGTCTTAAAAGTTTTGTATCGTAAGTGTGATATTTTTTGTTTGCTCTCAAGACAAGATGAAAATGGGGTTTCGGAAGGCATCCCGGTTGTGTTGATGGAAGCAATGTCCATGGGAAAGCCGGTTATTGCGACTCGCACGGGCGCTACCCATGAATTGGTGGAGGAAATTCTTATAGAGCAGGAGGACACACACGCTGCTATAGATGCGATTCGAAAACTTTTGAATGATTCGGAACTTCGCAAAAACATGGGGAAAATGAATTTCGCGCGCGTGAAAGCCTCATACAGCGAGGCGAACGCTTTAGAGCTTTTTAAAATTTTGGCAAACAGTTAACATAAAACCTTACACCCTTTTAGGTGGTAGATTAACAATCATAAGCGGCACGATACAGTGTATTTTATCGGAAATGGACACAGATAGGACAATAGTTAAAGGATTATATAAGAACCTGAACAAAAAACTTTTTCCAAGTAAAATAATAATCAAAGATTTGAAGGTTAAGAGAAGAGGAGGTCATGTCTATAAAATACGCTTAAAAATAAATAATAAAACAGCAATTTACTACGCCAAGTATTATACCAATTATAAAAGAGCATCTGAAGTTTATGCCTTTAATAAATATCATTTCGATTCAAAAAAATATCAAATCGCAAGACCCATATTTCTTTTCGATGATATCCAAACGGTTGTCTTTAGCAACATTCAGGGAATCAAACTTTCATCTTTAACACCTTATATTATCAGCCCTGCCTACTTCGCAAATAAAAGCAGGGCAAATAGAATAATAAGAAATATTGCGAAGTGTTTAGCTTATTTTCAAAAAAATACCAATCCGGAAATAAAGAATACAGTCGATATAGAAATTTCCCTATCGGCACTAAAAAAAATCGAATCTTTAAACAATCTTGAGAAAAGCAAAATAGCGTATATTTTGAAAAATGATCATCCTAGCATTGGTGAGCTACCATCATTATTTAATCATAGCGACTTTGTTTCTAAAAATATACTAATCTCTAAAGATACCATCGGATTAATAGATATTGATTCATTCTGCTTTGACAATCGGATATTTGACCTTCATAGTTTTATCTTTAATCTAGAATGTAAGGCCATTATCCCAATCTATTCAAAAAAAATAATCGATAAGATTGGGAAGGAGTTTATTTTTGAATATAAAAAATTCTATCCCGTATTACTGACAGATGAAATTTTATTATATACCAAACTCAACTATTTGTTATTATATCTATATGAAAAGCAAATCCTTCAAAATCATTATAAATTGCGCGGTTTCAAATCACATCTTATCATGAAAGAAATAAAAAAGAATATTCTGGCAATCACTGCTTTATTAAATCATTAGAAGATAACAAAAGAACGAAATTAAAATTGAGACAATGAACTCAAACCAAAATCATTAATTTATGAATTGCAAATGAAGTCACAGCGCCCGCAATGGACGCCATATAGCATAAAATTTTATGAAAAACACAGTCTATTTAGTAAAAGCCGTCAACGACGATGTTTACGGTGCATTATCAAAATTACTTGGTAAACTTCAACTACCAGCACAAGTCAAAAGGATTGGTATAAAAATCAACCTTTGCGATTATCGCCGACGCGAAACCGGTGTAACGACTGACCCTCTGGTTCTAGAGCCTCTCCTAAAATTATTGAGAATTCGTTATCCGGCCACACCTATTTTTATTTTTGAGAACGATGCCACCGGAACGCTGGCCGATAATCTTTTTGAATGGCTTGGATTGGATCAGATAGCAAAAAAATATGAGGTCGATTTTATCAATCTAACGCGAGAAGAGTGGATTCCTGCATGTATAGATGGATATTGTTTTCAAGAGATTCAAATACCGCGGATCCTAACTGAGAGTTTAATAATTAATCACCCCAAACTAAAAACCCACGGCCGAACGAAAATGACATGCGGGTTAAAAAACATCTACGGTTGCTATCAAATCAAAGACAAGAATCAATATCATTCGTTTCTGGAAAAAGCGATTGTGGATATCAATATACCAATTAAATCCCACTTTACCGTCGTTGATGGTTTTTTGTGCGTTGAAGGAAACAGGGGGCCAACTCAGGGATTTCCGAAAAAGGTCGGGGTTTTTATCGGAGGAGCGGATATTGTGTCTGTTGACGCATTTTGCGCAAAGTTTATGGGGTTTAATCCCAAATTCGTCAAACATATTCGATTGGCCGCAGCTAAAAAAATTGGCTCAATGAAATATCAACTTGAAAGTGAACTCAACCAAAAAGAAATTCGGAAAATTTTCTTTCAGTTTAACCTTGGCAAATATTATCTAATGGAACTTTTCAGGAAAGTGGTCAAATTATCATGAAGTGCGGCATTATTGGATGCGGGCGTAATACTGAGGACATGCATATACCTGCTTTGAAGGGAATTGATGGGATTAAAATACTGGCGGTGCATGACATCAACGGCGAGCGTCTGGATCGATTTAAAAACAAATACGACATTGAAAACTATTTTGATCCGATTGATTCTTTTTTCGATTTTTGTTCTGATGCAGAATTCATTATAATATCGACTCCTGGGTATAGCCATTTCGGGCTATGCCAGGCGGCTCTAGAAAGAAAATTTAATATTCTTGTAGAAAAACCGGTTACTTTGAACCTTAGAGATGCCAATATTTTACGGGATATGGCCAACCGCCATAAACTAAAACTCGGCGTCATACAGAATTATCGATATAGAGACCCTGTTATGCAGGCCAAAAAGGCTCAGGAAAATGGAATTATTGGAGGCATAACCCAGTTTAACGCCACTTTTCATGGTCAATCGCTTTTTAATGAACCGACTCCCTGGAGTTGGGAAGAACGCAAAAATAAAATTCTATTATACGAGATGATGATTCATCTGCTTGATTTACAGATCTATTTTGCTGGTCCTGTCAAAAGAATCATCGGCTCTCATACCAAGGTGGACAAATTATTAAAAGCAACAACAAACATTTTTGTTTTGGTCGAACACGAAAATGGCGCAATTGGAATTGTTGATTTCCAATTATTTTCTTCTTCAAATTATATTGGATTTGAAATTTTTGGAACAGCAAATGACGTTAAGATAAAATTGCAGCCCCATTATCTTAGAATATATTCCGGAACCGTTAATCCGCTTGATGAATTATATTATGATTGCAAAAGGATCTGGGATTTTGGGTTGGGAATTTTGACAGATAGGCTCTTCAAACCCAAAGTCACCAGAAGAGCGCGTTCGCATTATGAGTTGATTAAGCGCTTTGTGCACTGCATTAAAAGTGATAAACCGTTTCCTGTTGATATTAATAGCGTAATCCCCACAATGGAATACGCTCAGTTGATATCCGATGTGGTCTACCATAATGAACTATAATCGAACTTGCAGAATTCCGAGGAAGGCTTCCACCCTGCATGAATGTTGCATTTTGCATCCCGCAGTTTAAACCAGCAAATCTTCCTCTCCAACCCTGGTTGACGGTATATCGTGTTGCAATGAGTCTTCGTGATCGCGGCGACAATGTGCACGTAATCACAGATGAGGGCGTCCCAGAGGAATTTGATCATATTCATGTCAACGTGGTAGATAGCCTGCGAGGAACGAATTCGAAGCAGATAGTCAGACAACTTCAAACGATTGAGCCAGATAGTGTGATCGTTACTGTAACCCCTCTTAGCTTAGCGACCGCCTGCTGGTATCAGATACTTCACCGCTACAAGGCCTATGGTTATCTTTCATACCCATTTTACACATGGAAACAGATTCTCAGGGCGTTTCCTCACATATGCTTGCGAGACCGTTTGGAGTACGGGCGACATGTACTTGTGCCTAAACGTGCATGGGCGGATAGATTAGTGCGTATTTTCGATGCGGTCATCTGTCAATCAACCCACACTGTCCAAAAAATAGCAAGCTTAACTAAATCAAAGATCGATGCATACGCGATCCCACCGGGCATTGACATGGATCGGTGGGCATCTGAAATTAGTCCCAAATCTATCCATTCTACCGATTATTTTTTGTATTTAGGAACAGCCTCCCGAATAAGAGGCTTTAAACTCTTGTTAGATGCCTTCTCCAGAATATCGGATTCCGACATTCGATTGAAAATCTTAGCACGTGGTGCAGATGAAACCAAACTCAAAGAAATCAAAAATGCAGTTGTACGCTATAATCTTAATAACCGAGTCACTATTCAGGGCGGATGGTTGGAAACTGATGAAATAAAAAAGCAAATCCAATCTGCCGCCGCAGTCCTGTTTCCTTTTATTTTAGTCCCATCTGAATTTCCGGTTTCAGTTCTTGAGGCAATATATTGTGGAACGCCGGTCGTTATTACTGATCTCGTAAACCTTCCGCAAGCCTTGTGTAACGCTGCCATAGTGGTCCCACACGCGAATGTTCAAAAATTAGCTTCCACGATACAAAAACTTCACCGGCAGAAAGAATACCAGGCAGAGTTGGTTGCTGCATGTAATCAACTGCGAAAAGGCATTCGAACCTGGGATTCGGTCTGCAAAGAATGGCAATATTTTTTAACACGGTAAAATGTCATTGGATATTCCATCTCTTATTTTTATAACTGGAGCAGACGGTGCGGGAAAGTCGTGTATTGCAGGGTGGCTTGTTGAACAATTGCATGCGCAGGGGTTTAGAGCCGGTTTGACCTGGTCACGGTTTAATAATTATTTATCAAAACCGCTACTTGCGCTAACAAGGCTTAGCGGACACAATTTTTATAGGACGGTTGACGGGGTTTTATTTGGTTTTCATAATTTTGAAAATCTTTATGGGTATCGTTATTTGTTTGCTTTGTTACAGGCGATTGATGTCAATATTGCTGCGATAAAAAACATCAAAAGTCAGAGACACCGCTTTGACATTCTTGTTTGTGAACGTGGCCCCTGGGATACGTTAGCTGATGTTATCGTGGATACAGGTATAGAAAATCTTTTTGAAGGTAAGTTGTCTAAACTATATACAATACAAATTATGACAGATGCGAAGGTTCTTTTTGTAAAGCGATCGAAGGAAAATATTATTCAGGCACGACCGGAGATGATTCATGACTATAAACTAAATCGCAAGCTGTCGATCTATAATCACCTGGCTAAACTTCATAATTGGACAGTAGTTGATAATAATCGCTCAATTGAAATAACGCATAAAGAAATTGCTAGATTACTAAAATTAGAGATCGTCAATTAATAAAAGTTAATAAAGCTGCCTGCTGCAAAAAAACATAGGATAATCATACACCTTAAGAAGATATAATTACCAGAAATGCCAAAATATTATAAATCATGGTATTGCGACAGATGAAAATTCATAGCTGTTGGAACATGAAATGTTAAAACAAGGAAGGTACCGCGCTATCCGAAATCTTTGCATTGGTTGGATTACGCACGCTATTCATTCAACTGATTATTCTGAAAGAATTTTTAGAATTATAATCGAAATACTGCTGATGCTGGTTCTTTTAATCTATTTCTATTATTGGAGTCCATTTCAAAGAGATATCATAGCATCCGCAATTGTAGCATTTATTGTCAGCCACACAATAATGTGGCTTTTAGATGGAAACTTTTGGGTATATGTGCTGGATAGTTTTGATTGGATGAAAAATCCTGGAATCGATAAAATCGTTTCTTATGTAAAACTATGTCGTAAACTATTCCAGTTGGGCGACCTGACTGAGGCCATATTAATTTTCGGAAGCATGAGCCGGGGAGAGTTTCATAACAAAAGTGATCTGGACCTGCGTATTGTTCGCAGAAAGGATTCAATCTTGGGAATTTTGTGCCTACCTGTTGCACTTTTTCTCAGGGCCCTTTCTTTCTTCATGGTTCTCCCTGTCGATTTGCAAGTTTCAGATAGTTTTAATTTTCTTGATCGACAGATGCGCAAGGATGAAATTCCTATTGTGGTTTACACCAGGGACAGTTTCAGATTTCGCGAATCTAAAAATAATTTCTGTGAGATAGAAAAAAATCCTTCCTCGGTATTCGTTATTAAAAAAAATAAATAGCCTGACAGTTCGCTACAATCTTTTTAGCCAACGACCTAAATGAGTGTTTCGATTCTCATATTAACTCTGAACGAAGAATTCAACCTTCCGCGCTGCCTGTCATCTGTTTCTTGGTGCAATGATATAGTTGTATTAGATTCTTACAGTTCAGACAAAACTGCGCAAATAGCTAAAAAGTCAAAGGTGCGTTTTGCCCAACGCGTTTTTGATGATTACGCAAGCCAGAGAAATTACGGACTCAATCAAATCAAGTATCAAAATCCATGGGTGTTAATGGTTGATGCAGATGAAGTTGTTTCGCCGGCGCTCGCAGATGAGATTCATGCCTTATTAAATCTAAAAGATAATGACATATCACTTTATTATATGCGCAGAAAAGATTTCTTTTTTGGTAAATGGATAAAGCACAGCAGTGGTTATCCAACATGGTTTGGGAGATTAGCACGCATTGGCACTGTTGTCGTCGAAAGAGCCATTAACGAAGAATATCGTTGCCATGGTAAAAAAGGATTTCTCAAAGAGCACTTGTTTCATTATCCATTTGATAATGGAATCCAGAGGTGGATTGAGAAACATAATTTTTATTCTACAATGGAAGCCGAGATATTGGAATCTGAAAAGGCCAGCGATCTGAGATGGATTGAGCTAGTAGATAAAGATCCTGTAATAAGGAGAAAAATGATCAAGGCTTTTGTCTATCGGCTTCCGTTAAGACCGCTAATAATTTTCTTCGCCCTTTTTTTAGTGCGAGGTGGGTTTCTTGACGGTAGACCGGGGCTAACCTTCTGCCTGTTGAAAACTTATTATGAATTTATAATTAATTGCAAAGCGAAGGAAATCAGGTTTCGTAAAAAAATGAAAAGCGCCAAATATGGTTAAAGTTTCGATCATTACAATTTCATATAACAACTCCAGTACAATTGCCGAGACAATTGATTCTGTTTTAATGCAATCATACCGTAATATCGAATACATAATTGTGGATGGAAAATCAGCAGACAATACGATTGGGATAATTAAATCCTATGGTGCAAAAATTAATAAATTCGTCAGTGAAAAAGATGATGGCATTTACCATGCTATGAATAAGGGTATCCGGCTAGCCGAGGGAGATATTATCGGTTTCATAAATGCCGACGATAAATTGAACTCGAAAAATTGTCTTTCTAAAATCGTAAACCTTTTCCAAGCGCATGACATCGATATCGTTTACGGCGATAAAATTTATACCAAAGAATATGAACCAGATAAAATTGTCAGATATTGGAAAGCCGGTGAATACAATAGGAAGAATTTTAAGAAAGGATGGATGCCTCCGCATTTATCTACCTATATCAAAACGGCTTTCTACCGGGAGTATGGCTTATTTAGAACAGATTTTAGAATAGCAGCCGATTATGAGCTGCTGTTTAGATTTATGTACAAATATAACGCCAAATCCAAATATTTGCCAATGGTGATAGCAAGAATGAGAGCTGGCGGTATCAGCAATAGGTCTATAAAAAACATTTTGGTGTCAAACTACGAAGTCTATAAAAGCTGGAAAATTAATGGATTTTCTGTATCTCCATTTATCATTGCAAGAAAACCAATCAGTAAGGTTACCCAAATACTTGGATACAAATTATGAATATAGTTATTTTAACCCAGAATGATCCGTTTTATTTGGCAGAAAATTTAGCGTATTTATTTTCAAAAATTAAAAAAAATATCAACATCTGCGGTAGCGTTGTTTTTGATGTTTCACCCTTTGGAAAAAAGGAAAAGTTTTATTTCAAGGCAAAAAAAACTTGCGATATTTTTGGTTTTTATTTCTTTATGCGGTATTCCTGGCTCTACCTTAAAAACAAATTGGATAAAAATAAAAATGTATTTTCGGTTCTAAAGAGACATGGCATACCCATTATTAACTTGGAAGAAGATATAAACAGCATAAAATCGATAAAAGAAATACGCAAATATCAGCCTGATCTCTTAATATCTATCGCGGCCAATAGGATTTTTAAAAAGCAGATTATAGAACTTGCCCCTAAAGGATGTTTGAATCTTCACACAGCGTTGCTTCCCAAATATCGTGGTTTACTGCCATCTTTTTGGGTGTTAAAAAATAACGAAGAGCATACTGGAGTATCGGTATTTTTTGTAGACGAAGGCATAGACAGTGGTCCGATCCTCGTTCAAAAAACCATCAACATTGGTGACAAAACGATGGAACAACTAATAAAATGCACCAAAAAACTCGGCATGGATGCGGTCAATGAGGCCATTGAACTAATATATCTTGGCGAATATAAAGTAATCGAGAATGATCCATCAAAATCCAGCTATTATACTTTTCCTACAAAAAAAGATGTTAAAGAGTTTTTCCAAGCTGGAAAAAAATTTTTCTAATGATAATTTTAACTTTCGACATTGAAGAATGGTTCCATATATTAGACAATGAATCAACCAGAACAGAGAAAGATTGGATTAATTACGAGGATAGACTTATCGCCAATGTAGAAAGAATATTTCAATTTTTAGAAATGACAGAAAACAAGGCAACCTTTTTCTGTCTGGGTTGGATCGCAAAAAAATACCCCGAAGTGATCAAAAGGATCGATAAAATCGGATACGAAGTTGGATCACACTCCCACCTGCACCAATTAATCTATCAGCAAAATAGAAGCGAATTTGAAAATGATCTTAAGAATTCAATAAATTTTATTGAAGATACAATAGGAAAAAAGGTTCGATCTTACAGAGCACCCGGTTTTTCTATTAAAGAAAAAAACCTATGGGCATTTGAAGTCATGATCGAAAACGGAATTGAAATTGATTCTTCCATATTTCCTTCCAACCGGCAGCACGGTGGATTGAGGAGGTCCGGAATATTCGGGCCCACCCTAATTGAAATGAAAGGTGGCGTTTTAAAAGAGTTTCCTATCAATCTGTGGAGATCTGGTATAGGAAAAATTGTTTTTTCCGGTGGGGGATACTTTAGATTGATTCCGTATCTTTTCATCAAGCGATTAATGATAAATACAGATTATGTGATGACTTATTTTCATCCACGAGATTTCGATGAGAAACAACCTATAATTAAAGACTTGAGCCTTTTTAGAAAATTAAAAGCCTATTATGGAATAAAAGGAGCCTTTACGAAGCTTCAAAAAATGGCTGGAGAATTTCAATTAATGGATCTGCGAGAGGCGGATGCTTTAATAGAATGGGAAAAAGTTGAAGTCATTAAAATAGATAAAATTTGTGTATAATTTTTATTATTATAAATATTAGTATTTCTGGGATAACAATAATTGGAAAGAACCTACTTTCAATTTTATGAAGAAAAGGGGGTTTTATTTCGAATCTTCAAAAATCGAAGTTGTTGCAGAAACACAGCCATACGCTTTTTTACGTCCCATTGATTCTTTCAGAAGTATAGTGTCACAGAATTTATGGCATAAAATGACAATATTATAACTGAAACACAGGCAGATATGTGCGTTGCGACAATATTTTTAATGGCATTTTAGGAAAGAAGCATAACCGTAAAGTTATACTCTCAAGGTTATGCAAAGGCCTCATAGCACCTCAAACAAATTCAATACCTGGGTTTATTTCAATAATTGATTTAAATTTTTAAAGACCTCCCTAATGATATTATTTTCCACCTTCCTCATTTCTGCAATCACCACTATTCTGGTGATGCCGTTTCTGATCAATTTGGCATGTCGATTCAATGTTTTAGATTTGCCAAACAGTCGAAAAATTCATTGCGAACCCGTTCCAAGAATAGGAGGGATCGCAATGACATTGGGTGCCTTTATTCCAATATTTTTATGGGCCCCTTTTGATAATTTCGTAAAGTCTTTGATCGTCGGATCCGGAATTTTAGTAATTTTTGGTATCGTCGATGATATGCTGAACATAAGTTTTAGAATAAAATTAGCCGGACAGATTTTAGCTGGATTAATCGTCGTTTTATATGGTGGATTAGCCATCGATCATCTGGGAATTATTACCCCAAGCGGTTTATTTCTGCCAGATTGGGTATCGATCCCCCTTACAATTGTTATTATTGTTACAGCCACAAATGCCGTAAATTTTTCAGATGGTCTGGATGGTCTTGCTGGCGGTTTAACCTTGATAACCTTTTTGTGCATTGGTTATTTGTCTTATTTATATAGCTTTCAAGCTTACGAAATAATATCCCTTGCAATGGTTGGAGCAATTTTTGGGCTCCTTCGATTTAATACCTATCCGGCGATCGTTTTTATGGGTGATTCCGGCAGTCAATTACTGGGTTTCGTCGCAATTACAATTTCTCTGGCTCTAACGAAAACAAGCGGGCAGCTTAGCCTTGCTCTGGTTCCACTTATAATAGGTATACCCTTAGTTGATGCGCTATTCGTTATCGTCCAGAGAATCTTTGAGGGACGGTCTCCATTTCTTGCTGATAAATGCCATCTCCACCATAAGTTAATGAAATTAGGTCATTATCACTCTGAATCTGTTTTAGTGATTTACCTATTGCATTCTATGTTGGTGTGCATGGCATTTATCTTCAGATTTAAATCTGCTTGGTTTCTTTCAAGCCTGTATATTTTGTACTCAGGTTTCATATTAGCGGTTATATTTATTGCCGATAGAAAAGGATGGCAACTTAAGCGATATGACATTATAGATATAATCATAAAAGGCAAGATTCGAGAACTTAGAAAAAAAAATGTTCTCATTAAAATCGCTTTCAAAACTGTTGAGATAGGATTTATTTTCCTTCTTATTTTTAATTGTTTCCTACCCCTGAATATTCATATTTATTTTTCACTATTCACAACCGTATTATTGATAATGGTTATTTTGACACGTCAATTCAAGAAAGATTGGGTATCTAAATTACTGGATATGACGGTTTTTATCCTGATACCGTTTCTGGTATATTTTAGTGAAAAAAATGTAGGATATCTAGTGGATACCTTTTTAATTAAAGCCTATAACATCTCATTTGGGATTTTATTTGTTTTTGTCATTTTGACCCTGAAATTTACAAGAAGAAGTGGTTTTAAACCTAATCCAATGGATTTTCTGCTTGTTTTTATTGCTCTGGTAGTTCCAAATTTGCCCGATCCGAATATCCGCGAATGGCAAATGGGATTAATTGCAGCTAAGATAATAGTTTTCTTTTTTTCTTACGAGATCATCAAAGGCGAGCTCAGATTTGAATTAAAAAATTTGGAAATTGCTTCTATCGCTGTTTTGCTAATAATAAGCGCAAGAGGCCTTATTGGCTGATTCTTTAGTTTGATCTTGAATTAAATTATACAAAGAAGACAAATTTTTTAACTTTTATGGTTTTATTTGTTTAAAAAATCAAAACCTCATTATTCCACAAAAGGAGGCGCAAATGAAAAGACTTATTTCATGTAATTTTTTATTAATTCTTTTAGTCATTTCAACGATAACATCATACGCTGCTGATAAGGCTTATTACATCGGTCCGGGTGATGTTTTGGAGATTTCGGTATGGAAAGATGCTGAACTCAGCCGTACCATAGTCGTCCCACCAGACGGTGCTGTTTCATTTCCTTTAATTGAATCCGTAAAAGCGACTAATCTTACCGTAACAGACTTAAAAAAAATTATTACAAAAAAGCTATCCGTATATGTGCCCGATCCTACTGTCACGGTGATGTTGATGGAGATCAACAGCCTAAAAGCATATGTGATCGGTAAAGTAAATAATCCAGGTGAATTTCCAATAAACTTGGAGACTTCGGTAATGCAGATTTTAGCAAAAGCCGGCGGTCTAACCCCGTTTGCTTCCAAAAGCAGTATAATGATCTTACGGCAACTTAAAGGCGAAATCCAAAAAATTCCTTTTGACTATGGAAAGGTTGAGGACGGGAATAATCTTGAACAGAATATATTTTTAACAATTGGCGATGTGGTCGTTGTGCCGTAAACCTTAATATATTCAGGCATAAAAATGATACCTAAAAAATCAATATTGTTTTGTTTACTGATAATTTTCTATATGAGTAACTTTTGTGGTATGGCGGCGGCCAATGAAACCCTGGTCGAGCCAAGGTTAATGGTCAGCGGGGGATATGATGACAATATAGATTTTAGCGAAAATGATAAAATTGATGATTTTGGAGTTTCTGTCCGGCCATCTCTAGTTTTAGGTTATGGTACACAACTATTAAAATTACAAGTTACTGCCGATATAGACTATCTAATGTATCTGAAAGAAGATGATTTTAATCGATTAAATCAATGGTATCTGTTTGATGGTCAGTATTATATCTCAGAGAGATGGTCTCTTCTAGGTGATTTCGAATTTAAAAGCCTTGAAACGATAGATACGCAACTGGCTGAAACGGGGAGAATATACGATACGAAGGGTCTCGAGCGGTATGATGGCGCGGGTGGTATAGAATATCAAATAACCGAGCTGACGAAAATTACACCCGAATTGAGATATATTAATACTATTTACATGGATTCTGGTAGCGTGGACAATGAAATAATTCTTTTCTCGATGCCATATGAAATTACCTTCCGCAATCAGCGTGATAAATTAACATTGGAACCCAATGTCGGTTATTATGATTCAGATGTCCAGGAGGCATATAATGCTAGATTTACGGCCAATTGGGAACGCCTCATTAGCGAAAAAACGACATTTTCATTGGAGTTAGGTCCCCGATACACTCGCTCCGAGTTCAAAAAAGATAACAAAAAGGACAATCAGTTTGGGGGAGTAGGAGAAATAATATTGAGTCACACCGGAGAGACTTTTTCTGGCAGCGTTGATTTTAAGCATAATCTTTATCCAGATGCTGACGGAGAATTGGTCAATCGCAGTAAACTAGAATTAAACGTCAGCCAATATTTTTCAGAACGTTTTGGTTTTCGATTCAGGGGTACAGGAATTGCCACGCTGAAATTACAAGGGGATGAGGATAAGGTTTTCTATACGGAATTAGTTCCATCCTTATTTTATCTGACAACGCTAAATTCAAATCTAGAATTGAGTTATGCCTATCAAAACAGAATTGAATTGGATGAACCGGGTGATCCGACAACACATCGTAATAGAATTTATCTGACGTACAATATTTTTTTTCCTACGAAATGGTAAAACTAAATAAAATATTAACACATAAAGGAGAATGCAATGGAAAATTCAGTAGATTTTAACGATATAAGAAAAATAGTTGGGAAAAGGAAAAAAGCTTTTTTGATTATACTTTTTTCATGCTTGGCAATAGGTTTCACGGTTGCAATTTCTTTACCGCCTATTTACAAATCCGATGTTTTAATCAGGATTGATGACCAGGTGTTACCTGAGAGTTTTGCACAACCGACGGTAAATGAGTACGTTGAAGAACGGATCGGGAAAATAAACCAGCAAATTTTAGATAGATCAAAATTAGAGGGCCTCGTTTATAAATATAATTTATATTCAGCAAACAAAAAGAATACAGATATCTCGGAAGTAATAAAAAAGTTTCGCAAAGACATCAAGCTAGAAACCGTAGTTTCTGAAATGCAAAGTAAACCTGGAGGCAAACAGCTATCATTTACAACTGCCTTCACTTTGTCATATGAAGGTAAAAATCCCTATATTGTTCAGAAGATTGCGAACACACTCGCTAATTTTTATGTCGAGGAAGATAACAAAAATACGGAAAGAATAGTTTCGGAAACGACTAACTTTCTCAGGCTTGAACAACAACGTTTAAAAAAAGAAATCGAAGCGCAAGAAAAATTAATTAGTGATTTCAAAATAAAACATAGCCGCGAACTTCCACAAGATACAGGTTATAACCATAGTGCAATCGCTAGATATGAGAGAGATTATGAACAGGCCGAAATGAAATTGCGTAGTCTCAATGAAAGGAAGATAGCTCTCCAAGCACAATTATCGAATGTGGAACCTCTAACCCCGATAATGGTTGAAGGTGAAAAAATATCGACGAATCCTAACCAACGCTTAAAAGAACTAAACCTACAATTGACAATGTTAAAGTCTATTTATTCGGAAAAGCATCCTGATATTAAAAAAATTAATAGTGAAATTAGAGAACTTGAGTCCCAAGTAAGTGCCTCGGACAGCTCTGTGGAAAAAATTAGAAGGCTTAACAATTTAGAAAATCAACTGGCAGAATTAGAAGGAAAATACAGTGCCCAACATCCAGAAGTAAAAGCGTTAAAAAAAGAAATTACGGCCCTTAGAAAAGAGGTTAAAAATTTTGAATCTGAGACTGCAAAATTGCAAATATCAGCTGAAAAGCCCGATAATCCTGCCTACATAGAATTGCAAACTGAATTAAACACAATCAATATTGAAATTCAAGCCATTGAAAACGAAAAAGAGAGAGCACTTGAAGCTATTAAAAAATATGAGGCAATAATTGCTCGGATGCCAACCGTTGAAAAAGAGCTGAACGCCATAACACGCGACTACGAAGGTTCTAAGAAAAAATATGATGAAATATACAGCCAATTAATGTCGGCTCAAGTAGCAGAACAAATTGAAGATAAAAACCGTGGCAGAAAATTTAGTATAGCTTCGAATGCTTACCTGCCGACTAAACCCTATAAACCCAATCGGCTTGGCATAATTCTAATAAGTTCCATAATTGCCTTGGGTATCAGTTCGTTTTTTATTGCAATTTCTGAAACCCTGGACAACACAGTTAGAAATCAGAAGCAAATTACCCAAATTGTTGGAGCACCCGTTCTTTCAACGCTTTCATTTGTCGAAACTGCACAAGAAAAGGCGTCGCGCTATTTGAGATATTCTGTGGTGCTATTAATTATACTAGCGATGGTTGGTATCGTTTTGTATGGAGTTGATCGACATTTCGTTAAACTTCCTGAATTATACGGTATTATAGTAGAAAGAATTAAAATGTTTACCTAAATGAAAAGAGTGGGGGAAATAAAATGAGCAAATTAAAAAAAGCACTTGATAAAGCAAAGGAAGGCAGAGATTCAAAAAATCAAAAAATATCACAAAAAAATGGAGATGCCAGTAATGATTTTCAAAGCGAAGCTGGTACCGAAAACCGTAATTTCGATGCTAAATGTTCACCTTTAGATGTATGTTATACTCAGACCCAAGTCAAAAAGATCGACGACCGCTTGATGAAAAAGGGCAAAATTTTTTCATTATTTCACGAATTTCAGATTACCGACCAAATTAAAACAATCCGGACACAAATTATCGACAAATTAAAAGAAGCCGGCGGCAATACCGTAATGGTTACTAGCTCAAACCCTGGTGAAGGAAAAACCTTCACTGCTATTAATCTTGGGGTTAGTATTGCACATGAATTAAATAAAACCGTCCTTTTAATCGATGCCGATTTAAGAAAGCCCGCCAAAAACCATAAAAATTTCGCAACTGATTTTTTCCGCGCCAGAATCAACAAGGGGCTTTCAGATTATCTTTTAAATGGTGCCGCCTTACCAGAGCTACTAATAAATCCCGGTATTGAAAGGCTCGTCTTATTACCCGGAGGTAAATCATTAGCCAACTCCGCTGAATACTTGGGTTCAACCCGAATGGAAAACATGATTAAAGAGATGAAAGACCGCTATATAGACGACCGAATAATCATTATTGACACTCCATCCATGTTGACTTCTGCTGACCCCCTGGTAATATCTAAATACGTTGATGGTATTTTGTTGGTTATTGAAGAAAATAGAACCACAACAGATCAATTAAAAAACACTATGCAATTGCTAAAAGATAAACCTGTTTTCGGCTCAGTAATAAACAAGGTAAAATAAAAAAGGAGCTCCAGATGTACGAATCATTTTATGGGATGAGAGAAAAGACCTTTAATCTAAGCCCGGACCACGAATATTTCTATATGAGTAAGGGGCATGAGGATGCCTATACGCATCTTGAATATGCCATTAATGAAAATAAAGGTTTTGCTGTTATTACCGGTGAGATCGGCTCCGGTAAAACAACACTAATTAATTATTTTTTATACAAAACCAAACTAGATTTTCAAATTGGTTTAATCAATAATACGAACATTCCTGCTTCTCAATTTTTAAAAGCTGTCTGCAATGAACTCGAGATTGATTCTAATTATGAAGATAAGATAGGATTGATGGATAGCTTCCAAAACTATTTGTTAAAGCAGTATTCTGAAAAAAACCGCGTAATTTTGATAATTGACGAAGCCCAAAATCTTTCTCCAAAGATAATGGAAGAGATTCGTATGATGTCAAATTTAGAATCTGAAAAAAACCATCTTATGCAAATTGTACTGTTTGGCCAGCCAGAACTTAGAGCTAAATTGCAAAGAATGGATTTAAAGCAATTTGCCCAGCGTGTTTCAGTCCATTTTCATTTAAAAGGGTTAGAGAAAGATGAGGTTCAGCACTATATCCGTTATAGATTGAAAGTTGGTGGTACTAGAAACGTTAATTTGTTTAATGATGATGCGGTTGATCTTATTTACCTGCACTCTAACGGCATTCCTAGAATTATAAACATTATATGCGACACGGCTTTAGTTTATGGATATGCTGACTCAATGAAGGTAATAACAAAAGATGTTATTGAAGAAGTAATTAAAGAAAGAGATCAAAGCGGCATTTTTGATGAGTTTGCTAACAATCAACCGATCTTAACTGTTAAAGATCGTCAAAGAAAACATGGGCTGGAAAAGTCCAACCATGAATTGCAGATGTTTGTAGAGAAAATCGCTTTTTTAGAAAATACTATAAATAATATAAAAAAAGAAATACAATACTTAAAAAATATCCATAACAAAAGAGATAGAATTATTTTTGATCTTTTCAAAATGTTGGAAGATAGCATCAAAAGTCGTGCCCACCTTTTGGAAATGGTCGACCGTATCTTAAATGAGAAGCATGATAAACTTGGAAAGCACAGTGAGAAAGATTCTCAAAATATTGCTAT
>Ga0209536_100004641_pt1 | contig 21671 bp, 19 predicted proteins | sample DeeMarSeWOR28_12_FD_187461 | JGI IMG/M metagenome (GOLD analysis project Ga0209536, IMG submission 187461) | Marine sediment microbial communities from White Oak River estuary, North Carolina - WOR-2-8_12 (SPAdes) (version 2) | ecosystem: Environmental > Aquatic > Marine > Intertidal zone >... | reverse complement strand
CGACTATTCCAGCTGGTTGTGGATGAGCGTGATGATCGCGACGTTCGCGCACTTTGCGCTGTTCAACTGGTTCCCGCAGCTGGAAGCCGCCGACCTGGGTTCGGTCTCGGAAGAGATCATCTCGGTCGACCTGCCGCCCGAGGTCAAGATCCCGCCGCCACCGGAGCAGATCGCGCGCCCCGCTACGCCGCGCGTGTCGGCCAACGTGGACATGGACGAGGACATCACCATCGCGCCGACCACGTTCGAGGACAACCCGGTCGAGAACCTGCCGCCGCCGCCCGAAGGGGCGAAGGTGACGGACAACCCGGTCTACATCGCTCGCGACGTGGAGCCCCGGCTCAAGAACGGCAGGGACATCCAGCGGCTGCTCCAGCGGCTCTATCCCTCCATGCTTCGCGAGGCGGGGATCAGCGGCGAAGTGACGCTGTGGGTGTTCGTGGACGAGGCAGGAAAGGCCGCCAAGTCGCAGGTGCAGAAGTCGAGCGGGTATCCGGCCTTCGACAACGCGGCGCAGCAGATCGTGGACCAGATGGAGTTCTCGCCCGCGATGAACCGGGACAAACCGGTCGGCGTCTGGGTGGCTCAGCGGATCGACTTCAAGGTCTCCGGCTGACCGCTATTCGCCCAGCTGTGGAACACTGGCACAGGCCGGCCGCGGTACCGCGGCCGGCCTGTCGCGCTTCCCGTCCCGATCGGCTGTTCGCGGTGCGTTGCCGCGGTCGGTCGAGGTCTGTAGACTCCCGCCCGTGAACCACGAGGAGATCCACGACAGAGCCGAGCGCATCCGGAGTCGAATCGCGCGCGCGGCCGCACGTGCGGGGCGATCGGCGGCCGGAGTCAGCGTGCTTCCCATCACCAAGGGGCACGCCGCGGACGTCGTGGAAGCGGTCGTGTCGGCCGGGTTCGACCAGGTGGGAGAGAACCGCGTCGCAGAGGCGGAACAGAAGCGGGAAGCGCTGTCGGCACTCTCGGTCGACTGGGTCATGGTCGGCCACGTGCAGCGCAACAAGGCGTCCCGCGTGGTGGATGCCTTCGACCGGGTGGAATCGGTCGACTCGCTGCGGCTCGCCCGCCGGCTGGCGGCCGAAGCGGAAAAGAAGGGCGCCGGGCGCCTGCCCGTGCTCGTCCAGGTGAACGCTTCGGGCGAACCGTCGAAGGGGGGCTTCGCCGTCGAAGACGGGCCCGAGGCGATCGGGGAGGTGTGCGCGCTTCCCGGACTCCGGGTGCAGGGCATGATGACGATGGCGCCGTTCGTGGACGAGGAGCCGGTGCTCAGGGCGGTGTTCCGGCGGACCCGGGAGCTGCACGAGCGCTGTCGCGACGACTATCAGGCCTATCTCGGCGAGATCCTGTCGATGGGCATGAGCAATGACTTCGAGCTCGCGGTGGAAGAGGGAAGTACCGAGCTCCGTCTGGGGACGATCCTCGTGGGGGAGAGACCAGGGAGATGATGGATCTGACGCCGCTCGACGTACGAAAGAAGAAGGAGGACTTCCGCCGGGCCGTGCGAGGCTACGATCCCGCGCAGGTGGATGGCTTCCTGGACCTGGTGGCGGATCGGCTGGAGGACCTGGTGGGCCGGGAGCTCCGGCTTCGCGAGCAGTCCGAGCTGCTGCGCGAGCAGCTGGCGGCCTTCCAGGAGCGGGAGAAGGCCCTCAACGAAGCACTGGTCACAGCTCAGGAGCTCCGGGAGGAAGCCCGGGCGCAGGCGGAGAAATCGGCGGACCTGCGAGTCCGGGAAGCCGAGCGTCAGGCGCGTGAGATCCTGCGCGACGCGGAGAGTGCGGTGCACGGTGCCCGTCGGGGCCTGGATGAGCTCAGGGTCCGCCGCACCGGTTTCCTCCGCTCCCTGCGCACGACCATCGAGCACTTCCTGGCGGAAATCGAGGACGAGGAGCGACGCGGCTTCGCGGGCCTCGAGCCGGAGTCGTCCGAAGATCGCGAATCCGGACCGGAGCCCGATGCGTCCGGCGACGAGCACGAGCACGGGGCGGAGCCTTCCGACCGCGGCCCGGGTCACGAATCGGGATCACCGGACTGAGCCGGCTGATGGTCTACCGCGAGCTCACGGAGCCGATCGAAGCGCTCGAACAGGAGATCCTCGGGGTCTGGGAGGAAGAGGGCACGTTCGAACGCTCCCAGGCCCTGCGGCAGGGCGCCCCGGAGTTCGTCTTCTACGAGGGCCCGCCGACGGCGAATGGCCGGCCGGGAGTGCACCACGTGCTGTCGCGCACGATCAAGGACACGGTAGCGCGCTACCGAGCGATGACGGGCAGCCACGTGACCCGGATCGCGGGCTGGGATACCCACGGTCTGCCGGTCGAGATCGAGGCCGAAAAGCAGCTGGGGATCTCCGGAAAGCCGGAGATCGAGAAGATCGGCGTGGCGGAGTTCAACCGCGTCTGCCGAGAGAACGTGTTCACCTACAAGGAAGACTGGGAGCGGGTCTCGCGGCGGATCGGGTACTGGCTGGACTATGACTCCCCCTACGTCACCTTCCTGCCCGAGTATGTGGAATCCGTGTGGTGGGCCCTGTCCGAGATCGACAGGAAGGGCCTGCTGTACCGCGGTTTCAAGGTGCTGCCCTACTGTCCGCGCTGCGGAACGGGGCTGTCGAGCCACGAGGTCGCACAGGGCTACCTGGACCGGTCGGATCCCTCGGTGACGGTGCGGTTCCCGATCGTCGGAGAGGAGAATCGCAGTCTGCTGGTCTGGACCACCACTCCCTGGACGCTCGTTTCGAACGTCGCGGTCGCCTTCGGTCCCGAGATTCCTTACGTGGAAGTCGAGCGCGACGGCCATCGCTTCGTGCTCAGCCGGGCGCGGGTCGAAGACCTGTTCGGCGAACACGCCAGGATCGTGCGCGCCGTTCCGACGGACGAGTTGTCCGGGATCGTCTATGCGCGTCCGTTCGACCTCGATCCGTCTTATCCGGAGAGAACGGGGAGGGTGTGGCCGGCGGATTTCGTCAGCGACGAGGAAGGGACGGGCCTCGTGCACTCCGCGCCGGCCTTCGGGGCCGACGACTTCGAGATGGGTCGCGAGCACGGCCTGCCCGTCGTCCGGAACGTGGATGACGCGGGCCGCTTCGATGCGTCCGTGCACGAGGTCGGCGGCGTGGGCGTCAAGGACGCCGACCCGCTGCTGGTCCGACTGCTGGACGAGAAGGGTCTGCTGTTCGAGTCGGGAACCCTGCAGCACAGCTATCCTCACTGCTGGCGCTGCGACAGCCCGCTTCTCTACATGGCCCGCGATTCCTGGTACATCCGGACGACCGCGGTGCAGGACCGGCTGCTGGCGCACAATTCGGCCACCGCCTGGCATCCGCCCGAGATCGGCGCTGGACGGATGGGTGAATGGCTCGACAACAACGTGGACTGGGCCATCTCGCGCGACCGCTACTGGGGGACTCCGCTCCCGATCTGGGTCTGCGACGCCGACGATTCGCACCGTGTGGTTCCGGGATCCTTCGCGCGACTGGCGGAGCTGGCCGGCGCCCTGCCGGAGGACTTCGATCCCCACCGGCCCGGGATCGACGACCTGTCGTGGCCCTGCACGCACCGGGACGAAGGCTGCACCGGCGAAATGCACCGGGTGCCCGAGGTGCTCGACACGTGGTTCGATTCCGGTTCGATGCCGTTCGCGCAATGGCACTATCCGTTCGAGAACCCCGACGAGTTCGAAGCGCATTTTCCGGCAGATTTCATCGCGGAAGGCGTGGACCAGACCCGTGGCTGGTTCTACTCGCTGCTCGCGATCTCCACGTTGCTGTTCGACGCACCGGCATACAGGAACGTGGTGGTCAACGACCTCGTGCTCGACGAGCACGGCCGGAAGATGTCCAAATCGAAGGGCAACGTCGTCGATCCGTGGGAAGCGCTGTCGGAACACGGGGCGGATGCGATCCGTTTCTATCTGCTCGCCTCCAGCAATCCATGGTCTCCCAAGCGGTGGGACGGCGACGCGATCCGCGAGACGAACCGCAAGCTGTTCGACACCCTGCGCAGCGTGTACCGGTTCTTCGGGCTGTACGCCGGACTCGAGAACTGGAGTCACGACCGGGCTTCTCCCAGGCCGATCCGCGAACGGCTGGCGATCGATCGGTGGATGATCAGCCGGCTCGACTCGCTCGTCGCGGAGGTCAGACGGGACATGGACGGCTACGATCTGACCCGCGCTGCGCGGAGGCTGTCCGATTTCGTCCTGGATGACCTGTCGAACTGGTACGTCCGCCGGAACCGTGAACGGTTCTGGGCGACGCGTCCCACAGAGGATGAAGATCTCCGTACCGAGGACGCGTTCGCGACTCTGCACGAGACCCTGGTGACGACGACCGGGCTGCTGGCGCCCTTTTCGCCATTTCTCGCCGACTGGCTCCACCGCGAGCTGACAGGCCACTCGGTGCACCTCGTGGACTACCCGCGTGACGCCGGCCGGCAGGATCCCCAGCTCGAAGCGGAGATGGAGGATGCGCGTGAGATCGTCAGCCTGGGCCGAGCCGCCCGGGAAGAGGCGTCCATCCGCGTACGCCAGCCGCTTCCGGGCATCCAGGCCACGCTGCCGGGGGGGCGTCGGCTGTCGGAATCGATGCAGGACATCGTTCGCGACGAGCTGAACATCCGCGAGGTTGTATTTCCGGCCGAGGACGCAGATATTGTAAGGCTATTCGCCAAGCCGGATTTTGGCCGGCTCGGTCCGAGATTCGGCGCTCGCACTCCCGAAGTGGCGAAGCGAATCGGCGCGCTGGATGCCGAAGCGCTCGCGGCCCTCAGGAGGGGGGAGGCGGTGACCGTCGACCTGGATGGGTCGGAGGTCGAGATCCGACCGGATGAGGTGAGGGTCCTGGAGGAAGCGAAGGGCGACCTGACGGTCCAGGCGGCTGCGGGCTACGTGGTCGGGCTCGACACGTCGCTGACGCCGCAGTTGATCGATGAGGGGCTGGCTCGTGAGATCGTCAACCGTGTGCAGCGACTGCGGCGCGAGGCAGGCCTGAACGTAAGCGATCGCATCCGGCTGAGGGTCAGCGGCTCGGCACGGATCCAGAAGGTCGTCGGAGAGTATGGAGCCGGCATCGGCCGGGAGACTCTGGCGGTGGCGGTGCAGGCAGGGTCGGACGAGTCGCCGGAGGAAGAGCATCTCGGCCGTTTCGATATCGACGGCGAGGAAGTGACCGTAGCGTTGAGCGTGGCCGCAAGTTCCGCGGACTGAATTTGACCCAAGCGAGCATCCGGAAGTGTTCGATACAGCGGGGACCGGAATGAAGAAGAAGGAACTCAAGGAACTCGAAGACCGTCTGCTCCGAATGCGCGAACGGGCTTTGAAGGAGCTGGCCAACTACGACGAGTCGTTCGCCAACTCGCTTCAGCAGTCGGACGGCGACCTGTCCGCCTACAGCTTCCACATGGCCGATCAGGGCACCGATGCCATGGAGCGCGAGAAGGCGTTCCTGTTCGCCAGCAAGGAAGGCCGATACCTCTATCACATCGACGAAGCCCTGCGGCGGCTGTACCGATCCCCCGAGAAGTTCGGCGAGTGCGAGGAATGCGGGGATCCGATCGGCCTCGAGCGGCTCGAGGCGCTTCCGCATACGCGGATGTGCATCAGGTGCAAGGAAAAAGAGGAAACAGGTGCCGCCCGGTGATCCGGGCCTGAGCGCGGAACCGGTGGTCGGGAGCGGGGGCGTCCGGAAGGGCGCCCTTCTCGCAGCGATCGGCATCGTCGTGGTGCTCGCGGACTATCTGACCAAAGAATGGGTCGTCGCGAACATCCCGATGTATTCGAAACGGCCCGTGATAGGTGACTTCCTCAGACTCACCTACACCCACAATCCGGGTGCCGCGTTCGGCATCAACATCGGTGAGCATTCACGGCTGTTCTTCCTGGCCCTGGCTCTCGTCGCGCTCGTGGTCCTGTTCCTCATCTATCGCTCGACCCCGAGACAGGACCGGCTTCGTCTCGTGGCCGTGGCGCTGATCGCGTCCGGGGCGATCGGGAACATCCTGGACCGCCTTCGCTACGAGGCGGGCGTGGTGGACTTCATCGATGTGGGCATCGGGGACTGGCGCTTCTGGACCTTCAACGTGGCCGACAGCGCGGTCAGCGTCGGGGCGGCGCTCCTTCTGATCTCCTTCTGGCAAGAGGAGCGTACTGCGCGTGAACGGGAGCGAGAACCGCTCGAAGCCTGAGATCGCGCGCTTTTCGGTCGAATCCGACTCGGATCGCCGACTCGATGCCTGGCTGTCCGAGCGGCTGCCGCTGAGCCGGAGTCAGGTCGCGACGCTGGTGGCGGAGGGCAGAGTCCGGCTGGGGGGCGATGCGGCACGGAAGAGCTACCGTCCGCGGGCCGGCGACCGGATCGAAGTCGAGATGCCGGTGCCCGTCACCATCTCGCTCGAACCCGAACCGATTCCGGTCCCGATCGTGTTCGAAGACGAGTTTCTGCTGATCGTTGACAAGCCGAGCGGACTCGTGGTGCATCCGGCACCCGGTCATCCGTCCGGTACGCTGGTCAACGCGCTGCTGGCCGCCACCGATGGTCTCTCGTCCGTAGGCGCCCCCCTGCGACCGGGGATCGTTCACAGGCTGGACCGGGACACCAGCGGCCTGATGGTCGTGGCCAAGCAGGACGAAGCGCATCGCGCTCTCGCCGCCGAGATCGCGGCCCGACGGGTCGGAAGAGGATACCTGGCGATGACGTGGGGGAGCCTCGCCGCCGAGCGCTTCACGGTGGATCGACCGGTCGGCCGCCATCCGAAGGACCGCAAGCGCATGGCGGTCGTCCGGACGGGACGGCGTGCGATCACGCACGTGAGACGTCTGGAGCGATTCGCCGCCGCAGAACTGGTCGCGCTCCGCCTGCAGACCGGGCGGACGCATCAGATCCGGGTGCACATGCTGGATCTCGGGCATCCGATCGTTTCTGATCCCGTGTACGGCCCGGGCTGGGAGCGGGGAGTCACGGGAGCCGCGGGCCATTGGGCGGCGGAGCTCTCACGCCGGGTACCGCGCCTGTTCCTGCATGCCGCCCGGCTCTCCTTCGATCACCCGGTATCGGGAGAAAGGCTGAGATTCACCTCGCCACTGCCGGAGCCGCTCGCCGGAGCGGTGGCATGGGCGCGGTCCACGGGGGCGCGGTGAGCGGATGTGACGCCCCGTCACGGCTGCGCAGGTTTCGGACGATCGCGTTGTTCGCCCTGGCTCTGGCAGGCACGTTCTCCGCCTGTGCCGAACCCGCCGCCGTCGGAGACGCGGGCACGTCGCGCACGGACCCTGCGAGCGAGAACCTGCCCGAGTATGTGGTCACAGCCGAGCCGGGGCTGGAGGGCGTCGCCCGGAGCATCCTGTCGGATCCCTCTGCGACGGCGGACTTTCCGGGTCTGGGGTCCCCCGGGAGATGGATCGATGGTCCGATCGAGCTGATCCTCGTCCGGGACCTGGACTCACTGGCAGCGTACGGACTGGGTCCCCCCGAGCGCTGGGTAGCGGGACTCGCCGATCCGCCGGGGCGGCGCATCGCGCTGCGGGCGGGAACGGAGCTCGAGACGCTGGTCGCGCTGCGCACAGTGTTCCGGCATGAGCTCGCCCACCTGCTGGTGCACGCTGCTGCGGGCGGAAACGCGCCCCGCTGGTTCCACGAAGGATACGCGCAGTTCGCCTCCGGGGCGTGGGGATTCGACGACGCATGGCGAATTCAGCTCGCCCTGTTCCGGGGAGGCTCCTCCACCCTGACGGACGTGGACCTTCGCTTTCGCAGCAATTCGGAAGATGTGCGCACGGCGTACCTGCTCTCCTACACGGTGGTGCAGGAACTGCATGCCCTGGGTGGCGAGGCTGGGCTCGCAGTCCTGATGCGAGGTCTCCGGGAAGGCGAGTCGCTGGATGTCGCTCTGCGCAGCGTCTATGGCCTGACCCAGGAACAGTTCGAACGGAAGTGGCGGACGACCGTGATGGACCGCTACGGCTGGTTGTACCTGCTCACCCGGGCCGCCCTGTTCTGGCTGCTGATCACGGTGTTCGTCTTCGTAGTCGGCGTGCGCCGATTCCGACGGGATCGCCGGCGACTGGAACAGATGAGGGAAGCAGAGCGAATCTCTGCCACGGAGCACGGGCCGTACGTTGACTACGATCCGTTCGACGGATAGTCTGGTGGGATGGACCGAAGTCGCTCGAATCAGGCCGAAACGCCGCTCGAACGTCCACGGTTTCTCGGGCTGCAGCCGCTGAACTGGGCGCTGCTGATCGGGGGGGTCGTGGCCGTTTTGTTTGGCTACCTGCTGTTGAACCGGGGGTCGGTCACGGCGGCGCCGCTGCTGCTCGTGTTCGGGTACCTGGTGCTGATTCCGGCAGGTCTGATGCTCGGGCTCCGTCGGGTCGGAGCGGACGATTCGGCGGGCTCAGGGGGCGAATAGCTCAGCTGGTCCAGAGCGCCTGCCTTACAAGCAGGAGGTCGCAGGTTCGAATCCTGCTTCGCCCATGCGCGCCCCGGTCCGGAGAGTCGGGCCGGCCCGCGACAGGACGGCTGCGGAACTTCACCGGGAGCCGGGGGGTCGTAACACGAAAGACCGGCCGGAAACGGCAGGTCACGGCCCGCATAACGGTGGTACAGAACTTCGAGGACGGTAGCATGAATCGAGTTGCAGGAAACACAGTCCGGCTCGCTCTGAGTCTCGCCGCGGCATTCACCGTGACGTTCTCACAGGTCGGCGTCGCCGCGGCACAGGAGGCCAGCGGCGGCTCCGGAGGGCGGGCACGCGTCCTCGTCGCACCGCTGAAGTCGGGCAACGGCGTAAAGAAGGACTTCGGCAAGAAGGTGTCGGAAGAGGTTCAGGGCGACCTGAAGGACTTTCCGACCCTGACGACGATCGATGAGAAGGTCGTCAAGGACGAGCTCAAGCGCCTGAAACTGGCCGAAGAGGATCTCGGCCTGATTCAGTGGCGACAGCTCGCGGGCCGGCTCGATGCCGACCTGGTCATGTACGGCGAGGTGAGTCGAGGCGGCGCGGGAAATGCCTTCGACGTCAGCTTCGTTGATGCGCGCAGTGGAGACGAGCTCTCCGTGCCCCAGTTCGCCGTCGCGGGCGACGGCAAGAACGAGGTGCGGGAAGCGGCGGACGTGATCGTCGCCGCATTCGAAGGGCAGGTGGAGTATCAGCGTGCGCTGCTGTTCTGCCAGGATTACCTGAGCGCCGAGCAGTTCCAGGATGCGCTTCGCAACTGCGACGACGCGCTCGAGCGCAACCCGAGTTCCACGACCGCCCATTACCTGCGGGGCCGCACGTACATGGCGCTCGAAGACTATGAGAGCGCGCGTACGGACCTCGAGACGGTGATCGAACAGAATCCGGCGGAGGTGCTGGCGCTCCAGTCGCTGGCCTACACCGAAGCGAAGCTCGGGAACACGGATCGGGCCACCGAGCTCTACCGGGAGTACCTGAACTTCAATCCCGGCGATGCCAGCGTCCGCATGACGATCGCCTACGACCTGGCCCAGGCGGGCGCGTTCGATCCGGCGATCGCGCTGCTAGAGGAGGGGATCGACGTAGATCCGTCGAACGCGGACCTGTGGGAGTATCTCGGAAACGTCTCGCTCAACAAGGGCACGGCGTCCGATACCGAAGGCGCGGACGCGACGATCACGGACGAAGAGGCTGTCCGGCGGGCGGCAGAGGCCTACGATCAGGTTCTCGAGCTCAAGGGCGAGGAGACGAGCCCCGAGATCCTCCGTAACGTGATTGCCGCGCACCTGGCCCTCGGCGATTATGAACAGGCGCTCGCATTTGCCGACCGGGCGCAGGTGAGCCGGCCGGATGACCCGGCGATCTGGTCGATGCGCGCAGACGTCTACAACAAGATGGACCGGCCGGGCGAGGCCGCCGCGGCGATGGACCGCGTGCTCGAACTGAGTCCGGAGTATCCCAACGCGTATGCGCGGCGCGGGTTTTTCAAGCTGGCGGCCGGAAACACGGACGCGGCGATCAGCGACCTTCGACTCGCGGTCGACGAGGGGACGGATCCCGATGCGGTGGCCGGCCAGATGCTGAGCCGGGGGTACAACGATTATTTCAAGAACGGCCAGTACGGCGAGGCGATCAAGATGTTCAAGGTGGGGACCGAGTTCGCGCAGCCAGGTCGCACCCGGGACCAGCTGTATTTCTTCACCGCCTACGGCTACTACCAGCAGGGCGTGGCGACAGATGCCGCAAACGAAGCGGCCGAGGCGTGCGACCCGGCCCGCCGGGCGCTGTCGAACTTCGAGCAGGTGCTGCCGAACCTGAACCGGGCCGGGAACGAGCAGCCCAACGCGCAGACGGAAATCCGGGAGAGCACGGACGTCTATCTCTACCGGCAGCAGCAGATCATAAAGAAGGCCTGCAAGTAACAGTCGGGGATCCGGCCGAGCGCCGGACCTGAACGCGGCGGGACTCGGAACGGATCCGATCCTCCTGCCGACGGCTGAGAGCGCCCACCCGGACACCCGTCCGGGTGGGCGTTTTCTCGTTGCGGCTCCATGACTTTCCCCCTTTCGCATGACACCGATTCCGCCGCACCGACCCGTGTCTCCCGATTTCGAAACCCGGGGTTGCGTGTTCCATACCGGGTGCATACAATGGGGTGCAGTGGGGAAAAGTGGGAATCTGTGGGGATTTCTCACATCTGCCGGAATGGAGCTAAGTGGGCGGCTTTCTCGGGAGTTACCTGTACCAGGTTGACGAGAAGGGTCGCGTGACTCTGCCTGCGGCGTTTCGTAAGAGCCGCGACGAGTTCGCGCCCTACATCCTGATCCAGGTACATCCGGACGCTCTGACGCTCTATCCCGAAGAGAACTGGCACGAAGTCGAAGCTCGGCTGCGGGAGCATGCGCGGCGAACGCCGAGGGCGAGGCATTTCGCGCTCGGACTGACCGCGAACGCGACCGAGCTGACTCCGGACCGGCAGGGCAGAATCCTGATCCCCGAACGCCTTCGTGAGCGGGTCGGAATCACACAGGAAGCACTGCTCGTGGGCGCCCTGAACAAGATCGAGATCTGGAACCCGCAACGTTTCGAGAGCTCGATCGGAGACGCGGACGACGAGTTCGGCGAGATCTTCGCCGGCATCTTCGCCTGATTCAGGGAAGGGAAGACGATTCCGTTGGCCGCGGACGTCTTCTCCCATGAGCCGGTACTGGCCGAGGAGGTGATCGATCTCCTCGCGCCGGAGCGCGGCGGAGTGTTCCTCGACGGAACGCTCGGGGGCGGCGGTCACGCCGAACTGCTGCTCGCGGCCGGTCCGGATGTACGTCTGATCGGACTGGACCAGGATCCGGAAGCGCTCGAGGCGGCTCGCAGGCGACTCGGTGTCCGGGGGGACCGGGTCGAATTCATAGAGGGAAACTTCAGGGATGCGGCGAGCATCGTCGCGGGCCTGGAACGGGAACACGATCTGGCGGGAGCTCTGCTGGACCTGGGGGTCTCCTCGCACCAGATCGACATGACGGCACGCGGGTTCTCCTTCCGCCGAGGCACACCGTTGAACATGCGGATGGGCGGGACAACCGGCGGAGGGAGGACCGCGGCCGACATTCTGAACGAGGCGACGGAAGCCGAGCTGGGCAGGCTGTTTCGAGACTATGGAGAGGAACGGCGATGGAGAGCGATCGCGCGGGAGATCGTTCGACGAAGGACCTCGGTTCCTTTCCGGACGGCGGATGAGCTTGTAGGCGCACTGACCGCGGTGCTCGGCCCGGGGCTGGACGCGAGCACGAAGGCGAGACTCTTTCAGGCCCTCAGAATCGAGGTGAACGACGAAATGACCGCACTGCAGGAGGCCCTGGTCGGGATTCGAGGCCTGCTCGCGTCGGGAGGACGTTTCGTCGTCATATCCTATCATTCGCTGGAAGACCGGATCGTCAAGAACGCATTCCGCGACTGGAGTCGTGCGTGCGTCTGTCCTCCGGAGCTTCCGGTCTGCCGCTGCCGCGGCGTGCCGCTGGGCCGGGTGCTGACCCGGCGCCCCGTGCGCCCCACCGAGGCCGAAGTGAGTCGGAATCCGAGGGCTCGCAGTGGAAGGCTCCGCGCATGGGAAAAGGCATGAGCGCTCGGAAGCGACGTTCCGCCCGCGAGTCGCGACGGCGACGCCTCCTGATGCTCTCCGCCGCGGCACTGGTGGCTTCCCTCGGGATCTCGGTGCGCCGCAGCGCGCAGGGGACGCGAGTCGCCGCCGAGCTGGCCGAGCTCCAGCGTGAAGAACGGGCTCTGCAGTCCCAGTCCCTCGAGGAAGGACTGCGGGTCGACTCGCTGCAGTCCCGTGAACGGATACTGCAGGCCGCGGTCAAGCTCGGTCTCCGGCCCTCGGACGAGGGAGAAATCCTGTATCTGCCGGACGTGACGATCTCCACCGGCGTCGGGAGCGCTGCCCCATGAAGAAGAAAGCCGCCGACCGACAGCTGCGCGTGCATGCGCGGCGCTGCCGATTTCTCTCGCTTCTGGTGCTGGTCGCCGCTGCCGCGACGATCGCGAGGGCGGCGCAGGTGCAGCTGTTTCAGGCCGAGAGCTGGCGGCACCTGTCGGACACTCAAACCGAGACGCACGCCGAACTGCCCGCTGCCCGCGGCGGGATCTTCGATCGGCACGGGCGACCGCTGGCCGTATCGAAGGAGGCGTACGAGGCGTTCTTCGCCGCATCGGAAAGCAAGGACCGCGAACGTGACGCGCGGCTGATCGCGAAAATCGCCGACCTCGACTCGCGGGCGGAGAACCGACTTCTTGCTGCGACCCGGGGGTGGACCTCGATCGGTCGGGTCGATGCACGGGTGCGTGCCGGGCTCGAAGATGCGGTCGGAGCGGGAATCCACTTCACGCCGGTCGTGGACCGGGCCTATCCCGAAGGAGATCTCGCCCGGACGCTGCTGGGCAGCGTCAGCGAAAAGGGCAGCGGACGCTCAGGCCTGGAGTTGCTGTTAGACAGTCTGCTGGTCGGCACGGCCGGCGAGGTCGTATGGATGGTGGACGCCCGCGGCGAGCGCTATCCCGTTCCAGAAGCCGGAAGATCACTGCCGCGTCCGGGCCGCGATGTGTACCTGACGATCGACCTCGAGCTGCAGGCGATCGCCGAGCAGGCGCTGGAGCAGGCGCTCGCCGAGACCGGTTCCACGGGCGGCGATGTTCTGATGGCCGATCCAGACACGGGGGAATTGCTGGCCGTCGCCAGCCGCAGGGGAGCCAGGAACTTCGGAATCCCCGCATTCACGGATCCCTACGAGCCGGGTTCGACGGTGAAGCCATTCCTCGTCGCGACCCTTCTGCAGGAATCTCTCGTGGATCTCGACGAGCGGGTGGATGTCGAGAACGGAGTCTGGAACACGGCGCACCGGACGATCCGGGACGTGCACGGCTACGATACGCTGTCGGTCGCCGAGATTCTGCTCCACTCCAGCAACATCGGTGCGGCCAAGCTGTCCGCACGCATGAACCGGGGGCTGCAGTATGCCTATCTGCGGGACTTCGGGTTCGGTACACCCACCGGGGTCCGGGTGCCCTCCGAGTCCGCGGGACTGCTTCGACGCCCTGCGGACTGGTCGGCGGTCAGCCAGGCCTCCCTGGCCTTCGGCTACGAGCTGCTGACCACGTCCGTCCAGCTGACGGCGGCCTACGGCGCGCTGGCCAACGGGGGTGTGCTGATGCGTCCGGCCCTGATCCGCGAAGTGCGCTCCCCCGAAGGCGATCAGATCTGGCGCTCCGAGCCCGAACCGGTCCGTCGCGTCATCGGGACAGATGTCGCGGACCAGGTCACCGAGATTCTGACCTGGGTCGTAAGCGAGGAGGGGACGGGCCGCCGAGCCGCACTCGAGACGATTCCGATCGCGGGGAAAACGGGCACGGCACGGATCGCGTCGAACGGCGGATACGCCGAGCGGCGATATGCGGCCTCGTTCGTGGGTTTCGCGCCGGCCGACGATCCGAAGCTCGTGATCCTCACGAAGCTCGAGGACCCCAAGGGACAGTATTACGGCGGCGGAATCGCGGCTCCGGTCAGTCGGAGCGTCCTGCAGGCGATGCTGGCCGGCGAGGATGCCGGCCTGCTGGCGGGGGCACGGGCACAGGAGACGGCATCGTTCGCATCGGCAGGGATCCTGGGACTGGACTGGCGGAGCCCATCTCCGGGGTCCGCGCCCGAGACCCGGGCGACGGCACCGGAACCGGAGGGAGGTCCGGTCAGGAGCTCTCAGTCGGTATACCGGTTCGTTTCCGATGGCATGCAGGGAGAGCAGCGGGAGGACCGGCGACCGGGGCAGGACGACCGGGAAGGCCCGGAGGTCGTGGTGCCCGACGTGACGGGGCTGGAGGTACGGGCGGCCGTGGCCCGGCTGCACCAGGTCGGCCTGAAGGTGGAGATACACGGTAGCGGGAGAATCAGCGATCAGATTCCGGCACCCGGAATCACGGCAGTGCGGGGTGCCAGTGTCATCCTCCGTTGAGTCGGGGCTGAACCGGAAGCCAGGGGCGGGAGGCCCGTGCGGGACGCAACAGGTGGTAGCTAGCACCGAGGTGGAGCGGAGACTCCACGATGCCGGCCTCGAAGGGGCCTGGGCGGGAACTCCGCCTCCCGGGTTCCGGGCGCTGCAGATCGATTCACGCCGTGTATCCGCCGGAGACCTGTTCTGCGCGATTCCAGGCACCCGGGTGGATGGCCACGATTTCATCGACCGGGCCGCGGCCGCCGGTGCGACGGCCGCGGTGGCCGAGCGACCGGGTGAGTCGTCCGAGCTTCCCCGATTCGTAGTCCGCGACACCCGGATCGCCGCCGCGCACCTGGCTGAGCTGTTCGCGGGAGACCCCGCCCGGAGCCTCGATTTCACGGGTATCACCGGAACCAACGGCAAGACCACGACGGCATTCCTGCTCCGACACTTGTTGTCCGACCTCGGACCATCGGCTGCGGTCGGCACCCTGGGGACGATTCACCCGGACGGCAGGGCGGAGCCCGGACGGCTGACCACACCGGACCCGGTGTCTCTGTCGGCGACCTTCCGGGCGCTGGTCGACGAAGGTGCCCGCTTCGTTGCGATCGAGGTTTCGTCGCACGCGCTCGAACAGCACCGGGCGGACGCGATACCGTTCCGGCTGGCGATCTTCACGAATCTGACCCGCGACCACCTGGACTATCACTCCGACATGGGGCAGTACCGGGGGGCGAAGCTGAGACTGGCGGGGCTTCTGCGTCCGGATGGTGCGTGCTTGGTGAACGCCGATGAGCCCGCCTGGGACGGCGCGGATTTCGGCAGCGCCGCCGTTCTGCGCTACGGGCTCGCCCCGCGCGCCGATGTTCGGGCGGAAGCCGTGCGCTTCGTACCGGGCGGCAGCGAATGGGAGCTCGTCACTCCAGTGGGAAGAGTGAACGTGCGGCTTCCCCTGCTGGGAACGTTCAACATTTCGAACTCGCTTGCCGCTGCCGCCGCGGCCCACCAGTCCGGCCTGGAACCTGCCGCCATCGCCAGCGGGCTGGAGACGGCTCCCCAGGTTCCCGGTCGGATGGAAGTGATCGCCCGCGAGCCTGCGCTCATCGTGCGCGACTACGCCCACACTCCCGATGCCCTCGAGCGCGCGCTTCAGGCGCTGCGTCCCTCGGTCAACGGGCGCCTGATCGTCGTGTTCGGCTGCGGCGGAGACCGTGATCCGGGCAAGCGACCCCTGATGGGACGGATCGGAGTCGCCGGGTCCGACCTCGCGCTCGTCACCTCCGACAACCCGCGCACGGAAGACCCGGCCGCGATCGTCGCCGAGACGGTCGCGGAGCTCGAACCCGGCAGCTGGGAGGCAGTGGTCGATCGCCGGGAGGCGATTCACCGGGCTCTGGAGACAGCCGGTCCCGACGACGGGGTGCTGCTGGCCGGGAAAGGTCACGAGACCTATCAGGAGATCGGCCAGGAGCGGGTGCCCTTCGACGAGGTCGAAGTGGTCGCTCGGTTCATTGCGAGTCGTGGAGCGAAGCGGTGAGCGCCCGATTCGAAGGAAGCGAGATCAGCCGAGCTCTCGGGCTGGCGCCGACCGATCGCCGGGTCAGGTTCGACTCGATCTCGACGGACACGCGGACACTGACCAGAGGTGCTCTGTTCGTGGCGCTTTCCGGTGAGAATTTCGACGGGGTGGAATTTCTCGAGCAGGCCGCGCGGAAGGGAGCCGTCGGCGCGGTGGTTCCCGCCGGTAGAACCCTGCCTCCCCTGGACCTCCAGTGGTACGCCGTGCCGGACACGACCGTGGCGCTGGGTGACATCGCACGCCTGTACCGGCGCCGTTGCGCGGCCCGGGTAATCGGTGTGACGGGCAGCAGCGGCAAGACGACCGTGAAGGAAATGCTCGCTCGGGCGATCGCCGGCGAGCGCTCGGTTCACGCGACCGCAGGCAACCTCAACAACCAGATCGGTGTTCCCCTGACGATTCTGGCAGCGCCTCCGGAGGCGGATGTCTGGGTGCTGGAAATGGGGAGCAACGCGCCCGGCGAGATCGCGCGACTCGCGGCGATCGGCGAGCCGGATGATGCGCTGGTGACGACGGTAGGACCCGCACACCTCGAGGGATTCGGTGACGAGTCCGGCGTGATGCGCGAGAAGCTCGCTCTCGTTCGGGCGGCGAAGCCCGCGGGCTGCGTGGTCGTCGGAGAGAAGCCGGCCCAGCTGGGAAGTTCCGCCCGGGCGATCCGGCCGGACGCACGGGTAGCCGGGCTGGATGCCGGGGCGGACTGGAGGCCCGACACCTGGGGCGTCGAAGCGTACTCGTGCTGGTTCGAGCGCGGAGGCGTGAGGTACGAGATCCCGGTCGGAGGGGAGCACCACCTGCGCGATGGCCTGTTGGCGGCGGCGATGGCCGAGTCGATCGGCGTCGCGCCCGTTACGATCGCGCGTGGGCTGTCGGACTACCGGCCGGTCGGCATGCGGGGCGCACTTCGCCAGCTCGGCGGTCTGACGGTCGTGGCCGACTGCTACAACGCCAATCCCGAGTCGTTCTCCTCGGCGATCGACTACTGCGTCAGCGCGTTCCCGGGGCGGCCGCTGACGGCCGTGGTCGGATCGATGCTGGAGCTCGGGCCCCGTTCCGCGGTCGCGCACGAGCTAGTCGCCCACGCCCTGATCGAAGCGGGATTCGATCCGATCGTGGCCCTCGGAGAGTTCGGACCCGCGTTCGATCGTCTGTCCGGGATCCCGAACGGATCCCGGTTCGCGAGGGCCGCGAATCCCGCGTCGGCGGTCGAGACGCTGGCCGCGGAGCTCGAAGGGAACGAAGTGATCCTCGTCAAGGCATCGCGCGGCGAGCGGCTGGAGCGGGTCGTCGAGGAACTGGAAGCCCGCTTCGGAGAGCCCGGCTGATGCTCTTTCACTTCCTGTTTCCGCTCGCCGACCGGCACATCCTGTTCAACCTGTTCCAGTACATCTCCTTCCGGGCCGCGGGAGCGATGGTGACCGCGCTGCTGGTGAGCTTCGTCGCGGGGCCTCCGATCATCCGGCGCCTCGAGGCCCGCAACTTCGGACAGGTGGTCCGGGTGGATGGGCCGAAGACGCACAGGCGCAAGCAGGGCACGCCGACCATGGGGGGGCTGATCATTCTCGTGGCGCTCACCGTCTCCACCCTGCTGTGGGCTCGATTCGACGGCTGGTCCGTGATCGCGGCGCTGGGAATGACGATCGGGATGGGTGCGATCGGATTCACCGATGACTGGCTGAAGATCGTCCGGCACGAGTCACGAGGCCTGATCGCGCGCCACAAGCTGATATGGCAGTTCGCCCTCGGGCTCGGGTTCGGAACCGTGCTGCTGCTGACCTCCCCCGAGTCGCGAGAGGTCACGCACAGGCTCGTGCCGTTCTTCAAGAACGTCCATATCGTCTTCGTGCCGATCGTCTTTCCCCTGTTCGCGGCCTGTGTGGTGGCCGGAAGTGCGAACGCCGTCAATCTGACCGACGGCCTGGACGGGCTCGCGGCCGGTCTGTCGGCGATCGCCTCCCTCACGTTCGGCGTGTTCGCCTACGTGATGGGACGGGTGGACACCTCCTTCTATCTCGGGTTGCCCTACCTGCCGGACGCCGGTGAACTGACCGTGTTCAGCGTCGCGGTTTCAGGAGCTGCGATCGGGTTCCTGTGGTTCAATGCTCCGCCGGCCTCGGTATTCATGGGGGACACGGGCTCGCTCGCGCTCGGCGGCGCGATCGGGACGGTCGCCGTGCTTCTCAAATCCGAGCTGCTGCTGATCATCGTGGGCGGGATCTTCGTCGCCGAGGCCGTCTCCGTGATGGTGCAGACCGGTGGCTTCAAGCTCACGCGCTGGCGCACGGGAACCGGTCGCAGGGTGTTCCGCATGGCTCCTCTGCATCACCACTTCGAGCAGTTGGGCTGGCCGGAGACACGCGTGGTGATCCGCTTCTACATCGTCGCGATCATCTTCGCGCTCGCGGCACTCGCCACGATGAAGGTGCGCTGATGACCCGCGAGCCCGCATTCGATCCCGGAACGCGCGTGGCGATCCTCGGACTCGGCGTGTCCGGAATCGCCGCGGCACGCCTGGCTCACCGCCACGGAGCTCGTGTGTACGCAAGTGACGCGTCCACCGGACCGAATCCGGCGGAGGCGGCGACTGAACTGCGCGGCGAGGGCATCGATGCCGAAGCGGGCGGTCACGACATGGACCGGATCCTGGCGTCCGCGCTGGTCGTGACGAGCCCCGGCATCGGGCCGTTCTCACAGGTGCGTCAGGCGGTCACACGGGCGGGCATACCCACCATCGCCGAAGTCGAGCTGGCGTACCGCTGGTTGCGGAGCCGGGTGATCGGAATCACGGGAACCAACGGTAAGACCACCGCGACCCAGCTGACGACCCACCTGCTGACCCGGTCCGGGATCGATGCCGAGGCGGTGGGAAACGTCGGTCGTCCGCTGTCGGAATGCGTGCTGTCCGAGCGGCAGCCCGATTGGGTGGTCGTGGAGCTCAGTTCGTTTCAACTGGCGGACCTGGTCAACTTCGAGTCCGAGATCGGGGTTCTTCTGAATCTCGCGCCCGATCACCTGGACCGGTATCGCGACCTCGACAGCTACTATGCCGACAAGGCGCGGCTGTTCGAGCGGTGTTCCGAGGACCCGGCCTGGGTGTTGAACGCCGACGACCCGGCGGTCGTCGAACTGGCGGGCGCGGCCCCCGGCAGACGGTTCCTGTACTCCACCGACAGGGAAGTGGAGCTGGGAGCGTGGGTCGGAGAGACCGGGGAGATGCTGGGCCGGATAGAGATCGGCACCTCGCCGCGCCGCTGGGCGGGAATGGACGACGTCCGTCTGCTCGGACGCCACAATCGTTCCAATGCCCTGGCGGCCTGCCTCGCGGCGGTGCTCGCGGGCGCGGATCCGGACTCCTTTCCCCCGGCCCTCCGGGATTTCGAAGGCCTCCCGCACCGACTCCAGGCCGTCGCGGAGCGCGGGGGCGTGCTGTGGGTGAACGACTCGAAGGCGACGAACGTCGCGGCAGCGGTCGCGGCGGTGACCGCGTTCGATCGGCCGCTCGTCCTCCTGCTGGGTGGCCGGCACAAGGGTCAGCCCTATACGGCGATCGCGGATGCGGCACGGGAACGGGCCCGTGCCGTGATCGCCTTCGGCGAAGCCGCCCCCCTGATCGTTCCGGCCCTGCAGGATGCGGTCGACATCGTGGTAACCGAGTCCGGCCTGGACGCGGCGGTTCAGGCGGCGGCCCGCATCGCCCGCCCGGGCGACGTGGTGCTGCTCGCCCCGGCCTGTTCCAGCTATGACATGTTCCCGGACTATACCGTCCGGGGTCGCGCCTTCGAGGCGGCGGTGCGCTCGCTGCCGGAACCCGGAGGCGTGTCGTGAGCCGTCACAGGCCGTCCAGCGCGACCGCGCTGGGGCTGCGGGGATTCCCGGTGCGCCCGTCCGCAGACTCGCCGTCCGCCTCCGGTCGGGGACTGCTGGTGGCGACGCTGATCCTGGCGGGCTTCGGTCTGCTGTCCGTGTACAGCGCGAGTTCGTACGTGGCCCAGCAGGCGGGACGGCCCGATACCTACTACCTGTTCCAGCAGGCGAGTCGGGCGGGAATCGGGTGCGTCGCGATGGCCTTCGCCAGCGTGATCGACTATCGGATCTATCGACGCCTGGCCTGGCCGATTCTCGGAATCACGGCCCTGCTGCTGGTTCCGATGCTGCTGCCGGGGACCGAAGCGATCGCGCCCCGGATCAACGGTGCGCGGCGCTGGCTGGACCTCGGCGTCCGGATTCAGCCCTCCGAGTTCGCCAAGATCGCCGTGGTGATCTGGACGGCGGCGCTGGCGGTCAAGAAGCAGGATGTGCTCGGCGACTTCCGGGAGGGGGTCCTTCCGTTCCTGGTCGTGATCGGGCCCATCTGCCTTCTCATTCTGCTGGAGCCGCATTTCTCGGCGGCGATGTGGGTGGCAGTTCTCGCCGGCACCGTGCTGTTCGCGGCCGGTGCCCGAATCCGTCACTTCGCGGCGCTGGGCGGAGCCGTGGCGGCGCTGGCGATCACCCAGGTATTCACGGCGCAGTACCGGCTCGCCCGCCTACCGCGTTTCTCGACCCCGAGTCGGCGGCCTCCACCGGCGGCTACCAGTTGAAGCAGTCGCTGATCGCGATCGGCTCCGGCGGCCTGACCGGCGTGGGCTTCGGGCGCAGCACCACCAAGATGCAGTTTCTGCCCGAGCCGCAGAACGACTTCATCTTCTCGATCATCTCGGAGGAGTGGGGGTTCCTCGGCGCGGTGTTCGTCATCGGGCTGTTCGCGGCCTGGGCGCACTTCGGGTTCCGGATCGCGCGATCGGCCCCCGACCTGTTCGGCCGATTGCTGGCCACGGGGCTGACCGCCGGAATCACGCTCGGTGCATTCGCCCACATCGCGATCGCTCTCGGTCTGCTGCCGACCACCGGCGTGAATCTGCCGTTCGTGAGCGCCGGCGGGACGAATCTGGTCATCGCGCTCGGAACGGCGGGGATTCTCCTCAACGTTTCGTCGGCGAGGGAGCGTTGAACGATGGGCGCTCGAATTCTGCTCGCCGGCGGCGGCACGGGGGGGCACCTGTATCCTGCCCTGAATCTCGCGGCTGCGCTGCGCGCGGCCCGGCCGGATCTGGAACTGATGCTCGTAGGCGCCTCCCGCGGCATCGAGGCCCGGGTGCTGCCCGGAGCGGGCGTGCCGTACCGGCTGCTGCCGATGGAGCCACTGTACAGAAGTCGACCGCTTCGAAACTGGCGGGTGATCACTACGGCCCCCGCGGTCCTGGCGGGGCTCCGGCAGGTGTTTCGGGAGCTGGATCCCCAGGTCGTGGTCGGAACGGGTGGGTATGCCTCCGGACCGGCCGTGCTGTACGGACTCCTGTCCGGCCGTCGAACGGCGCTGCAGGAACAGAATGCGATCCCGGGGCTCGTGACGCGCCGGCTCGCGTCCAGGGTGGACCGGGTCTTTCTCGGCTACCCGGAAGCGGCGGATCATCTGGTCGCGGGCCGGAATACGCGGGTGCTGGCGTGGGGCAATCCGGTGGCGGTCCCGGTCGAACGAGATCGGAGACGACGGGGAGGGGGGGGCGATCGCGGAGACGGCTTCCGGTGGCCTGCCGGTCGGCTCGTCGCAGTGATCGGCGGCAGCCAGGGCGCCCGGGGCCTGAACGATCTTCTCGCGGCGGACCTTCTGCA
>Ga0209536_100004640_pt1 | contig 21675 bp, 17 predicted proteins | sample DeeMarSeWOR28_12_FD_187461 | JGI IMG/M metagenome (GOLD analysis project Ga0209536, IMG submission 187461) | Marine sediment microbial communities from White Oak River estuary, North Carolina - WOR-2-8_12 (SPAdes) (version 2) | ecosystem: Environmental > Aquatic > Marine > Intertidal zone >... | reverse complement strand
CAGATGAAATCCGGAAGGAGAGCGATAGCTTCCGTCCAAAACTCCCGGGAAGGGGAAACAAGACTTTCAAGCTGTCCCTCCCAGGTATGAGCAAAGACTTCATTGAGAACCAGCATAGCCATGTCACACCGAACGCCATCGCAATATTGGGCAATGGTGTAAAGTTCGTGAAGCAGCGCCGAACGGGTGTCCGGATTGAAATAATGTAATTGCGCGGTGTCCGTCCATGCCGGGAAATGGGGATCTTTGCCATGCGCCAGATACCGAATGCCTTCAGGGGTCTCGACAGGGAAAAACCTGGTTGGGAAGTTTGTCGCATCCTGGCACGTTCCCTGGATATAGTATTCAGGATGTCTGGTGGTCCACTCATGATCCAACGCCGTGTGATTGGGGACAAAGTCCAGAATCAATTTCATGCCACGATCATGGAGCTTGCCCAATACCGTTTCCAGTTGTTCCCATGACCCCAGGTCAGGATCCGGCTGATAGGCCCGAATGGCATAGGGGGAGCCCACCACATCGGATTCCTGCCAACCGGGAAGAGCTTTGGCATATTCCTTCTGTAAATCAGGATGTTGCCTGGCAATCTGCCGGCCGAGCGGACTCCGTTCCCATATGCCCATGAGCCAAAGGCAATCAAATCCCTTGGCCTGAAGGTCATCCCATTCTTGGTCTGGCACGTCGCCAAGGCGAATCGTCCGATCCATTTTTCGGGAAAGTTCGTGCAACCATACCCAGGTATTGATTTCATAGAGATGCGGGTGCGGGCGGGATGAAAACACTGAAGAGCACCGGGTCATTGACCTGAATCCAATCCGTCTATTCCAGTTTCATTTCTGAAGCCCATCCTGACTAGCGCAACACACTGGTCAAATTCTCACGTCGGGCGTTCTCAATTTTAGAATAAGCCGAAATAGGTATTTTTCGAATTCCACAAGAATAAAAATGATCGCTCCAATGCAGACAATTCGAAGCCACGCCAACCCATCGATTCCGGTGGTATGAAAGAGCGTTTGCATCATCTCCGTATAGGTAAAGAGCCCTTGCATCGCTAAGACCAGTCCTATGGTCAGGGGAACATAGGGGTTTCCGAAAAGTCCCTCGCGAGATAGAACTGATCCATAAAAGAATCTGGCATTCAAGATATAATACGCTTCAAAGACCACCAGCATATTGACCGCAATGGTTCTCGCGGTTTCAAGAGAAGCCCCCTGGCCCCGTTCCCACAGAAACAGCCCGAAAGTGCCGCCCACCGCCAAGATGGACACAAAGGCGATTCTCCACAGAAGAAACCTGGATAAAATGGGCTCGCGAGGATCTCGGGGAGGACGTCGCATGACATTCGACTCGGAAGGCTCGACTGTCAGGGCCAGGGCCAGCGTCACGGCAGTGATCATGTTCACCCACAGGATTTGTACCGGCGTAATGGGCAACATCTTTCCCAACAGGATAGCGGTCACAATGACCCCCGCCTCAGCCACATTGGTGGGAAGAATAAAAAGAATGGATTTTTGAATATTGTCGTACACCCGACGGCCTTCCTCAACCGCATGAGCAATCGAGGCAAAATTATCATCCGCCAGCACCATCTCGGCCGCTTCCTTCGCCACTTCCGTTCCTTTGACTCCCATGGCCACTCCGACATCCGCCCGTTTCAGTGCCGGCGCATCGTTCACCCCGTCGCCGGTCATGGCGACCACCTCCCCACCGGCCTGGAGGGCTTGCACGAGCCGTAATTTATGCTCGGGACTGGTCCGGGCAAAGATGTCGGTACCGCCCACGACATTCCTCAATTGGTCATCGTCCAAGATTTCCAGTTCCTGGCCGGAGATGGCACGTTTGCCATCTCCGATATTCATTTGCAATCCGATCGTTCTGGCCGTCACCAGATGATCACCGGTGATCATTTTGACCCGAATTCCGGCTTCTCGACATTGCCGGACCGCTTCAATCGCTTCTGGCCGCGGTGGATCAATGATGCCGAACAGCCCCAACATCGTAAGCCCGCTTTCGACATCCCGGAAACGCAACTCTTGATGTTCATGGTTGGTGGAGGCAAATGCCACCGCCAACACGCGCTGCCCCCGGCTCGCCATCTCCTCAATCCGATCATGCCACGATCGGCAATTGAGAGGACGATCCTCTCCCAGGTTCCGTTGAAAGGCGCACATGTCTAATATCCGTTCAGGAGCACCCTTGACGTAGATAAATCCATGGCCGGCATGGTCATGATGTAACGTCGCCATAAACCGATGCTGGGACTCAAAGGGAATCACATCCGTCCGGGGCCACATCTCCTGTTCGAAGCGGACGTCCAGCGCGGCTTTTCGTGCCAAGGTCACCAGGGCACCTTCAGTAGGATCCCCGTTGACCCTCCACACCCCCTCCGCGTGCTCCAGATCGGTGTCGTTACACAAAATTCCGGCTCGAGCGAGTTCCATGACATCCGGCAAGTCGCCCAGCACAACGGTGTTTCCATGCAGAGTAAATCCGCCATGCGGATCATATCCGACACCACTCACCTCAACAGTATAGGCCGCCGTTGCCAGCGTTTGAACCGTCATTTCATTTCGTGTAAGCGTTCCGGTTTTGTCCGAACAAATGACGGTCACTGCCCCTAGGGTCTCCACAGCCGGCAGCCGGCGAATAATCGCATGACGTCGCGCCATCGCCTGAACCCCGATAGCCAGCGTGATCGTCATAATAGCCGGTAGCCCTTCGGGAATGGCGGCGACGGCCAAACCCACACTTGCCAGGAACATGTCACTCATCCGGTATTCACGAAACAAGACCCCGAAAAGAAAGATCCCCACCGCCCCCGTGATGATCGCGATGCTCAGCCTGGTGCCGAATTCTGCGATCTTTCGGAGAAGTGGCGTCGTGAGTGTCTGCACCCTGGCCAGCATGCTGCTGATCCGTCCAATTTCTGTGGCATCTCCCGTCGCCACCACCACGCCGGTCCCCGTTCCATACGACACCAGGGTCCCTGAATACGCCATACCTCTTCGGTCCCCAATCGGCGCGGTCTCCAGCACCGGCTTCATATGTTTTTCGACGGGAACGGATTCACCCGTCAACGCGGCTTCTTCAATGCGTAAATCCTTCACCTTGAGAAGACGCAAATCCGCCGGAACTTTGTCCCCCGATTGAAGAAACACAATATCACCCGGAACGAGGCGTTCGGCCGGAATCTGACAACGTGTTCCATCACGAAGCCCACTGGCTTGAACCGACAGCATTCGGCGAATGGCATCCATCGCCCGTTCTGCTTTTCCCTCCTGAATAAAGCCAATGATGGCATTGATGACCACAACTCCCAGGATAACGCTGGTATCCACCCAATGGCCGAGCATAGCGGTCACGCTACCCGCAGCTAACAGGATATAAATCAAAATGTTGTGGAACTGGGTGAGGAAACGCTCCCAAGCGCCCTGTTTTTGGGGTGGACGTAAGCGATTAGGGCCATAGAGGGCCAGACGCTGGGCAGCGACATTCTGCGATAACCCCCTCATCTGACTGGCCACCGCCTTCAGGACAGATTCACCATCCAAGGCATGCCAGCAAATGTTTTTCGATTTGTGATCAGAAACCGGCATCACATTCCTTTGGCCTGAGGTTCGTCCCGCATTGAGGAAATAGACAGTCCATGTGGCAATCCCTACCAGCGAAAAACCCGCGCCAGTGAGACCGTCCTGCTCTCATGGTTCTGACCATACCTGTCCCCACCGCTTTCCACTTAAGCATCGCTCTCAGTTCTGCCAGAGCGAACCAAAAACACCGAGCATGGGGCATAGCGGGCAATTTTTCTAACCACTCCTCCCAGGGGAACCGGCTTGCCTCCCAGAAATCCTTTTGATCCCACCAGGATCAATTTGGCCTTCGAACGTTCCGCGATCTTAACGATTTCTTCAGCAGGATCTCCTTTGATCAACACCGTCTCGACTTTCATATCCAGTTTTTTGACAGCATGGCTGATCTCTTCCAAGTGACTGGCGCCGTCTTTTTCCGCCTTTTCAAGCATGTGTTGAGCCAATTGTTGAAACTCGGCTTTTCCTTTTCCCCAATACCACCCTTCCAAGTAAGCCGGCTTGCCCACCACATGCGCCACCGTCACCTTTGGAGCAGGAGTACATCTCAACAGACCGAGCCTCTGCACCGTACTCATCGCAACAGATGACCCGTCGGTGGCCAGAAGAATTCTGGCAGAGGTTTTCCCCATCGTCACCTGACTTAATTTCTCACGAACCAATAGGACGGAACAGGGCGCTTCTCTCATCACCCAGTCACTGGTACTGCCAAGAAGAAACCGTTTAACATTGGAAAGACCACGAGTTCCTATGATGACCAGGTCAATCTTATAGTCTTCCACCGCCTGGAGAATTTCGGCACCTGGTAGCCCCTCCATCACAAGGGATTGAATGGGTAAATGCCTTTCTTCGAAAATCTCCTGTTTGGTGTGGTCAAGAAAAGCCTTTGCCTCGGTGAACAATTTTCCCCTTGCCTGGGAAATGACCCGATCCCAATTCGAAGGTCCTCCTGACGGCAGGAGAGGAGGAGCATCTTTCATTTCAATGACGTGCATCAAAAACAATTCGGATTTCTTGGGCCATTCCACGGACTTCACAAATCGAACAGCCTCCTTCGAATGTTGCGAAGGATCAACTGCGACCAGAATTTTCATCCAACTCTCCTTTTCTCAAGAAGTCGATATCTTTTTATAGAGTTCATCCGGGGTGGTTATGGGCAGTCGTTCAAACAAAGCTGTCAGATCTCGAAGGCGGATTCCAATCTCCTCCGTCAGCAGTTCGGGCTGGAATCGCCATTCCCAGTTTCCTTTGAGCGTGCCCGGACGATTCATCCGGCATGCACTCCCCAATCCCAAAACATCCTGAAGCGGAACAACGGCGAGTCGGGCAACCGAGCTCATAGCTAATCGAATCATATCCCAATGAATTTCACAACCGTCGGTCCCGAGGTAGTTCAACACACTCGCACGCTCCTCCTTGACCTCTTCTTTGGATTGGGTGGTTTCCTTCCCCGGTTCGGCCGTAAACCATCCGACTGTCGTATTGTGATCATGAGTGGCCGTATACACGATGCAATTCTGGATATAATGGTGGGGACGATAGGTATGAGCTTTAGGGTCCCGGCCAAACGCCATTTGCAAGATTCGCATTCCAGGAAACCCAAAGATATCCCGCAAGACTTCAACTTCCGGCGTAATAACCCCTAAATCCTCCGCGATGACCGGCAAATCCCCAAGTGCGGTTTTGACGACTGAAAACAACTCGGCCCCCGGACCTTTCACCCACCGACCATTGACGGCATACGGTTCAGATGCAGGAATTTCCCAGTAGGCCTCAAAACCACGGAAATGATCCAATCGAAGTAAATCCATGAGAGCCAGGTTGGCCCGGAATCGATCGATCCACCATTGATACCCGGACTTGGCCCTGACGTCCCACCGGTAAATAGGATTCCCCCACCGTTGTCCCGTGGCACTGAAATAATCAGGCGGCACACCAGCCACCACCGAGGATTGCCCTTGATCATCCAGATAAAACAAATCGGGATGTGACCAGACTTCGGAACTATCATGGGCAAGATAAATCGGGAGATCTCCAATGATTCGGATTCCATTGGCGTGACAATACTGTCTCAGGGCAGCCCATTGATGAAAAAAGAGATACTGGAGAAACCGGTGATAATCCATCCTGTCCCGGAGGCGACGACTGCATTTCTGCAGGGCTTGAGGATCTCGAGTGATCAGTGGATCCTCCCATCGAGTCCACGCCTGTCCCTTATGGGTTTCCTTCAAGGCCATAAAGAGGGAGAAGTCTTCTAACCACGAAGCATGCTTCTCCCGGAACAGAGAAAAGTCTTGCCGATGTTCAGCAGTGGAATTGGCTTTAAATTGTGTATAGGACTTTCCTAAGATAACGCGCTTCTGTTCAATGACACGACGGTACTCGACCCGTTCGGCTGAAAAAGATGGAGGCCTTTTCACATCCTCAGCCAAGACAAACCCATCCTCCACAAGTTTTTCCGGACTGATTAACAGGGGGTTTCCTGCAAAAGCGGAAAAGCACATGTAGGGAGAATTGCCATAGCCGGTCGGTCCCAATGGCAACATCTGCCACCAACTCTGACCCGCCGCCTTCAGAAAATCCACAAACTGATAGGCGGTGGGTCCTAAGTCACCGATTCCCCATGTCCCGGGAAGAGAGGTTGGATGCAATAAGATTCCACTTCCTCTGGCCAGATTCACGATCAACTCTACCTGGATAGGATGAAAGGCTGTTGAGAAGAAAAATAAAAGCGGAAATCCCAATCACAGAGCCGTCTCGGACACACACCGGCCATCAACACGAGGGCCCGCATTTCACATAGGATTAAATGTCAGCTCTTTCAGGGTGATGCTTTTTTGGTTTTAGTAGGCTTCTTAGGAATCTTTTCAGATTCAGCTTTGGTTGCTGTTTGTCCTGATGGTGCCAACGGAATGCTCCTCTTCAGAATTTGTCGCTCGGCTTCAACCCAGTCCCCCAGGTCGTTCCCTTTCGTCCGGCCTCGAGCCTCATACAATTCAAAGGCGCGCTTGGCAATGTCCGCGTGTAGTGCCGTTTTGATAGCCGATTCCACCTGATCAAGATTGAGCGCTCCCCCACTCCCTTGAATTCCTCCAATCACCTGGTCCACACCCAGGTGAAACGCTTGTGCCATTAAGGAACTCACCGATGTTCCGGCCAAAGCCACAACTTTCCCCTTGTAATTTTGGGCTCGCAGTTCCCTCAGCACCTCCAGGCCACTTGGCTCGGCAACATACATATCCAACACGATCACTAAAGGATTCTTTTCCTTCACCAAGGGAACCACATCCTGTCTATGAGGAGGGATGCAGACCTCATGCCCTTTCTCGGAAAGAAAAGAGCCTATTTTATCGCGAAATTCCTGTTGAAATGTCACAACCATAATCATCAATGATAGCCCTCCATTTATTTTTGTTTATTGTATCCCCACGCTGTCGAGAAGTCTTGTACAGATACAAAATTTATACCAAAGAAAAAAAGAGTGAAGGCTCTGTGCACTAAGGGACTTTCCGGCCATGGCATGCGGGTTACAATGCGTGAACGCATCGAAGTAAAATGCATTCCTTTACGAGACCCCCAAAAACTACTGACCCAAAATTCCCCACATGAGAATCTTGCTATTGCGTGGACAAAGATTTTGCAAAAGGAAGAAGGGCTTGAAGATGAGACCAACCAAATAGAGAAATGACCGAGAGAAGAGCCTGAACAAAAAGAAAGGGTTGACGAAAAAGGACTATTCACCGTCCTGGGGGACATGCGTTCCTACTGCATCCAGAGAATTTCGCCACATTCTAACGGAACTGCCGCATGCGGATGATCGGGAACCAGCCGAGGGGTGTAATGGCTGGCGGGACGTGAAGCCGGAGCGTCCCCGCCATAGCAATAGACATTGACTAAACCGGAGACAGGGCCTTTCATCCGAAGCGGAATCCGGCAGGAAGGATGTTCGTGTTGACCCTCCGCATACAATTCCACCCGGATCACATCCGGATCAAGTTCCCCGCAATGGACTTCTACCTCAAATGCATGATTTTCCCCCGCGGGCACTACTCTGAGATCGCCAAACCGTAATCCTTTCCAGTTTTCCCGGAGCAGGTCAAGCCAGCCCTCCAGCTCTTTGGCTAGCCCGGCATCATTGGCTATTCGGGCTCGATAGGCTTCGGCAGCGGGCAGGTAGGCATGTTCCACATATTCCCGCATCATCCGATTACTGCTGAAATGCGGGGTTAGTGTCGACATACTGGCACGAACACGGTCAATCCACCTGCTCGGAATCCCGCCTTGATCACGGTCGTAGAACTCCGGAATAATCTGGTGCTCCAGAATTTGATAAAGTTGCTCAGCTTCCAAAGCATCCCGTTCGGGATTGGGTTCTAGCCCCTCCCCGTTAATCACCCACCCAACCTGGGGCGTATAGGCTTCAGCCCACCACCCATCGAGTTCCGAGAGATTGAGCCCCCCATTCACGAGCACCTTCATGCCACTCGTTCCCGATGCCTCTAAGGGGCGTCGTGGGGTATTCAGCCACACATCCACCCCTGCCACAAGTTCTTGGGCCAAGGTCATTTCATAATCCTCTAAAAACACGACCCGATCCCGCAGTTCGGCTTGAGTCGCAAATTGCGCCCAGGCTTGAACGAGGCGTTTGCCTTCATCATCATGAGGATGGGCCTTGCCCCCCACGACGAGTTGGACGGGACGGTTCGGATCGCAAAGGAGCCGAATCAACCGCTCTCGTTGGGACAATAGGAGTGTTGGACGTTTGTAGGCCGTAAATCGTCTGGCAAAACCCAGAGTCAACACATTGGGATCAAACACATGACGAGCCCGTTGAAGGAGATCCGAATGAGCCCCATGCTCCCGCAATTGGTGTACGAGACGCCGCCGCACATAGTGAATCAATTCCAATCGTTGCGAAACTCGAAAATTCCACAACTCGTCATCAGATACCTGGGCCATAAGCGGGGCCAGTTCTTCCAAGGTTCCAACCCACCGCCTCTTTCCACAAATCCGTGTCCACAGCGAATCGGCAAGAGAGGAATCCCAGGAAGGGACATGCACCCCGTTCGTGATGTGACCCACCGGCACATCGGCAATAGGCCAACGCGGGTACAGAGGCTGAAAAATTTTCCGGCTGACCATGCCATGTAAACGGCTGACACCGTTCACCACGCCACAGCCCCGCATGGCAAGATAGGCCATATTAAACGCTTCATTGGAATCGTTGGAATCACGACGGCCCAGGGCGAGAAGTTCCTCCATGGGCGCCTGCACCATTTCGGAAAAGTGTTGGGCATACGGTCGAAGGAGATTGGGAGTATAGCGATCAAAGGCAGCTTCGACCGGAGTATGGGTTGTAAACACATTCCCGGCTCGGGTCGCAAGGAGAGCCTGGGAAAAGGAAAGGCCGGATCGCATCATAAAGCTCCTGGCCCGAGCCAGGATGACAAAAGCCGCATGTCCCTCGTTGAGATGACACACTTCTACCTCGTAGCCTAATTCCTCCAGCATGCGCCATCCACCAATTCCCAACACAATCTCTTGCATGAGACGCTGTTCCTGGCCGGCGGGGTACAAGTTCGCCGTCACACTCCGATCCCGCGGACCATTGAGCGGATCATTGCTATCCAGAAGATACAAGCGAATCTTTCCCACCTTGGCCTGCCACACCCGAACTAAGAGCGTTCGTCCGGGGAGCTGCAGTTTGATTCGCAGCCATCCACCATCCGGATTCTGGACCGGCATGACCGGAAGACTGATGGGATCGTTATACGGAAACGCTTCTGCCTGCCATGACTCGGGACTCAAAATTTGACGAAAGTAGCCCTGCTGATACAGGAGGCCCACGCCTAAAATGGGGACTCCGAGGTCGCTCGCGGTTTTGAGGTGGTCTCCGGCTAAAATCCCTAACCCGCCCGAATAGATGGGGAGGGCTTCGCTCAACCCGAATTCCATACTGAAGTAAGCCACGCCATTGAGACCGGCTCCGGCATGTGTCTCCCCGAACCATCCCGGCTCATTCAGATATTCCTGATGTTGTTTCAGCCAGGCTTGCAGGTCACGCTTCAAATCATGATCTTTTCCTGCTTCCTCAAGCCGCGCTTTGGACACACTCTGCAAAATGAAGTAGGGATTGCCGGTTTGTTCCCAGGCCTCCGGGTCCAACCGTTCCCACAGACGATCGCTAAAATGACTCCATGTCCACCGGAGATCCAAGGCCAAATCAGCCAACCCTTCAAGCCCCGCCGGCAACGGTCTATTTAAAAAATACGAGGAAGTCGCAATGGGATCACCGTTATTGAAGAGTTTTTCCTCATTGTTTTTTGCCATGATTCACCTACCAGCGTTCATGAGAATTTTCGGCAGAACCCTTTATTCCCCTTGCCGGTCCTCTTTCGGCAATCCCTTAGTCAAACTGTCTTCTCAATCTCCACACTCCAAACCCGAATGTCGCGCTTCCCAGCAGCCCCATGGACAACATTAAATGCCAGAAATCCGTTCCCGCTCATCTTGAAGAAGTTTTCCTTCCCTAGAGGCTTCAGAAGATCACTTCCTCCGTTTGTTTCGCATGATCGCCACCGGACATCCGGCACTGTGTGCGACTTTATTCGACACACTGCCCAAAATCCGTTTAATGCCGGTCGTACCTCGCGACCCCATCACAATGAGATCGGCCTCTAAATATCGAGCGGCTTTAAGAATTTCGGCCGCAGGGTTGCCATAGACCAGTCGCTCTTGAATGGCCAGACCAGGAGAGGACAAGCCCTTTCGAGTCTGTTCAAGAAGTTTCGCTCCCTCTCGCCCTCGAACCTCAAGAAGTTCTTCTGCCAATTCTGCCAATTTCTTCTCATGATGGCTATCGGCAATCAACGTCCGTCCGGTTTCGTACACATGTTTTTTCACGACATGGAGAATGGTGAGATGCGAGGAAGCAGGCAATCCCACCGTTTTCACAAAATCGACTGCCGCCTGCGAATCGGGAGAACCATCGATGGCCAGAAGCAGTTTCATGCCTCGACCCGTCTTTTTCTCACGAGGCATTTTGCGCGCGATCAACACCGAGCATGGCGCTTCCTGTAACACCCCTTGGCTGACGCTGCCGAGGAAAAACCCTGTCGCTTTGGAAAATCCCCGTGTCCCGAGGACCACCAGATCGATGTCTCTTGCATGAATGACTTTTAAAATCTCCTCTCCAGGAACTCCATTTTTTACCATCGAAACACAATTCACTTTCTGCTGATTGAACCGGTTCTCAACCTTATCCAAAAACTGACGTGCCTGTTCAAGCACGTTCTTCTGGACATCTTGAACCTGCTGAGATATTTTAGCATCCCGTTTTTTAGCCAGACCCATAATCTGTTGAGGAAGAGGATTGACATAGAGAAGAAAAAGATCTGAACCACCGGGAAGTGTCATCCTGCTCAGTATCCGAATGGCTCCTTCAGAAATGCGGGTTTGTTCTAAGGCCAGCAGCACCTTCATCATTGCGCTCCTTTCAACATATTTCCATGGGAATGCCCCTCAAAGGTTTAGTCTAGCTTATGGCAATCGCGTTCTCTACTCAGTTAAAAAAATATGCGGCTGCTATTCATAATAAGAATAGCAGCCGCATACTGGAAATCGACTCATTCAGACCTGGCGGATCCTCCTGGTCTTCGCCGGCAATGATTCCTGTCTCTACAGATTACAAGGCCTCTAGCTCGACCAACACACCGTTGATGAGTTGCCTTCGTTGTTGGATGGCTTTTTGGGGAAGATCCTCGCTCAACGATTCTTGTGCGGACTCAGGCATGTTGACGAGCGCTTCAGCTTCCCCCAGGCAGGCATAGGTATACGATTCCACATACTGATGAGCTTCTCCATAGGCCTGCCGCAAAAGTTCTTCCGTCTCTCCATCAAATGCGGCCCAGGCAGCGGGTCCCGCTTGAGCGCGAGCCAGATTTTCTAATTTATCTCGTTGCGCACGAAACCGATCAGCCCATTGTAGAGGAGAAACCGAGGTCTTGATCTTTGACATCTCAACTCCTTTTTTTTTAAAAGTTCCCATTGCAGAATCAACAGTCATTTTCTTTAGAGGAGGGCTTGCCAATTGCGCCCTCCCCAGACATACATCCCGTGGTCCCGATCTTCCTCAGGACATTGAGCTAAGATTACCCGGCAAGCCGTCTGTTTATAGACTTGCTCAGACTTGTGCCCCATCAGCAGTGCTAACGAGAGGGAAGGGGCCATTCCCTTGATCGACACGGGGACGACAATCTGCCCCTCTAAGGTCCGATGAATTCGATCGGAGAGAAGAAGGGGTTTCGGCGAAAAATTTTGTTCATCCAGGATGCTCAAAAACTCATTCAGGCCAGCCTTTTCGGCGTCATCCAGCTTCACCACGTTGTCATCTCGTTCGGACATCTTCTCCCCTCACCCAGAGCCAGGCCTCATCGATCTGATCCGGGGTAAAATATTTCAATTGCGTCTTGAGCCAGGGTTCAAACACTTTGGTACCGCACTCCAACCACCGTCGGTCCCCCAACACCGCAATCCTTGGAAAATCGTCAAGACTCTGGAGATGACCGGTCATCTCCTCCCATAGGGCCTGACTATCCAATCCCTCAAAATCTGCCATATCGCATAAGAAATTGATCGGTCCGACGTCCTGCATCAGTTGTTCCAAGTAAGAATTTAATAATTCATACTCTTCAGCGGTCAATTTACTCTCAACCTTTATTCCCAGGATCCCATTTTCACTACCATCTAAAATTCTATACATACACTTCCTTGTCCACCGGTGAAACAAAACTTCACCGGACATCCAACCTCCTTTTCCAAAGAGGCAATCCCCCAACTCTGGAGGTCAGGCGCCGCCGTGTGTTCCAACCCACCACTGCGTCCTCGCCGGAAGTATTCCCGGTAACCACAGGGGGTATCATCCCGATGGATTCCTTATCTCAACTTTAAGCGAAGTTTATGCCAAGGAAGGAACTCTGCCTAATTCTCTTGTTTTTGCAATGCGTTCTGAGAGAAAGGATCAGGCCAAACACTGTTCACTGGCGAGAAAAGCCACACACAATTATGGCTAACTGTTGAAGATCGCTACAACAATGGAGGGAAAAGGGGGAATCAGAATCATGCGTCATTCTCCAGATGAATTATCGGGAATCCATCTTCCGAAGACGTGAAACGTAAAAAGTCAGAGGAAGAGATCCCTGCTAAGGGCCGGAGGGAATGACAGAGGAAGGGGTCATGCCGACATTTGCTGTCTGGGCATCCATTTTAGAAATTCTTCAGATGGATCCCCGCTGACGAATTGCGGGGATGCCAAAACAGAAATGGCAGGTTCAACATCATGCAGGGGGACACCTTTGCTCCCGTCACTCCCGACATATATTATCGGGAGTCTATCCGGGTTTCTGTCTCCCCATAGTTGCCCCTGACGTTCCACCACTCACGTCTTCGACACAATTGGATCGCCGCTACCAACCGGCGGGAAACGGCGATTCATGACAGCAGGGACCAGCCCTCGCGTTATGCCTCAATGACATATCAGGAATCTTCAGCCAAAATCTCTTGCTCAGCGGCGAACCAATCATCGAGATCCTGTCCGTGATGGCCGCCTCGCCGATGGTACAATTCATAAGCCCGGTCAGCAATTCTGGCCTGAACATCGCCATTGGCAGGTGGCGTCTGGGCATCTTGCTTGACAATACCCGTAGGAGACTTTTGACTCTTGGCTACTGAAGCCGTTTTGACACGTGGTTTAACGGACCCAGCCTTGCTGGAACGGATCGAGCGAGACGGTTCCTCCGGTCCTTCTTGGTCATTCGTAGATGCACGCTTAGTCCTCATCAGTTCACCTCGATTGAAGAAAGAGAAGAAAAAGACGAACGAGTCGTGGCCACAATATCAGAGGGGAACATCGGCTCTTTCCCCAGAACATTCAGCGAATCAAGAATGCGGTCCGGTCGTTCCCAATCGCTCCAAAGCACGTCTTCTAATTCCAGCACTCCCAGACGTTCAGAAGCGCGCTGGAGCAATTCCTGAGAAAAATTGAGTGTGGGCATTTTTTGATACAATTGGCGAAGCATCGTGCCTTCATGGGTGCTTCCGATGGCTTTTCCCAATCGCTCAAACCGTTCCATGAGGACAGGGAGGTATTGCCAGCCAAGCTTCCAGATGGTTTCGACTTTTCCAACGATCACCAACGTGTTCCACAGAGCTCCCTTGGCCATGGCATTGAGAGCATCCAGGGGAGCAGGTTGATCAATAAAGGAATCGACTTGTCGGACACAGGAGCCACCACTCCAACCCAGGGCTCCACCCACGTTCATCCAACCGTAGTCCAATTCAAGATGGGTGGGACGCACACCCAACAACAGCATGCGATCCTGAAAAATATGGCTCGCTCGCGCAGCTCGCTGGACCATCTCCAGGAAGCGATCCTCCGGAAACACAAAATGGTCCGACGGGAAGATGGCCACCGTGGCTTGTGGATCCCATGCCCGGACATAGGTCAGTGGAAGGAAAACCCCGGCCCCCGTGCCGCAATAGTCCGGTTCAAGAATCACTTGTCCTGCCTGCTGTCCCGCTAAGGCTTCGCTTGCAAACCCTTGATGGGCCTGAGCCACCACGGTGACTTTTTGATGCGGAGCCCCCAGACGGTCAGCACGGCCTAACGTGTGTTGAAGCATGGACCGGCTTCCAACGAACGTACAATACTGCTTGGGCTTGGCATAGCCTAACCATTGCTCAATAAACGGACGGGTTCGTTCCCCATCCCCGCCAGCGAGAATAATGGACCACAAGGCCTGCGATTGCGATTTAGCCATCAGCCGGGGCTCCTTCCATAGAACCGGAAAAATATATGAAAGCCATGAATATTCATGAGGGGTTGTTATAGCCTGATAAATAAGTGGGAGATACTGGGAATTTCCCTAGAAAAGCAGAAAAAATTTCCTAGGGTTTACGAGGGATGCCCGATTAACAATGTCGGACATGACAACGCCGGGAAAGTTTGCCGGGTAAACCCGGCCGGACATGATTACAAGAAATCTCTACACAACATTCTAGCTAGTGAGACGATTCGAAATCCTCTGACAAAATTTCCCTTGCCGCTTCCAACCAACTGGCTAAGCTCTGTTCATGATGGCCACCCCTACGCTGCGAAATTTCATAGGCACGATTGGCGATTTGATTCTCCAACATTTCAACAGAAGCACCACCCCTTCCCTCCTGTTCGTCACTCACAGAATGAGACTTATCCTGCGGCTCTTCCTGCTCGTTGGAAAATGAGATTGTATCTTTCATCGAGTCAATCTCCACTTTGAATATCGATTATTCCTCTCAACTTAACGACGCCTCAAGACCGATAGACAGAATCATCGAGGGTAGCAAGCTCCACGCAACTAAACCGTATCGGGTACTCAGGGCATTTTGACCAAATGGGAATAGGATTCGCTTTGTCTATCCCTATGAACTTCGTTTGTCATTGGTAAATTCAGCTTCGTGAGTCACAAGAAATATTAAAAGCTTCCGCCTTTCTGAAGGCCTAGTCTGCAGGCCAGGGAATATCGCGTTGGTTATTTCACGCTTTCACCGAGTCATGAATGATTTCCTTACATTCCCGACACACCAGGTACCCCGTTTTCTTGCCCTGTTCATTGTAATGGTCCTCAACCATCCGTTGATGAGCGCACACGTCCCTTTTCTCGCTTTTTCGAATTCCATTCACCCGACCTGCCTCACCTGGCTTCATACGTTCCTCTCCATCGGATTATGCCTCACCCCCTTTGAGGGTTCCATTCACTTTCAACCTGGCTTTCGCACGTCGATCAGGCCACATGGAAATGAGAGGCGGCCTTTTCTTCCACCTCAACCTGTTTAAAGACCTTTTGACAGGCTTCCTTGAGAGATATGAGATGAAACGGTTTCAAGAAAAAGCCTTGAGCGCCTTCCTGCAACAGTTGACGAAGGGCTCGTTCGTCCGACCCGCCCGACATCATCAGCACCGGCATCTGATGCCCCAACCATCGTAATTCATCGAGCATAGTCCGCCCATCCATAACGGGCATTTGCATATCAATCAAAATGCCATCCACCCGACGCCTCCCCACCAGATCCAAGCCTTCACGGCCGTTTCTCGCAACAAGAACCTCATATCCCCATTCTCCCAGCGCCTCGGCCAGTAAGCCGGCCACTGAAGGATCATCATCCACCACCAGGAGACAGGGACGGACCGCCTTGCCGTCCATCTGTTCAAGCGCCAACCTGCGGGATGGCGTCCTGAGTGTCTGGAGGGTTTGAAGGCAAGAGGGGCAGTAGGTATGCGTGAGGTCGAGATCAGAGAATTTAAGATGATTCCTGGACAAGAAAGACCCCAAAGGCTCCCACCTCTTTGCCCTGGCGGATCCATCAGAAGGATCCTTCACCCGTTCACACCAGGAACAGGAAGAGACGAATCTGGAGGAAGACGAGGACACCGGGAGACAATGCCGCAACACATGTCCACGCGAAATGACGCCGACCAGATTCCGATTACCCACCACAGGCATTCTCAACACCTGTCTTTGAACCATCAGACTCAACACCACTTCAAGCGGATCATCCTCAAACACATAGACGGGCGAACTCATGGTGTCTTCGACTCTGAGGTCCTCCAGCGAGGTCAGGCGGGAAACCGCCTGCAAGAGACGGAGCTCCGTCACAATCCCGAGCATTTTGCGGGTGGGATCAACCACAGGCCATCCACTGTACTGACCGGAGAGGAATTGCAAAGCCAGGTCCTTCTCAAATTTACCCGGCGTAAGAGGGACAGCTTCAGGGTTCATAAGATCTTTCGCCAGTGTGGGAGATGAAGAAAGCTGGTTCATCAGAGGGCCTCTCTTTCAAACCGGTTTCATAGATGAAACCATCGGGTGACGGGGGCTTGGTCACTGAATTGGTAAGATAAGGATCGGAGCACAAAAAAAGAACTAGGGATATCCCTAGTTCTTTCTGAAAAATTTCCCAGGTTAGAGGGGGAGCCGTGGGGTGCGAAACGGCCTACTTCACAACCAGGCCATGCGCGAAAGCAAACTTGGTCAGCTCCGGGATCGAATGCATCCCTAAGGTTTCCATAACCTTGCCCTTATGAAATTCAACAGTTTTAGTGGAGATGTTGAGAAGAGTGGCCATTTCTTTAGTGGAATGCCCTTCGGCAATCAATTGCAGGACTTCCCGCTGACGAGGGGTCAGTTGTTTGAATGCTGCCCCCCTGTTTGTCAGGGGATCCCCCGGTGGGTCATCCTCGGGGTGGAGAAGGGGAGTGACATACTGGCGGCCTGCTAATACGGTGCTCACGGCTTGTTTGAGCTCTGAGCCGGCAGAGCGCTTCAATAAGTAGCCGGAAGCCCCGGCTTCAAATGCTGCGGCAATATAGGTGGAATCGGCATGCATCGTGAGAAAAACGATTTTACAGTGAGGAAGAAGCTTTCGGAGATGGCGAGCCGATTCCAACCCATTTAAACTCGGCATCGAAATATCCATCACGACCACATCCGGGTGCAGCCGTGAAGCCGCTTCAATCAAGGCTCGCCCATCTTCCACCTTCCCCACGACTTCACCAAATTCCTCGACAAGCTTGGCCACCCCTTCCAGGACCATGGGATGATCGTCTGCCAACAAAACACGGGGAAAATTCATGGGGATCCCCTCAGTTCCAGAGGTTCGATGAGTTTCCTGAGTGTTAGGGATGATGAGAGACATGCACCGACAACTTCTTCCTTCTACACATGACTACTTCATTTTACACAAGGGCGGGCACAGCACCACTAGGGAAACTCCTAGTTCTGTGATAAAACATCCCTGGTCTGGAAAATCCGAAAAATGGGCTATTCTGAAGACACAAGGCCATGAGCAATGGCATACCTCGTTAACTCCGCCGTGCTATGAAGGTGTAACTCCCGGATAATCTGCGATCGATGAAATTCAATCGTTTTGGCAGATACGTTCAACATCGTCGCGATCTCTTTGGTGCTGTGGCCCTCGGCGATCAGTTGTAGCACTTCCCGCTGTCGCGGCGTCAACGAGTCCGTCTCGGACTGGGGAGTTGGCACCTGTTGAGTGAGAGTACTCAGAAAATCTTTGGCAATGGCCGGGGTCACATAATATTGCCCTTTCATCACCGCATGGATAGCTTGGGTCAATTCTGAAGCCGCCGAACGTTTCAAGAGAAAACCGGATGCTCCGATTTGAAAGGCTTCCTTCGCGTACATTGGATCCGCATGCATGGTCAGGAAAATGAGCTTGATTGACGGAAGCAACTTCTTGATGTGACGCCCGGCATCCAATCCATTCAATTTAGGCATGGAAATGTCCAAGACAATCACATCCGGTTCCAACTTCTGAGCTGCCTGAATGAGGGCCCGCCCATCCTCCACTTTCCCGACGAGATCGCACTCCTCCTCGACCAATTTAGCCAGGCCTTCCAAGACCAGCGAATGGTCATCGGCTAATAGAATACGGGGTCGAGTCGCCATGGAAGATACCCTAGGCTGTCATGCTGTTGGCGTGATCGTCTCGGCATGCGCTTTTCCGAATCATTATCCGTCATTCCCTCCCCTACTCTCGTTCTCGACATCAGATACCCGAAAGCCATCTGCTTCTCTGGCATGCCCGATAGCCTGTCTCGGGAATTCATCCGGTCCCGTCACTCCCGACATTCGTGATCGGGAGTCCATCTGGTCTGCGCTTCAGATGAATCCCTGCTGACGACTTGCGGGGATGCCGGAAAACAGAATGTCATTCCGGATATTCGTTCCCCGCTCCATCTTGGTTTCTGTCTCCCCATGGTTGCCCCTGACGTCTCACGACTGAGCGTTCTCAGGAATGGAGACCGTCACCGTTGTGCCCTGGCCAGGCTGGCTGTCCACGCCGAGGGCACCACCCAACAGGTGAACCCGTTCCCTCATACTGATGAAACCCAACCCATGAGAAAGATGTTCGTCAACAGTAAAGCCCACTCCATTGTCGCGGATTGAAAGAGTAACCTCCTGCGTGTTCTCCTTCAAGACAAGATGGACCGCCGAAGCCTGAGCATGCCTCGACACGTTTCGCAGGCTTTCCTGTGCCACCCGGTACAAACACGTGGCCTGCGCCTGGGAAAATTTTCGTGTGCTGTCAGGCACCTCGCAGGTAACCGACACCCCTTCCCACTTGGCAAAGTCTTCGCACAACGACCGGAGAGCCGTGCCCAATCCGAGATCATCGATGATCGACGGATGATATTGGTAGGCTAAGTGCCGAATATCATCGGAAAGATCCGCGACGCTCCCATAGAGTTCCTGAAGGAGGAGCTTGACAGGATGCCTGTCCGTAAACCCTTTTTGCGCCGATTGCAACTTCAGGCTCAGAAGCGCGAGCCGTTGATTGACATCATCGTGCAAATCACGGGAAATACGCCGGCGCTCCTCCTCCTGGGCGGTCAGGAGTTGGGCGGCCAGCAACCGCAGCTCATTTTGTTGCGTTTCTAATCGTTGATGAGTCACCTGAAGGTCCTGCTCAGCCTGCCTGCGGGCTGTAATATCCGTTCCCGTCGCAATAAAATATTCCACTGCGCCTGCCTCATCATACATGGCGGTCGTGTTCCATTGAATCCAACTCAGCTGACGGGCCTTATTCACCAGGGCCGACTCAAACGTTGCCGGTAACCGTCGTGACTTGTAAGACTCCAATACCCGTCTGGCTCCCTCGTCATCCTCCCCGGAAATCACCGACAGATTCCAGAATGGTTGGCCTTTCAAATCTTCAAAGGCGTGCCCGACTTTCTGTTCGCACGCCCGGTTGATGCGAAGGATCTCCCATTGAGGGTTCAGAATGACCACCAGTGCGCCTGCCGTGTCCAACACCTTGTTAATAAACGTTCGTTCCTTCTCCAGCGCTTCCTGTCCCTTCCGTTGTTCTGTCAGATCAATACCGGACGCAATCAGGTATTTCACCGCACCGTCTTTATCTTTCAGCATGGTATTAGACCAGGTAATCCAGCGCAGTTGCTTCTGTTTGGTGATCCAATAGTTCTCATGGACGTTCGAGGCTTGACCCTGGAGAAATGCCTGAAAATAAGCCGTGACCTCTTCCACAGCCATGGAGGGTAGCACGGTTTCCCAAAATGGCTTATTCTGAATTTCTTCAGACGAAAAACCCGTCAGCATTTCACAGGCACGATTGAACCGGATGATGTTTCCCTGTGAGTCTAGGACCACCAACAACGCGGCCGTGGTATCCAAAATTGCCGCAATAAATTCCTGTTCTTTCTTAATCGCCTCCTGCGCTTCTCGACGTTCGGTAATATCACGCAACACCACAGTAAACAGTTTTTTGCCTTTGCCTTTGCCTTTGCCTTTGCCTTTGCCTTTGCCTTTCAACTCCACTTGTGAAATGGTAGCTTCTATAGGAAATTCCTCCCCGTCGGTCCGGAGTCCGAAAATCTCTCTTGCACCACCCATATGACGGTAACGCTCCGCGTGGTGCTGAAATTGTTGATGATGTCCGTGATGGGCCAGGCGAAACCGCTCAGGAATAAACGGGTCGATTGACTGCCCAAGAGCCCTCGAAGCGGGGCATCCAAACATTTTTTCGGCTCCCTCATTAAACAGAACAATCCGCTGATCTTCATCGGTGGTCACAATGGCATCCATCACTCCACCCATCACCACCTCCCTCAAGGCCCTTTGCTCTTCCTCGGCGGTTTCCAGTCGTTCCCACATCGTCACATCTTCAACCGCGATTCGAAACAGACTCGCCATGTCTGGAGGTTCCATAGCCTCCATGCAACCTTCCAACCGGACTCGACGAGGAGTGGTGGAATGCTGCAGGGTCAGCACATCGGAAGTTTGAGTGCCTGCCTTTTTTTTCAGCATATCCAGATACAGGTACAATGCCCTCTGGTCATCCGGATCCACATATTTTTCGAGCATTTTATGGAGAATCTCCCGGCGCGACAGCCCAACCAAATGGCAGAAGGTCAAATTGGCTTCCAAAATTCGGCAGTCTCCATCAAGCGTGAGATATCCCACCGGGGTAAAATCATACAGTCTGGCATACCGATCACGGGCCACCTCAAGATCAACCTGGGTCCGCCGGAGTTCCTCATTTTGCATCTCCAGTTCGATTTGATGCACTTGGAGTTCATGCACCAGGTGCTGCACTTCCTCCGGCGTCATCTGCTTGACCTGCGCGCGCGTGGTCGTCAGGGCCGTTTCAGCCTGTTGACGTAGGACGTTAAGCCCGGCAGCTGGTTTTTTCTTTGGACTCATGCTTTGCTTTCTTCCCTGATTTCTGTCTCCCCATTGTTGCCCTTGACGCCTCACCCCTGAGGTCTGACTTCAGATGGATCCCCGCTACCCACCGGCGGGGATGAGGGAATAGGGGGTCTGTCTATTCCATAAGGTGTCATCGTTGCCCTCCTTGGGCATTTCCGCGGATGGAGGAATCAAGGTTCAGTTTTTCCTGAGTGACATCCTCCATGGCCAGAAGAATGAGCCGGGGATCGCCTGACTCCTGTTCGAGACGACGGCCGTTTAATACCAACATCCGCCGCCCCACGCGCGAAAAGGTATGGTCAACGAGAAAATCCTGGAATGTCTTGTTTTGAGGCAGAATCTCCTCGAGCAGTCGACGCAATGCCGGAATATCCCACTCCCCTTCCCCTACCTGATATAAATGTTGTAGCTCCACCTCTGACGGGGAGAGATGAAACGTCTGGTAAAAGGCCTGATTCGCTTTCACGACTCGTAATTGCCCATCTAAGACCAAAAGCGGTTGGCGGACCGTCTGAATAATGCTTTCGGCAAATTGCTTGCCCTCCCGGGCGGCAATCGCTGCTTTTTTGGTTTCCGTGACATTGAGAAAGGTGATGACTAAACCATCAATCGTATTCCGGGCGGTCCGATAGGGAAGAATCCTGATGATGTACCACCCCCCATCGCTGGCTTGCACCTCCACTTCCTGAAACACGAATGTACGAAGAACGTGTTGCGCGTCCTCGATCAGCCGGTCGCGGCTTAATTTCGAAGCAATATCCGCAAGCGGTCGGCCGACATCGGTGGCAATGAGATTGATGATC
>Ga0209536_100004639_pt1 | contig 21677 bp, 18 predicted proteins | sample DeeMarSeWOR28_12_FD_187461 | JGI IMG/M metagenome (GOLD analysis project Ga0209536, IMG submission 187461) | Marine sediment microbial communities from White Oak River estuary, North Carolina - WOR-2-8_12 (SPAdes) (version 2) | ecosystem: Environmental > Aquatic > Marine > Intertidal zone >... | reverse complement strand
CCTCGAAGACCATCTCGAGCTTCTCGGGTGCCAAGCCGATGCCCGTGTCCCGAACCGCAAACCGGACCGAGGAGCCCTCCGCACACTCCCCTTCGAGGCCGATGGATACGAGGACCTCGCCCTGCGGCGTGAACTTGATGGCGTTGCCGATGAGGTTGGTCAGCACCTGACGGATCCGCCCCGGATCCCCGCGGACCATGCGCGGCACTCTCGGCGACACGTCGAGCGCCAGTTCGACGCGCTTCTCGAATGCGCGGATCGCGAGCAGTCGCACGATCGAAGCTGCGAGGGCGTGGAGATCGAACGGAATGGCTTCCAGCGTCACATGGCCCGCCTCGATCTTCGAGAAGTCCAGGATGCCGTCGATGACGCCGAGCAGCCCCTCGGCAGAGCTCATGATCAATTCCGCCGACTGCCGCTGGTCCGGCGTCAGCTCGGTCCCCAGCAGCAGTTCCGTCATGCCGAGGACGCCGTTCATCGGCGTGCGGATCTCGTGGCTCATGTTGGCGAGAAACGCCGCCCGTGCGTTCGCGGCGCGCTCCGCCATGGCCCGCGCTTCCTGGAGCGCCGCCGTCGCCGCCGCCCGTTCAGTCATGTCTCTCGCGATGCCGCGCGCTCCGACCGGCGTGCCGTGCGCGTCGAGGTGCCGGCGCGCCGCGACGCTCAGGTAACGCGTCTCGCCGTCCGCGGTGCGATGGACCGTCTCGTAGTCGCGCAGCTCATCGCCTTCGAGCAGTCGCTGGAACGCGGCCCGGTCCCGCTCGACGTACTCCGGGTGCACGCGGTCGAGGAACGGCTGCCCGAGCAGATCCTCGGGTGCGCGGCCGTAGATCTTCTTGCTTGCGGCGTTGAGAAACGTCCACTGGCCCTGCAGGTCTACCTGCCACACCAGATCGGATGCCGACTCGACCAGCTCGCGATACTGCCGCTCGGCATCCCGCAGGGCCGCCTCGGCACGCTTCGTCGGGGTGATGTCGTCGTAGAGCACGAACCACGCGGCTCTCCCGGCACGCTCCCGAATCGGGGCGGCGGCGACGCGCACCCATAGCAGGGTGCCGTCCTTGCGGCGGCGTTCGACGTCCGCGACCACGACCTCACCCCGCGCCACCCGGTCGTCCAGGTCCCGCACCTGGTCCTGCTGGGATTCCGGCACCACCAGGGCATTGACCGGCCGCCCGACCGCCTCGAACGCCGAGTAGCCGAACAGCCGCTCGAACTGGGGATTCACACCGACGATCTCCCCGTCTGCAGACAGGGCCACGAACGCCGTCGGCGCGCTGGCGAGCAGGGACTCCAGAAAGCCGCGCTCCTGCCGTGCCAGCTCCTCGCTCATTCGCAGCTGGGCGGCCAGCGTCAGGTGGGCGAGGAGCTGCCGATGCGCCTGTCGGAAGATGACGACCATCGTGAGCCCGAACAGCACGATGAGACTGGCGGCGACGAGATGCTGGCGACTCTGCCCCTGCACCAGGACGACGATCAGGAGGGGGCCGAGGAGCGCGACCCCCATGGTGTAGAAGCTGCGAGCGTCTGCCACCAGGGTGCCGGTTGCTCCGGCAACGAGACCGGCGAACACCACCATGATGAGTGCCAGGTCGGAAAACGGCAGATCGGCCGCGATGACCGCGGGCCCCACCGACCACGCGAGTCCAGCGGCCAGCACGGTTACGCGCAGGATACGGGAAGCGCGGTCGAACTCGGCACCCGTGGCAACCAGGCTCCGGCGCACCACGACCCGCGCGAGCGCGGCGAGGGTGACGGCGGCGAGCCAGAGCCCGAGGGGGGCGACGGGTACCCTGCCCCAGAATTGCATCGCCACGACGGCAACGAGCACCAGGTGCATGGACTCGGCGAGCGGACTCTCGGCGAGCAGGCGGGCGAGCAACGCCGCCCGCACCTCACGCTGCGCCCGGTCGCGGCCCGAGGCCTGCCCCTCGTCCGCCAGCGATGGCGCCAGAAACAACGTTCCCCGCTGCGTCGTCCGGTTCAGGGAGCCCTCCGCACTGGGGTGGTCGTGCACGTGATGTCGGTCCGCATGCTGGTCTGACAGAATAGTGAGAGTGCAGGCCTCGCCTCACCAGCCCCCGCGCGTCGCGACTCCGCGTCCGCGTTCCGGAGGCCGGGAACGCGCACTACATTGAGACTTCCGCAACCCGGATTGCCGTGACTCATGGCACACACCAAACCGACCGTACAGTTCTTCGGAGCCGCCGGGACCGTGACCGGTTCGAAGCACCTCGTCACCGCCAACGGTCGCCGCGTGCTCCTCGATTGCGGCCTCTTCCAGGGTCTCAAGGAGCTGCGCGAGCGGAACTGGGACGCACCGCCGTTCGCCCCCAGTGAGCTCGACGCGGTCGTCCTGAGCCACGCCCACATCGACCACAGCGGCTACCTGCCCCTGTTGGTCCGCCGCGGGTTTCGCGGTCCCGTCTATTGCACGAACTCGACCGCCGAGCTGCTGGGCGTTCTGCTGCCGGATTCCGCCTACCTGCAGGAGAAGCAGGCGGCCCACGCGAACTACCTCGGATACTCCAAACACGCACCGGCCCTGCCGCTCTACACGACGCTGGACGCGCAGGAGGCGTTGGGGCTCCTCCAGCCACAGCCGTTCGGCGAGAGCATTCGCCTGACCGACGGCATCGCCGCCGTGTTCCGGACTGCGGGACACATCCTCGGCTCGGCCACCGTCGATCTGCAGATCGACGGTACGATCGGCAACGCGCCGCTGCACGTCGTGTACTCCGGTGACCTCGGCAGATGGGGGCGTCCCATTCTGCACGATCCACAACCGGTGCCGGAGGCGGACTACCTGCTGCTCGAGTCCACGTACGGAAACCGCTCGCACCCCGTCGAGGTCGACGAGCAGCTTGCGAGCTGCATCCGAACTGCCGCGGATCGCGGTGGCGCGCTGCTCGTTCCGGCCTTTGCGGTGGGGCGTACCCAGGAACTGCTGTGGTGGATCCGGCAGCTCGAACAGGAGGAGCGCATTCCCACGCTCCCGGTGTACGTCGACAGCCCGATGGCCATCGATGTCACCGACATCTATTTGCGAAGCACGTCGGAGCACGATCTCGACATGCGGCGCCTGGAGAACGCGGGCCATCATCCCCTCTACCCGAGGCAATTCCACCTCGCGAAGACACAGGAAGAATCGATGGCCCTCAATACCGTGCGTGGGCCGGTCATCATCATCTCGGCGAGCGGCATGGCCACCGGCGGCCGGATTCTCCACCATCTCAAGCTGCGGCTATCCGATCGACGGACGACCGTGTTGCTGGTGGGCTTTCAGGCGGCGGGTACACGCGGGCGTCGCATGCTCGAGGGCACGGACGAAGTCCGAATCCACGGCCAGGACGTCCGGGTGAGGGCACACATCGAGAGCCTCGACGGCTTGTCCGCCCATGCCGACCAGGGAGAACTCCTGCAATGGCTGTCAGGATTCGAGCGACCGCCACGCACCACCTGCCTCGTGCACGGGGAGCCGGATGCCGCCGCAGCCCTCTCGGAGGCGATTGGCGAGCGATACGGTTGGGATGCCGAGGTGGCGAAGGACGAAGGGAAACTCGTCCTTTCCTAGTGTCATGGGGGAGTTGGCGACCTAGGTCCCCTAAAAGGGAAAACCCCCGGTGCCCTCCCGTGCACCGGGGGTGAGGGATTCCCCTCTAAGGCTTGGTTCCTAGCGCCAAGATAGGAATGGCGCAGGATCGTGCCATATCTCACATCAGATTACATGCTCGACGATCCCGATCGTCTTGCCTGCGGCCGATGTCACGATCCCTCAAGCCTCAGCGGCGCCGCGAGCGCCGGCCCTTCCCTCAAAGGGCATTCCCGCAGTGGCCACCCATCAAGGATGACGACGTAGGCTACCCATCGGCCTATGAAATTGAAGTGAATTCCATTTGAATGGGGCTTCACTGCACATGAGAGGCCGTTTTGGCTGCTTGACGCCGGATGCCGACTGGTCGTACACTCGCCTCAACGGCTCGGCACACGTGTCCCGTCTACCGCCAACGACCCCGGCAGGAGGAACCGCGCCATGGCCCAGTCCCCGGTCATCGTGGGTGTCGACGCTACCCCTGCCGGCGCGCTGGCAGCCACGGTGGGGTGCGCCGTCGCGGGGGCGATGGAGGCGCCGTGTCACCTGGTCCACGTGGTGCGCGAGCCCGCCGGCCTGTCGCGCGGGAAAGCCGAGTCGACGGAGCGCGCCGACACGCTCGATCGGTTTCTGGACGCCACCCGATCTGCGCTGGAGCGCTCGCTCGCTCCCCACCTCACCGCAAGCGCCCTCGAGCACCTCGATGTCCACGTCGGCAATCCGGCGTGGGTGCTGGGCCAGGTCGCCCGGGACGACGGGGCGCGGCTGCTCGTCCTCGGCGGCAAGCATCATTCGGCTGCGGTCCGGTGGTTCGGCGGCAGCACGGCACATCACGCGGTGCGCACGATCGACGTGCCCCTGCTTGTCGCCGCCGCCCCGAAAACCCGCTTCGACCGGGTGCTGGTCGCGTGCGATCTCTCGGACGCGAGCGCGCCCACCCTCGAGGCCGCGCGGGCCTTCGGCAGGCCGTTCGGCGCTCGCCTTCGAATGCTCACCGTCGTGGAGCCCCTCCCGGCGATCCCGGACGTGGGGATTCAGATCGATGAAGGGGAACGCCTCCGCGTCACCGAACAGGAAGCCGCGGCGCTGGTGGCCGGCGGCGGAAACGAGGACCGGGTGGAGTCGATCGTCCAGACCGGCTCCGCCGCCCGGACGATCGCGGACGAGGTTGCCAGGTGGGATGCCGACATCGTGGTGGTGGGGTCGCACGGCAAGGGATGGGTCGATCGCGTCCTGCTGGGCAGCACGACGGAGCGTCTGCTGAACCGGCTGCCGTGCTCGATCCTCGTGATACCGATCCGGGGTCCGGGAATCGGCACGTGAAGGACCGACGTCCGTGGCTCGCCCAACACGCACGGGAGGCTGTGTGAGAGTAGCCGACGTGATGAAGACCGATCTCGCCGTGATCAACGAGGACGTCCCGATCAGGTCGGCGGTCATTCTGATCGCCGACGCCCACGTGCTGGGGGTGCCCGTTGTCGACCGACGGGGACGACTCGTCGGGGCGCTGTCGGCGAGCGACATCGTGCAGGCGGCGGCGGAGCGTGCCGAGGCCGGGGAGGCCGCGGAGTTGCTGAGCGACACGCGCGTGAGCGACATCATGAGCACCCCGGCCCGGACGATCGCGCCGGACGCCGACGTGCGTGACGCGGCGCGCGAGATGCGACACCGCGACGTGCACCGACTCTTCGTCGTGCACGGTGACGATCTGCTGGGCGTGATCTCGACGAGTGACATCGTGCGGGCGGTCGCCGACGGGACCGTCTAGACAGGGGGGTGTCCCCCGGACGCGCTACAGGTACTGCTGAAACACCAGCATCGCGACCAGGGTGACCGTCACGGTGACGGCCACCGGATGCCTCCGCTCGTGGTCGTACGCCTGGGGCAGGATCTCCTCGAACACCATGAAGATCATGGCCCCGGCCGCGAAGCCGATGCCGAACGGCAGCACGCGGCTGAACGTCTCGACGAGCAGGAAGGCGGGCACCGCCATCAGGGGCTGGGGCAGGGAGGACACGATGCTCCACCCGGCGCACCGCCACACCCCGACGCCTTCGGGCCGGAGGACGGCGCTGATCGCGACCCCCTCGGGCACGTTGTGCACGGCAATCGCCACGACGATCACCAGGGCGAGCGTCATGCCGCCACCGAAGGAGACGCCGACCGCGATCCCCTCGGCGAAGGAGTGCACCGTCATCACGATCATGACGAGCAGCATCCTTCGCGCGCCAGCGCCCCGGGCACGTACGAACCCGACGTTCTGGTGCCGCAGCACTTTCTCGACCAGCAGGATGAACACCACGCCCACGACCACCCCAGCCATCGTCTGCCAGCTGCCGTACGACGTGCCTTCGGCCACGAGTCCGAAGCTGGCGCCGAGCATGAGGCCGGCTGCGACGGCGTGCGCCTGAGCTACCGCCTTCGGGGAGATCGAGCGGACGAAGGCGAACGGCACGGCACCCAGCCCGGTCGCCAGCGCCGTGACGAGGCCGTAGAGGAATACCTGCACGGTGAGCGGCACGATCATCCTCCGACCTCGAGCAGGAGGATCACGATGCCCATCGCGACGAACGTCACGACCGCGATGCTAGTGCGGCCCGCCTGGCGATAGCACTCCGGCAGCAGCTCCGCCATGACGAGATAGACCAGCGCCCCGACGGCGAAGCCCAGCGCCCAGGGGAGGAGGGACGGCGCGGCGGACGCCAAGGCGAAGACCACGATTGCCAGGAGGATCTGACTCACGTTCGTCGCCACGGCGAGCATCGCGGCGTCGCGCACGCGCACCCCGCGCGCCGTCAGGATCACGGCCAGCACCATCCCCTCGGGAACGTTGTGCACGGCGATCGCCAGCGCCATGAACACCCCGAAGGGCAGGCTGACGGTCATCGCGACGCCGATGGCCACTCCCTCCGCGGCGGCATGGAGGATGTGAACCAGCAGAACCTGGTATCCGTACTCGGGGCCGGTCTCGCCGAGTCGGTTCAGGTCGAGATCGGCCGTGCCCGATGCCATGTGTACCCGGTTGACGAAGATCACCCCGAGCAACGCGCCGGCGACGCCGGACCATGGGATGCGTGGAAGTCCGCCGACCATGAGCGCGTACGCCGCGCCCAGCATCAGGCCCGCCGCGAGCGCATTCGACCACCCGATCCACCGTGCCGACGGTCGCGCCTGCCACAGCAGCGGCACAGCACCCAACGCGGACGTGGCTGCCGCCACCGTCGAGTACAGGAGCACGAGAAGCGTGGGATCCAGGACGCGCACCACCGAGGCAGCGGACAGACGGAGATTAACCGTCGCAGCACGATCGGCGTAAGTCCAACCGCGCACGGGCGCGTCGGGCTGGCAAACCGAGTCGGGCCTGGATTAGGTTGTTCACCATGTGTGCCGACTCCCAGAGCCGACGCGCGGTCTGGTCGCGAGCGCAGCGATTGTCGCAGGCGGCGATCCGCATCGCCTCCGAGCACGACGTCGACCGCGTACTGCAGGAGATCGCGGACTCCGCTCGGGATGTCATCGCCGCCCGGTTCGCCGCGCTGGGCGTGCTCGATCACGAAGGCACGCATCTCGCGCGGTTCGTCACGAGCGGCATCGAGGAGGAGCCCCGGCACGCGATGGGCAGCCTCCCCACGGGCCGGGGGATCCTGGGGCTCCTGATCCGGGATCCGAGGCCCCTTCGACTGCGGGACCTCACGGCCCACGCCCAGGCCTTCGGATTCCCCGACGGCCACCCGCGCATGGAGTCGTTCCTCGGTGTCCCCATCCTCGGTCGGGACGGCCCGATCGGGAACCTCTATCTCACCGAAAAGGTCGGCGGCGGGGAGTTCAGCGACGAGGACGAGACCATTGCCGTGATGCTCGCCGCGCACGCGGCCGTCGCCGTGGAGAACGCCCGCTTCCACGAGGAGCGTGAGGGCCTGCTGGCACAGCTGCGAAGGATGCAGACGTCGCGGGAGCGGTTCTTCGCGATGACCAACCATGAGCTCCGCAATGCCCTCACGGCGGTGCACGGCTGGACCGAGCTGTGGATCCGCAAGACTTCCCCCGACACCCCGCGCGCCGCCGTCGAGGTGCGTGAATCGGCCGAGCGGTCGCTGAACCTGCTGGAAGACCTGCTCGACCTCAGCCGGATCGACGCGGAAAAGCTCGAGCCGATCATCGTGGAGACGGACGTGTGGCAGATCGTGCGGGAGGCCGTGGCGACCGTCGAGCCCTCGGCGGAACGCCGTGGAATTCCGCTGGACATCGAGGGACCGGACGGGCGCATCTCGGCCCGCACGGACCCGCAGCGGATCCGGCAGATCCTCATCAATCTCCTCACCAACGCCGTCCGCCACAGTCCTCCTGGCGAGCCGATCCGCATCGAGCTGAGGGCGACGGAACACGAGCTGCGATTCGACATCATCGACCGGGGTGACGGGATCGCGCCGGAGCAGCAGGCGATCATCTTCGAGGCGTTCGAGCGCGCCGGCAAGGAAACGCAGCGCGGCACCGGACTCGGCCTGGCGCTGTCGCGCAAACTCGCCCGGTTGCTCGGTGGAGACCTGCGGGTCGAGAGCCAACTGGCAAAGGGTGCACGGTTCTTCCTCCAGCTCCCACGCTACTTCGAGGTTCCTTCATAAAGAGCAGTTCACAGTCCCTTCAGCGCCGAATTACCTGGAAGCGGCTAGGGTTTTCCACATGCGTATCCTGGTGGTCGAGGACGACCGTAAGGTCGCCGGCTTCATTGAAATGGGCCTTCGCGAAGAGGGCTACGCCGTCGATGTGGCGAAGGACGGGGAGGAAGCGACCGTCTTCGCTCACATCAACGACTACGACGCCATTCTCCTCGACCTCATGCTCCCCAAGAAGAACGGCCTGCAGGTCGCCTCGGAGCTTCGCCGGGAGGGGCGTGCCACGCCGATTCTGATGCTCACGGCACGGGACGCCACCGAGGACGTTGTGCGCGGACTCGACGCGGGCGCCGACGATTACCTGACCAAGCCGTTCAAGTTCGACGAGCTCCTGGCCCGGCTGCGGGCGCTGGTGCGGCGTGGCGGCGCGGCGCGCCTCGATCGGCTGAGCTACGGTCCCCTGGAGTTGGACCGGCTGAAACACAAGGCGTGGGCCGGAGAGGTGGCGCTGGACCTCACGCCCCGTGAGTTCCAGCTGCTCGAGCATTTCATGCTCCACCCCGAGGATGTCGTGCGGCGGACCGAGTTGCTCGAGAAGGTGTGGGACATGCACTTCGACCCCGAGAGCAACGTCGTCGACGTCCACGTCGGCAATCTGCGGCGGAAGCTCCGAGAGGCGGGCTGGGACGGCCTCATCCAGACCGTTCGGGGCGTCGGGTTCTGCCTGAAGAAGAACAGCTCGGGCGACTGATGTACTCGCTGCGCCGCGCGGTCTCCGTGCGGTATTCCCTCACCATCTTCGGCGCGCTCCTGATCATCGCTCTGTGGGCGTACTTCGGCACGCGCAGAGTGCTGAAGGAGTCGCTGGACAGCAATCTCACGGCGGCGGCCGAGCTCGAGGCCGCCGTGTTGGCATCCCGCCTGCCCATCGCCGTCCAGCCAGGGCCGAACGATTGGGAGAGCTTCGTCCACAGCGTCAACCGTTTCGTGGTGATCAGAAGCCGGGACGGGAGCGTGGTGCAGGCGAACACGCCGCTGGCGACGACGATCCCGGTCGATCAGCGGAGTCTCGAGCGGGCCATGGCGGGAGACACGGCGTGGGTGACACAGGAGGACCCATACGGCGAGCTGCGGTCCTACTACGCTCCGGCGCCGGAGGGCAGCCGACCGGGACACGATGTCATTCAGGTCACCGCTTCCCTGCACCCGCTGCGCGCGGCCATCCGGGAAGTCCTGTTCCTCATGCTCGGCACAGTCTTCCTGGGTGCCGTCGCCACCGCCATCGGCGCGGGATGGCTGGCGCAGACCACGGTGGCCCCCGTGCTGGAGATCACCGAGCAGGCGAAGTCGATCCAGCCCGGTGCCGGCCGGCGCATCACCGCGCACGCCGATACCGAGGAGTTCACCGGCCTCGTCGCGGTCCTCAACGACACGCTGCAGCGGCTCGAGCGGGCTTTCGAGGCCCAGCGCCGCATGATCGCGGACGCCGGGCACGACCTGCGCACGCCGCTCACCGCCATGCGCGGGGAGATCGAGATCGCCCTGCGGGGCGACCGCCCATCCGAGGACTATCGCCGCGTCCTGCGCAGCGTGCTCGAGGAAGTCGATCACCTCACGTCGATTTCCGAGTCGCTCGCTCTGCTCGCGCGGCTCGAGGCCGGCGAACTCGCGCTCGACCGCGTGGAGCGGGATGTCACCTCGATTGTCGAGCGCGCGACGCACAAGGCCCAGGCGCGGGACGGAACGCGGGCGTTTGCGTGTGCCGGCACCGAGGTCGACGGCACCGCTCCGATCGATGCGCACCTGGTGGAGATCGCGGTCAACCAACTGCTGGACAACACCATCAAGCACACGCCGACCGGCACGCACGTGCGTACCTCGGTCGAGACGGATGGCGCGCAGGTCACCGTCCTGGTGGACGATGACGGGCCGGGGCTGCCGGAGGAGACGCTGCCCCATCTCTTCGAGCACTTCTACCGCAGCGACGCGTCCCGGACGCGGACCGGAGCCGCCGGGCTCGGGTTGACCATCGCCGCCGCCATCGTGCGCGCACACGGGGGCGCGATTGCGGCGGCCAAGAGTCCAATGGGAGGACTTCGCATCGTTTTCCGGCTGCCGCGGTTCGCGGCGGCCGCATGACTCCCTGACCCCGTCTTCACACTTCGTTATCGTTCGCTTCATGCTGGGATCCCGATCTTCTTCGCGTCAGGGCGAGAGATCGGGGTGAGATGCAGACCAACGTCGGCAGGGTAGATGCCTGGGTCCGGGGCGGGCTCGCAATCGCGTTCCTGGTGATTGCGGCACTGCTCAACGGAGACCTGGTCCTGTCGCTCACGGCGGTCCTGTTCGCGATCCTTTTCGGCGGAACGGCGCTGACGCACGCTTGCCCCGTCTACACGATTCTCGGCATCAGCACGCGCGCCCACCGCCATCCGAGCACCTGAGCGATCCGCGACGGTGCGCTCGGTGCGCTCACGATCTTCACCGTGCCGGCATTTGCGTCCCGCACCAGTATGAGGTCCGTCATGCGACGCTCCGTGTTCGTCGGCGTGTGGCTGGGCAGCCTGCTCGCCACAGCCCCTGCAACGTCCGTATCTGCCAGCGAGATTCCCGCCTTTGCGCGGCGCTACCGCGTGAGCTGCAATCTGTGTCACACCGCGGTCCCCAAGCTCACTCCCTTCGGAGCACAGTTTGCGGGCAACGGGTTCCGCATGGCATCCGAGGAGCCTCCGCGCGACACGATCGACACGGGCGATGATCTGCTCAACCTGTACCGGGACCTCCCACTCGCCATCCGGCTCGACGCCTACGCCAACGCGTATACGAACGGTGGCGCGAAGACCGACTGGCAGACACCGCTGAACCTCAAGATCATGTCCGGGGGCCCGATCTCGAACAAGATCTCGTACTACTTCTACTTCCTGTTGTTCGAGCGCGGGGAGATCGGCGGCGTCGAGGATGCCTTCGTCTACTTCAACGACATCGCGAACGTGCCGATCGACGCCGCCGTCGGACAGTTTCAGGTGTCCGATCCCATGTTCAAGCGCGAGCTGCGGCTCGAGTATCAGGACTACGCGATGTACCGCGCGCGCATCGGCGACCTGCCGACCGACCTCACCTACGACCGCGGCGCGATCGCCGCTGCCGACTTTGCCGGCTTCACCCTCACGGGCGCCGTGCTCAACGGGAACGGGAAGGGCCCTGCCGACGAGACGCTGCACTTCGACAACGACTTTCTCAAGAACGCGTTCGGGCATCTCACGCGCGACGTGCTGCCGTTCCTCCGGCTCGGGGCCATGGGCTACTACGCACCACAGCGCGCCACGGTCGAGGACGGCTCGGAGGTGCAGAACCAGACCTGGATGCTTGGCGGCGACGCCACCGTCACGCTCGGTCCCGTCGAGATCAACGCGCAGTACATCCACCGGCAGGACGACACGCCGACGTTCACGCTGGGCGAGCCCGAGGCGATCACCAACGGCGGGTTCGGCGAGATCATCGTGCAACCGGCCGGCGCCCGCTGGTACGTGCTCGGGCTGTACAACCTCATCCACACCAACCGTCCGCTCCTCGACGTGCGTCTGGGAGGGCCCGCCGGCCTCACCCGCTACCAGGCTGCTACCGCTGGCGTCGGCTATCTGCTTCGGCGTAACTTCCGGATCATGGCCGAGGGCACCTGGGACGTGGAACTCAAAGAGTCCCGCTGGACGATCGGCCTGACGACGGCGTTCTGAGCACCGGAACCGAGGGAGGTACGATGCGCCGGCTCATGCAGTTGACGGCTCTCGCGGTCCTGTTGGCGGCCGCCGCCACCACGACGGCCCGCGCCCAGCAGACCCTGCCCGAAGGGGTCACCAAGCAGATGATCGACGATGGGGCAAAGCTGTTTTCCGGTCAGGGCTTATGCCATGCGTGCCACGGTCCGCAGGGGAAGGGCATGCCGGCCCTCGGCGCCAACCTGACCGACAAGGAGTGGCTGCACAGTGACGGGTCGCTTGAGGGGATCGTGAAGACGATCACGAGCGGTGTGCCCGCGGACAAGTCGTCGAACCACTCCGTGATGCCGCCGAAAGGCGGGAGCGCCCTGAACGATGCACAGGTCAAGGCCGTCGCTGCGTACGTCTGGAGCCTGAGCAACACGAAGTAGCACCTGTCGGGGCAACGGGCGCTCGGGGAGCGCCCGTCGCCCCGCGCGCCGCTTCACATCCGCCGTACCCGCATGCATTTTTGGGAGTCTAGGTGTTGCCGCGCCCGCGTGCGGCAACAGGACTCGTTCATTCGCATTTACGCAACGTTACATACAGGAGCAGATGAGCCATGAAGACCCGTAGTGGTGCGCTGTTGGTGGCCTTGGCGTTCGCCTTCGGCTGCGGTGGCGGCGAGACCGCCGAGCAAACGGCGACGGAGGAGACCCCGCAGGCGGCGATGACCGAGGCCCCGGCAACGATGGAGGCGCCGAGCGGTCCCATCGACGCCGCTCTCGCGGCGCAGGGCGAGCAGCTCTTCACCTCGCGTGGCTGCGCGAGCTGTCACCAGATCGACGCCAGACTGATCGGGCCGGCGCTGAAGGGCGTCACCGATCGCCGCAGCTACGAGTGGTTCACGCACATGGTGCTGAAGCCGGACTCGATGATCGCGAACGACCCGGACGCGAAGGCGCTCTTCGCCGAGTACGGCACGCCGATGGTCAACATGGGTGCGACGCCCGAGGACGTGCGGGCACTGTTCGAGTACCTGCGTCAGCACGCCGAGTAGCGCCGGCCGTCGGACCGGCTCGGCCGGGCCGAGCGATGTTCGGAGGGCGCCGTCCGTGACGGCGCCCTCTGCCTTTCCCCACGGCCTCGCCTCGTGGGCCCCGGGTGGGGGCCGTATCTTTCACCGACACCGAACCCGACACGAAGCCCGACCTTCAATCGGCGGTAGGCATGGAACCGTTCAAGATCAAGTCCGTCGAGTCCATTCCGTTCACTTCCCCCGCGGAGCGGGCGGCGGCGCTGCGCGAAGCGGGATACAACGTCTTCAATCTCCCGGCCCGCGCGATCACGATCGATCTGCTCACGGACTCCGGTACCTCCGCGATGTCGGACCGACAGTGGGCCGCCCTGATGCTCGGCGACGAGTCGTATGCCGGAAGCCGGAACTATTTTCAGTTCGAGGAGACCGTACGCCGCATCACCGGCTTTCGGCACGTGGTCCCGACACATCAGGGGCGCGTGGCGGAGAATCTGCTGTTCGGCGCCCTGGTCAAGCCGGGCGATCACGTGCCGAACAACATTCACTTCGATACGACCAGAGCGAACGTCGAGCACAACGGCGGTGTCGCAGTCGACTGCGTGTTCACCGAAGCGTACGATCCCACGCGAGACGTCCCGTTCAAGGGGGATCTCGACGTGGCGAAGCTGGATCGGGTGCTCGCGGAGGTGGGACGCGATCGCATGCCGCTGGTGCTGCTCACGATCACGAACAACTCCGGCGGTGGACAACCGGTGAGTCTCGAGAACGCGCGCCGCGTGTCCGCGTGGTGCCGGACGCACCGGATCCCGTTCTTCTACGACGCCTGCCGGTTCGCCGAAAACGCCTACTTCAACAAGGTCCGGAGCGGTCTCGATCGCGGGATCGCGGAGATCTCGCGGGAGTTCTTCGAGCTGGCCGACGGATGCACCATGTCGGCCAAGAAGGACGGCCTGGTGAACATCGGCGGCTTCGTCGCGCTGAACGACGGCGACCTCACCACCAGGATCACCAACATGCTGATCCTGATCGAGGGGTTCCCGACCTACGGCGGACTGGCGGGGCGCGACCTGGCCGCCATCGCCCAGGGGCTGGAGGAGGTGCTGGACGAGCGGTACCTCGCGCACCGCATCGGCCAGGTGCGGGCGTTCGGCGAAGCGCTGCAGGCGCACGGTGTCCCGATTTTGCTCCCGGTGGGGGGACACGCCGTGTACCTCGACGCCAAACGATTCCTGCCGCACATCCCCCAGGACCGCTTCCCCGCCCAGGCGCTCACCTGCGCGCTGTATCTCGAAGGCGGCATCCGCGGGGTGGAGATCGGCGGGCTGATGTTCGGCAGCGAGGACAAGTGGCCGGAACTCGAGCTGGTGCGGCTCGCGGTGCCAAGACGGGTCTACACGAGGAACCATCTCGACTACGTCGCCGAAGTCTGCGGAACGCTCTACCGATCGCGAGAGAACATCACCGGCCTGCGGCTCGTGTACGCGGCACCCGTACTCCGACACTTCACGGCGCGGTTGGAACCGGTGGAGTAGGAGTCTGGCGTCGGATACCGGAGGCCAGCGTCTAGGAGCCCGAGGGTTGCGATCGGCGACGCTGCCCGCGTACCACCAGCACGACCGTGAAGGCGACCGCTGAGGCCAGCAGGCCGATGGTGTAGGCGTTCCAGAATCCTGCGGCGGTCACACCGGCGAGGCGCAACGCGAGCGCCACCGACACACCACCGCCGATCGCAGCCAGCGCTTCCGCCACGCCCGCCCTCCGGACGTGCAGTCCCGCGATGACCGGCACGAAGAGGCTCACGCCAAGCAGGGAGTAGAACACGCTCAGCGAGCCGATCACGGTCGGGAGCAGAATCGCCAGCAGCACCCCCAACGTGCCACCGACCACGGCTGCGCCGCGCGCCACCCGGAGTATCTCCCGGTCTCCGGCGCCGGGACGGAAGAACCGCCGATAGAGATCCTCGGAAAGCGACGTGGCCAGCATGAACAGGATCGCGTCCGCCGAGCTTACTTCGGCCGAGAACACGGCGGCGAGCCCCAGGGCGCCGATGGCGGGCGGAAGACCGAGCGTGAGCACCACGGGGAGTGCGAGCTCGTGGTTGGCCAGCGAGGGCTCGTACACGCGGGCCATCATGCCGAGCAACGGCGGCAGGAACGCGAACAGCGCGAGCGCGACGGCGCTGAGTCCGACGCCGAGCCTGACCGCGCGCACGTCCTTCGCGCCGTACACCTTCTGGATCAGGCCCGGGGAGATGATGAAGGCCGGTACGAGCAGGGCGAGATACGCCCACCCCGACCCGCCGCCCGACCAGAATCCGAAGTACGTGTCGGAGGAGCTCGGCGCGGCGGCCACCACGGCGCCCCATCCCCCGACGCCGTCGAGCACGAGGGGAATGGCCAGCCCGAACCCCGCGAGCAGCACGACCAGTTCCACCAGGTTGACCCAGGCAGATGTCAGCAGTCCGCCGGCGGTGAAGTACACGGTCATCACGCCGCCCCCGATCAAGCAGCCGACGACCTTGGGCACGCCGGCAACGACGTCCAGCACCCACGCGATCGCGATCAGTTGGCCGGCGAGGATCGCAAGCGTCCCCAGCCAGAGGAGGCCGGCGACGATGGCGCGGACGGATCCGCCGTAGCGGTACTCCAGCCAGTCGCCCACGGTGTAGAGGTTCCGCTCCCGAGCGATGCGCCACAGCTTCGGCCCGACCCAGAAGGCGAGGAGCACGGTACCGATCGACGCCGATCCCACCCACCACCACGCACTCAACCCGTCGCGATAGCCAAGGCCCGCTGCGCCGACCGTCGACCCGGCGCCGATGTTCGCCGCAAGAATGGTGGCGAAGAGCAAGACGGGACCGAGGGTGCGCCGCGCCACGAAAAAGGCGCCAGTCGACTCGACCCGGCGCCCAATCCACACCCCGAACAGGCTGAGCCCGACCGAATAGACGATCAGGAGGAGCAGGGTGGGACTCATCGCCCTCCGGCGGGCAGGTCCGCGGCGGCGGGGATTGCCTCGAGACCGCGGGCGGCGCGTACCGCTCGCACGATGGCTTCGGCCGTGACGTCGGCGGCGAGCGCACCGACGATCAGCACGTCCGCGCCGGCCTCGAGGGTGCCGGTCGCCAGGCTGAACATCGTGTCGCCGTCCCACGGCGTGTGCGACGGCACGACCGCGCGTGCGAGCCCGTCCTGAGACATCTGGGCGACCTTCGTGGCCTCGCTCTTGGTGAGGCGTGCGTTGGTGATCACGACGCCGATGGTCGTGTTCTGCCCGGACTGGTTCGAAGGCCGCGCGCGCTCGCGCAGCAGCTTCCGCGCGTCCGCCAGCTCCCCACCGGCCTCCGTCCGCACACCGGCGATCACGCGGCCGGTCACGGGATCCACGACGTCGCCAAGGGCATTCACGGCTACGATGGCGGCGACGGTCAGGCCGCTCTCGAGCGTAACCGAGGCGACGCCGACCCCGCCCTTCATGGCGCGCAGCATGCCGCGCAGCTTGCCGACCGTGGCACCGGCACCGGCGCCGACGTTGCCCTCACCGACGGGACCCGAGGACGCCGCGCGCGCCGCTTCGTACCCGCAGCGCGCATCCGGACGCACGGTCGGGTCTTCGCCGACGGCAAGATCGAACAGGATGGCCTGGACGACGATCGGGACGCGCGCCACGCCGGTCTCGAAGCCGACACCGCGCTCCTCGAGATAGCGCACCACGCCGCTCGACACATCGAGCCCGAATGCACTGCCACCGGACAGCACGACGGCGTGCACCACGTTCACGGTATTCACCGGATCGAGCAGGTCCGTCTCTCGGGTGCCGGGAGCGCCTCCACGCACGTCCACTCCGCCGACGGCTCCGGACTCCACGAGCACGACGGTGCATCCGGTTGGGCGCCCGTCCAGCGTGTGATGGCCTACGCGGACTCCGTCCAGCCCCGGTAGCCCCGCCGCCGTGGCTGGCGTCTGGCCGCACGCCGGCCGCGCGCCCAACGCAAGGCATCCTGCAAGCAGGATCGCAATCGCCGACGCCGGAATGCCGTCCGGCCGTGCTGCAGCGGAGTCGAACACGTCTCCCAGACCAGCCGAGTCGAGTGTCCGCCAATGATAACCCAATCCTGCGGGCGTCGTCGAACCCGATCCACGCGGCCGGCGCGCCCGACCAGACGCGACGTCCGATGGCACGGATCCTGCTCTTGGAGGGTTAGATTGTGTCTGCGGGCGGCCATACGTCCTCGCTTCGGGCCTCCGATCGGATTCCGATCCGTCGATGCCCGCTCGCCGGCACCAGCCGGGAGCGAGATACAGCACATGGGTCCGGACATCCAGACGCCAATCGCCTACGCCATGCGGAACGATCGTACCGACAACGACAGCGCTCACCGTGAGCCGGCGGAGGGCGCGGCCGTCCCACGCCGAGCCTCGGTGCCGGCGGCGGACGTCGTGATCGTCGAGGGGGAGGCGGCGTTGGCGGAGATGCTCGAGTACTCCGTGAGCAACGCCGGGCACGAAGCGCTCAGCTTCCGCGCCGGGCGCTCCGCGATCGACTACCTCGCGCACGAGCTCCCGGCGGGGTCCTCCCCCGTCGTCTTGCTCGATCTCGACCTGCTCGGCAGCGAGGGCTTCCTGGCGCTGAAGGAGGTGCTCGCCGCGCGACCGGGGTTGCCGGTGATCGTGTTGAGCGCTCAGGGAGCGGAACGCGATCAGATCCGGGCGCTGCGAGCCGGAGCGATCGACTACCTGGTCAAGCCGCTCAGCATTCCGATCCTCGTGGCCAAGGTCGAACGGCTCCTCGCCGACCGCGCGCCGTGAGCGCCACCCTCCTCGCCTTCATCGCCGCAGGCCAACTGGCCTTCTTCGTGGCGATCTTCCTGATGCTCGTCGTCTACCGGGCGATCGACGGCCGGCGGAAGCGGCGGCGCCGGCACGAGACGGAACGGTTCTCCCGCATCCTGATGGACGTGCTCGAAGACCGGCTTCCGAGTGAGCGGCTGATCCGTGTCATACGCCGCACCGGCGGCACCGTCATCGTCAGCGTGCTGCACCAGTATGCGTCGCAGCTGCGCGGTGCTCCCTGGGAGCGCGTGGTCGACGGCGTCCGGCAGTCGGAGTGGTACGACCGGTTCGTCCGGTCCCATGCCCGCTCCCGCTTCTGGTGGAAACGCCTCGCCGCCGCGCGGTTGCTGGCAATCGCCGGCCGGGAGGAGGACCTCCCCCTCGCGCGTCCGCTCATCGCCGACCGGCATCCCGCGATCAAGGTGGCCTCGATCCAGATCGTGCGCCGCCTGCGTGATCCGTCGATCCTGGAGACGGTCCTGCAGGAGGCCATCGCGGCGCGACCGGTCGTCCGGCGCTACCTGTTCGACACCGTCGTCTCGGTCCGGGAGGCACTCGTCCCGGTGCTGGCGGATCGCCTCGACCGGGCCGACGCGACCGAGGACCGACGCGCCCTCATCACGCTCGCCGGCGAGCTGGCCGCCGTGGAGCTGTTCGAGCGGTTGCTCGGGTACGTCGGCCACGACGCCCTGGAGATCCGCGTGGCGGTGGCACGCGCGCTCAGCGGCTATCCCCACCCCCGGACGGAGGCGGCACTCACCGGCCTGTTGCACGACCACGAGTGGCAGGTGCGCACGCAGGCGGCGAGCTCGCTTGGCGTGATCCGCGCGAGGAACGCCCAGGGCGCGCTGCAGTCCGCGCTTCGCGACAGCAACTGGTGGGTGCGCCTGCGCGCCGGCATCGCGCTGCGGCAGCTCGGCCCCGCAGGGTCCCGCGTGCTGACCGACGTCGAGGCCGGCGTCGATCGGTTCGCTCAGGAAATGGCACGGTACGTTCTCGGTCTCACGGACGAGGCCGTTGCCGATTACCTGACCTGAGGGCGCCGTGATCGAACTCCTCAGCCAATTCGTCATCGCGGCCGACCGCACGATCATCTGGTACTTCCTCGCGGTCAACTCGTTCTACGCCCTGCTGCTCTTTCTCTCGGTGCCGGAGATCTGGAAGCACTGGAAGATCATGCGCAACGAGGACCTGCGGAGCTATGTCGGCTCCGATGCGCTCCCGCCGATCTCGATCCTCATCCCGGCGTACGACATGGAGGCGAGCATTACCGAGAGCGTCGCCGCCCAGCTTGCCTTGGAGTACCCGCAGCACGAGGTCATCGTCGTCAACGACGGGTCGTCCGACGGCACCATGGAGAGGCTGAAGTCGGCGTTCGATCTCTACGAGGTGCCCCCCGCCTTCCCGCGGAGAATCGCGACCCAACCCGTGCGCGCCTACTTTCGCTCGCGCACGCGATCCGCGCTGCTCGTCATCGACAAGGAGCGGGGCGGCAAGGCGGACGCGCTCAACGTCGCGATCAGCTCGGCCCGATACCCCATCGTCGTTCCGGTGGATGCCGACACCTTGGTGGCACGCGACGCCCTGCTGCGCCTCGTGCGCCCGTTTCTGCTCGGCGAGCACGTCGCGGCCGCCGGCGGCACGATCCGCGTGGCCAACGGCTGCCGGATCGTCGGCGGGCGCGTGACCGATGCCAAGGTCCCCTCGCGGTTCCTCCCGGCGGTCCAGGTGCCCGAGTATCTGCGCGCCTTCCTGTTCGGACGCCTGGGGTGGAACCGGCTCGGCGGGAACCTGATCGTCTCGGGTGCGTTCGGGCTCTTCCAGCGCCACTACCTGCTCGCCGTCAACGGCTATCGGGTGGGCAACGTCGTGGAGGACCTCGATCTCGTCGTGCGCCTCCATCAGTACCTCCGCGAGCAGAAGATCCCGTACGACATCCCGTTCATCCCCGATCCCGTCGCGTGGACGGAAGTCCCGTCCGACCTCCGGACGCACGGCCGACAGCGCGAGCGCTGGCACCGTGGCCTGATCGTGACGATGTTCACCCATCGGCGCCTGCTGCTCAATCCGAAGTACGGACGAATCGGCCTCATCACCATGCCGTTCTTCTTCTTCGGGGAGATGCTCGCGCCGGTCATCGAGTTGGCGGGCTACGTTCTCACGCTCCTCGGATTCGTGCTCGGCTTGCTCAGCCCTCAGTTCGCGCTGCTCTTCCTCCTGGTCGCGTTGGGCTATCAGATGTTCCTCAGCATCTGGGCGGTGATCCTCGAGGAAACCACCTTTCACGTGTACGGCCGATTCCGCGACTTCCTGCGCATGCTGGGGTACGCGATCGCCGAGCCGTTCGGCTATCGCCAGATCACCGTGTACTGGCGCCTGCGCGGCTTCTGGAACGCCCTGCGCGGCCTCACCCACTGGGGTGAGATGCGGCGCACCGGATTCACCGGCTGACCCGTGCGGACCGCGCTCTCCGCCCTGGTTTCCCTGCTGCTGATCGCCGACGGGGCCGTCGCACAGGCCGGTTGTCCCGGCGACGCCGACCCGCTGGTCGAGCGAGGCTGGGTGCTGTACCGCGACGGGGCAATCGACAGCGCCCGCGTGGCCTTCGGCGAGGCGCTGCGCCGGTGCCCCGCACACATCGGTGCGACGATCGGCGATGGCTACGTGCAGCTGCGAGCCGGAGATCTCGAGGCGGCGGCGGCGCGATTCCGCACCGTGCTCGAGCGCGATCCGGACAACGTGGATGCGGCGATGGGCGTCGGCCTCGTCGCCTGGCGCCGCGGCGACACCGATGCCGCCCGCACGGCCTTCCGCCGCGTGCTCGCGCGGGACTCCACCCGCGGGGAGGCACGGGAATTTCTCGCCCGACTCGGCGTGCCTCCGGAGCGACCGCCGCTCGTCGTGCCCGACACCGTCGAGATCGGGACGCGGACCAACGGCGATCGGTTCGAGATCCTGAGCGCAGGCCGGTGGCATCCGCTGTACGTCAAAGGAGTGAACCTCGGCGCCGCGTTGCCGGGGAAGTTCCCCAGCGAGTTCCCGGATTCGACGGTCTACGCGGACTGGATCGAGCAGATCGCGGGGATGGGAGCCAACACGATCCGGCTGTACACCATCCACCCCCCGACGTTCTACCGTGCGCTGGCCCGGTTCAACGCCGCCCATCCGGACTCGCCGGTGTGGATCATCCACGGCGTGTGGACCGATCTCCCGCCGGCGTACGACTTCGACGATCCGGCCTGGAGCGGGGAGTTCACCGACGAGATGCGCCGGGTCGTGGACGTGCTCCATGGGCGGGCGGACGTTCCGGAGCGCCCGGGGCACGCCGCCGGTTATTACACGGCCGACGTGTCGCGCTGGACGCTGGCCTATATCATCGGGCGCGAGTGGGAGCCGTACGCCGTGCAGGCATACGACGCCGGCCACCCCGGGACGCATCACTGGCAGGGTCGGTATCTCACTGTGAACGGCGGGACTCCGATGGACGTCTGGCTGACGCGGATGTGCGAAAGCCTCGTCGCGTACGAGACCGAGACGTACCACGTCCAGCGACCGGTGGCGTACACCAGCTGGCCCACACTCGACCCGCTGTCCCACGTCACCGAGGCCTCGATCGCCGAGGACATGGCGATGCGGGGCGTGTACGCCGACACGCAGGGTGTCGTGCAGCACGACGAGGATGTCGTGACCGTCGATCCGACCCTCGTTCGTCCGACCGAAGCGTTTCGCGCGGGAGTCTTTGCCGCGTATCACGCCTACCCGTACTACCCGGACTTCATCGTCCTGGAGGGCGGCTATGCGGCCTACCTGCGTCGGCTCAAGGACCACCACTCCGGCATGCCGGTCGTGATCGCCGAATACGGGGTGCCGGCGAGCCTCGGCATTGCCCACCTCGCGCCCGAGGGC